>Ga0209284_10004271_pt1 | contig 16293 bp, 13 predicted proteins | sample FRY03_FD_187211 | JGI IMG/M metagenome (GOLD analysis project Ga0209284, IMG submission 187211) | Freshwater microbial communities from Lake Fryxell liftoff mats and glacier meltwater in Antarctica - FRY-03 (SPAdes) (version 2) | ecosystem: Environmental > Aquatic > Freshwater > Ice > Glacier... | reverse complement strand
TTGTGCAAGAATTTTTGGTGAAGACTCACTTGCGTCTTCCCACCGAGGCGGAGTGGGAATTCGCCGCGCGCGCTGGTTCGACTCAGCCCTTGTATGGCACGCTCGATCTCATCGCATGGAACAGCGCAAATTCAGGTGAGCGAACTCATCCAGTTGGCAGCAAACTTCCTAATGCGCTGGGTTTCTATGACATGCTGGGCAATGTCTGGGAGTGGACCAACGATTGGTACGCCGCTGATTATTATCGTTCGTGCGAAATTGGCGCGACCGATCCGCTTGGTCCTGGCCAGAATCCATTTCGTGTCTTGCGCGGAGGATCGTGGGATCACGATGCGTCGAATTGCAGAGTCTCATTCAGACTCAACCACTTCACAGGCGATCCGCGTATCACCGACTTTGGATTTCGCGTTGCGCGAACACCCTGAACCCGCCGGTTGTTCGAGAGCATTATTTGATCGGCTCAGTCGATTGCGCTGCGCGCCACTTATCGATGATCTTTTTCTGTTGCGCCTTTGGCAACGACTTGAATTGATTCGCATCGGCGGCCGTGTCGAATCCGACGATTTGGTTTTCATACTTGACTGGAATCGCAGACGCACTCAGTGTCGATCCGGTCAGTGGACAAGTTGAATTCGTGATCTGTTTCTGTGCGAGCACTTGGGGCGCACACAATTTCGCGCGCTTGGCGATTGGCATGGATCCCAGTTGCGTTGAGTCGCTCAGCGATGCGCAGTACACCGGGTAGACACTGAAGTATGCGACATACAGGGTTTCTTTGCTCACGCTCTCGCCGCTGATCGGGCAGGTCAACGATGTCGCCAGCGGAGTCGCAACAGTTTGTGTTGGCACACTTGGAGAGTTCGCGCATCCGAGCATGCATAGGCACGCCAAGCAGGTCCATGCAATCGAGGACGGACTTGGTGCAGATGAAATGTGGATGGTGGATTTCAATTTGATGAGTTCCAAACGGGGTGTGGGGTGGATAATCCGAGGCGGGAATCATTCAATAGTTCGCGGTGTCCGTCAATGGCACCCGACGCCAGAATCAAATATTTACACAAACTGAACATTGCGACAACCCGAATACTGCCGCACTGTGGGTAATCATTGCCGCTGAACACAGGATATGTGTTGTGCAAAGAATAGAGCCCGATCATTCACAAACAATTTAGAAACAATGAAGGAGATTCGACCATGAACAAAAATACTTTTCTTCCAGTTTTTGCGGGCATTCTGCTCGTCGGTGCAAGCGCACGAGCAGATGACGCAACCAGTCTGGACAGAACTCAAAGCGACATTGCGCAACTCAAACAGCAGATGACAGCAATGGAAGCGCGCCACGATTGGGAAATTGCGGAACTGCGCAATGCCAATGGCGACAAGTGGCTCACCGAGGCACGCGCCGCAGAGATTCGAGAAATGGTCAAGGATGTCTTGGCGGATTCCGAGACTCGCACAAGCTTGCAGGGCTCTGATGTGACAGCGGGATGGAACAAGGGATTCTTCTTGGCGAGCCCTGACGGCAATTTCAAGTTGGTCGTTGGCGGACAGATTCAGGCTCGATTTGCGTACACCTATCAGTCCAAGTCGAGTCGCAATCCAACGACGAGCGGCGCAGTAACAACCCAACCATCCGAAGCCTCATCCGACGAATATGGATTTGAAATGCGTCGCGTGAAACTTCGATTCTCAGGAAATGTTCTCGATCCAAGCTGGACATACAAGGTCGTGATGGCTTTCAATCAGAACGCGCTGGTGGTCGGCACTGCAAGCACAACCAACGGTCCGGTGTTGGAAGATGCAGAGATTCGCAAGGATTTCGGCAATGGGTTTGCGGTGCGGATGGGCCAGTGGAAAGGGAATTACAATTACGAGGAAATCGCCAGTTCAACAAATCAGCAATTCGCCGACCGATCGGTGGTGAATCAATATTTCACAACGAAGTTCATTCAAGGTGTTGAATTGCAATACGAAACAGCGGATTGGAAGGCGAGCATCAATTACAACGACGGTGGAGGCAACCGCAACATCGGAGTTGTCGGAACTGGATCGTCGGCTTCCGACTCTCCGATCCAATGGGCGACGGCTGGTCGCATCGATTGGAAGTTGTTGGGTGAATGGAAGCAGTTCAAGGAAATGATGTCGTTCCGCGGCAGCGACAACGGCATGCAGTTGGGCGCGGCATACAACTGGCAGCGCGGTGGATCACAGAGTGCCTTGAACCCAGCGTTCGTTGGCAACAGCGATGGAATGAACATCTCATACACCGCAGATTTCAACGCGCGATTCAATGGCGCAAGCTTTTTGGTGGCATTTCTTGGCAACAGTTTTTATTCGCGACCAGGCGGCGCGGCGTCGGTGAATTCGTATGGTGTGGTGGCGCAGGGAGGTTATTTCTTAAACGACGATGTGGAACTCATCGGTCGCTGGGAGTGGTTGAATGTCAGCGGTGGCACAACGGCGGTCGTCGGATCGGGAAGCACCTCGGTACCGGCGACTTCAAACTCCGCGATCGGATCTGCGATCAACGCACAACACTTTCAAATTTACACGGTTGGTGCGAATTACTACATCTCGAAGAACTCAGTCAAGTTGACGGCCGATACGGGATATGTGGTCGGTGCGATTCTCTTTGCCAACGGGCTGTACAACCAGAGCATCAACGGCGCAGATTATCGAACCGATCAGAACTCCAGCGCAACTGGGCAGTTCGTCGCGCGAGTGCAATTGCAATTGTTGTTCTAAGTCTGTGACTGTGCGCTCAGCGAACGGGCGTTACATCGAAAGGACGCGACCGAAAGTCAGCCCAATCTGGAGCAACATCACCAAGGTCAGCAAGGTTTCCATTGCGCGATGAGTCGGCCGTCGCGGCTTCGGCGAGAACATATTTCTTGCCTTCGTATGTGATGGTCTGATCGCCCGTTTGCACATCGACCCGTGCGCCGACGATCGCATGGCCCGTCCCATCTTTCATTTTGAGATTGACGATGACAACATCAGCAACCTTGACCGATCGAATGAGTGCCGCCATCAACGCCGACTTTGAATCACAGTCTCCACCATTGAGCAGTGTGATGAGTGGCGTCCGCAACCCGCACCGATCTTTACCATCGGCGAGCTCGGGAATGGTTTCGTATGGAATGCTCTGAATAAATCGAAAGATCGCCGCAACTTTGTCGCGCGGCGTCGCGACACGCGGCGCGGCGCTTTCCTTCAGCACCCGATCGGTCTCACGCAAGATGCTCTGTGCAAGCGGTTGCACTTGATCCTTGCAACTATCGACGAGCCATTGATAGTTCGCTTCCAAGACACCCACCGAGCCATCGGCTGATGGCGTGACGGTCATGCCGTGGTGAGGCAGCTTTGCGAACGAAAGTTTCTGACAGCGTTCCTTTTCCTCAAGACTGGTGAACGAAAACTGGATCGCATCCATCGGCACTCCAAACTGCTTCTCGATGGCGTTGGCGCGTGCGATATCGATCGCTGCATTCACCGAAAATCGCCACGGCTCGATGGATGGATCGCGATAACGCACACCGCCGCGAACTGTGATGCTCGGCGTCGCATCGAGATCGAGCCAACTGAAAGTGCGGTTGATGATCTTGCGCTTCACCTTGGCGGGCTCGTTGGGAGTCTTGAGCCACGCGTCGAACTTCTTGTTGTAATCAGCCGGGGCGCCATCGCCACCGCCACCGCCTGCGAGGCAGAGCGCAGTGATTACGAGTGCGAAAAGCGCGTTGCGGTTTCTTTTCATCAGGCGTTCTTGATGATATCTGTCGCCGTGAGTGGACTCTCGCCAATTGTGAGCTATTCTCAAGATGTGCGAAGACTGCCCGTCATGGTCGCCCTTACCTGCGCAATGATGGCGCCGATGTGCCTGGCGGGGATAACCCTCACTGGTCCCGTGACAATACCGCTGACCCCGGCGCTCTATCCCACCCATGCGGCAGTGGGAGATGTCGACGGCAACGGAGTGGTGGACATTATTGTGAGCTTTCGAGATGTCGATGGTCGTCTGGGATTTCTGCGTGGCATTGGCGGCGGCATATTCGCACCAGTGGAATACATCGCTGTGGGATCGCAGACCGACTGGGTCGAGATTCGGGATGTTGACGGCGACGGCAAACAAGATTTGCTCGCATCGATTCGATCTGGCTATGGTCGATTGGCAGTCTTGAAGGGTCTCGGCGACGGGCAGTTCGGTCAGGCGCAGACGATCGTTGCCAACCGCAATCCAGCTGGGATGATCGCGCGCGATTTGGATGGCGACGGCGACATCGATGTAGCGCTGGTGAATTATGGATCCGCATCCGTTGAAATATGGAAGGGCGATAGCGCGATGAACTTCCAACACTCACAAATCATCATGGTGCAACCGTGGATGGCGGGCATTCCATATCCATTCAGCATCATCGCCGCGGACTTCGACGGCGACGGCGATCTCGATTTGGCGAGCGTATCAATCGGCGCATCATCCATTTCGATCATGCGCAATGACGGCGCTGGAATTTTTACACAGGGCGAATCATGGCGCGCACCACTCGTCGGCAAGGAAACAGTTTCGCTGGCCAACATTGTCGCAACCGACATCGACCGAGATGGCGATCTCGACATCGTCTCCAACGGATTGCTCTTGCTTTCGCCCAATGTCACGGTCATCTGGGTCAACGATGGAGCGGGGAACTTTCAAGAGAAAATCATTCGCCCTGGCGGACTAGATGGATATTCATGGACGGTGAATGCTGGCGACATGGACGGTGATGGTGACGACGATGTGTTGATGGGCTCTGCGTTGCCCGGGCGGTTGACCATCGCCGAAGTGGATGGAAATGCGGGGGGCGAGTTCGTCAACATCACCACAAAAATGGCGGGAAGTTTTCTGCGCGACATGGTGATTGTTGATATCGACAATGATGCCGACCGAGATGTCGTGGCGGTTGATATCGCATCGCACACTCTGCTCATTTATCGCAACACGGCTGGCGGAGTTGCCGATGATTCATCGCCGCCACCATCTGGAACACTTCCAAGTTTCAAGAACGCATCTGCCGCAGCGCAGTGGCTTGCGCAGTGGGAACGAGATGACGGATCGATTGCGGGAAACATCCCCGCAGTCTGCGGCGCTGGCGCTGGATTGTGCGAAGAGCCACACGACACGCCTGGTTGCGTCCGCTCTCTTTGCTGTGAGGCGGTCTGCAAATTCAATCCGCTCTGCTGTGAAGTGGAGTGGGATGATGCGTGCGTGCTGAGCGAAGAGGAACTCTGTGACGATTTCAACTGTCCCAGCGTGGGCGCATGCGATCAGTTTCATGCCAGCGTCGGCTGTGACAATGAAGCGTGTTGCAGTTTTCTGTGTGAATTCGATCCGTTCTGTTGTTATGCAATCTGGGATGCGACATGCGCTCGCCAGTCAACGATGTACTGCGGTGCGAATGCGTGTTCGATCGGCCATGTCGCTGGCGCTCTTGAACTTCCCGAGATTTGCTATCAACGACTCGACGACGGATGCAATAGCAGCGTCGAGGGTTCTATCGTCGCGCTCGCGGGCAAAATCTATGAATCAACGATTACGACCAACACCCCGCGCGACACAGACTGGTTCCGATTAGACGCATTGAGTTGCGCGAGCGCGATCGTGCAATTCAACACTGAGTTTCCGCTGGTCGCAGTCGTGGTGAGCGGACCATGTGGCGGACCGCTCCAACTTCGGCAGGTCTTTGAAGTTATGCCGTGCTCGAGCGGGTCATTGACGGTGCAACGCGATCCGCAGGGATGGCTCGTGGTCAGTGCTGGAAATCTCGACCGTGTTATGCGTGGGGGATTCCCATGTGATATCGCCAACCCAAACGATCCACCGCCCGATCCCAATGACCCTCCATTTGTGCCTGGATTTTTCGGGCTTCATTACCGCGCGAGTTTTTCTGCGGCGGCGATTGCTGGCGATCTCAATTGTGACGGGCGCGTCGACGGAGTGGACTTGTTGATATTGTTGAGTTCATGGGGCACCGCAAGCGGGGGCGATGTCAACGGCGACGGGATCGTTGACGCGGCCGATCTCACCGCGCTGTTCTCTAATTGGGGATGAATGAGTTGGGGATGAATGAGTTGGGGATGAATGAACTGGGGATGAATGAACTGGGGACGACGAGCGCCAGCGCTTGATCAGCCGGCGGCGGATATTTGCTCGGCAGCCAACTTGAAACAGCGGCTCATTTCGGCGCGGATTTCGGTTGCCGTGGCGGTTACGCCGCGTGTCTTAAGGTCGTCCATCAACTTCTTGGCGACATCTTCGTCACCTGGGTGCTTCAAATCGTGTTGGATGAGCTCGGTCGCATATGCCGCGACTTGCTCTGGGGTTAGCTTGGTTCTTTCGCCAAACCACTGAGCCAATAATTTATTTCGGCGAGCCTCTGCTTTGAAGCGCTTCTCTGCGTCAAAGGCAAATAGGTTTTCGAAACCATCTTCACGCTTGGAAAATCCTGACATGTTGAGTCTCCTTGGAGGTTTGATGATACTCGCTTGGCGTCGCAACTTTCGGCGCCAAGCGATCGGCACGAAACGATCGGCAAAAAAGAAACAGGCCGAAGCACGCGCTCCGGCCTGAAGGTCGATTCAAGAAATCGTGCGCCCTACTCAGGGCGTCGCGGACTTCTTCGTGAAGACTGCGCAGATCACGAGTAGCGCGATCAGACCAACAAAGCCGCCATTTCCAAGCTGGCTAATGAAGCCTGTGAGATTCGTGGTGACTCCCCCAAAGAATCCAACATTGTTCGATCCAAAGATGATCTGCACAAGGACGCCAAGTCCGATGAAGAGAAGCATGATGTCCATCAATTCGCGTGCCCAACCTTTGATCCAAGTAAATGCCTGCATTTGAGAGCTCCTGTGGATTCTGAACCGCGGGGCACCGCACATTGCGTGACCCCATGTTGTGTTATCGACCAATCGCCGATTTTTCCGCATGGTTTGCTCGATATTGACGGTGGGTTAGCCTCGTTGAGGTGGTCGAAATCTGCCAGAAACTCGTTTTTGAGAGGGAAATTGGCGATTTGAAGCCGCGGAGGCGGCTCGGAGCGTTGGTGTCAATAATGAGCGATTTAGACCGTCAATTGTCCAACGAGCCCCCCAATTTCCACCAGTTCAATCATCTCCCCGCCGACGAATGTGGGGAGTATTCTTCCGACCCAATCGGATTCACTATGGCTGACTTGATTTGCGCCGACAATTTACACAAATCGTTTGGATCGCTTCGTGCGGTCAACGGTGTATCCCTCAGCGTTGGCGCCGGTGAAGTCGTTGGATTTCTCGGCCCAAATGGAGCGGGCAAGACTACAACGATGCGCATGTTGACGGGTTTCCTTGACCCTTCGCAGGGCAGTGTCTCGCTCCGTGGATTCGACCTTGCCGCTGAGCCAATCGAAGCTCGTCGAGCATTCGGATATTTGCCCGAAGGCGCGCCTGCATATCCCGACATGACGGTGCGCGAATATCTGCAATTCATCGCTCGGGCGCGAGGGATTGCACGGCGCGATATTTCAAGTCGAATCGAAGCAGTCACGCACCGCGTGCACTTGCGGGGCGTGATGGATCAGGTCATCGAAACTCTTTCCAAGGGATTCAAGCGTCGCGTTGGAATCGCGCAGGCGATCATTCACGATCCGCCCATTCTGATTATGGATGAGCCGACGGATGGTCTTGATCCCAACCAAAAGCATGAAGTGCGTGAACTGATTCGCACGATGGGATCGACCAAGGCGATCGTCTTGTCGACGCACATTCTTGAAGAGGTCGAGGCGGTTTGCACGCGGGTCATCGTGATCGCTGCTGGACGCGTGGTCTTTGACGGAACTCCTGTGCAATTCGAGGCGATGGCTCCGGCGAGCGTGACGCGCAACAGAATGGATCATGTCTTTCGACAATTGACTGTCGCTGGGGCGGAGGTGGATTCATGAGCAGTTCCCATGCGATGAGCCCGTGGCGCGTGATTCTGCGCAGAGAATTTCGCTCATATTTCTCGACTCCGCTGGCGGCCGTCTTCTTGGTGGTTTTCCTGTTTATGGCTGGAATCTTCAGCTTTTCCATGGGTGGGCTCTATCAACGAGGGCAGGCGGACTTGCGCTCATTCTTTGAGTTCATTCCGTGGCTCTATCTCTTCCTCGCACCGGCGATCTCGATGCGCTTGTGGGCCGAAGAGCGCAGACTCGGCACCATCGAGATTCTCACCACACTTCCGATTCCGCTCTGGCATGCCGTGGTCGGCAAGTTTCTCGCCGCATGGTTCTTCGCACTCGTCGCCCTCGCGCTGACGGCGCCGCTTTGGATCACAGTTTCATGGCTGGGCGATCCCGATCAAGGGATGATCATCGCTGGTTACATCGCATCGGCGATGGTCGCGGGGTTCTTCTTGGCGATTGGCGCGTTCGTCTCTGCGCTGACCAAGAATCAAGTCATCGCATTCGTCGTGACGGTCGTGGCATGTTTTCTTGTTTTGCTTTCTGGATTCCCACTCGTGCTGGATTTCTTTCGTGGATGGGTTGCTCCCGGTGTCGTCGATGCGATCGCGAGTGTCAGTGTCCTGACGCACTTCACAAGCCTCATTCGAGGGGTGGTCGAGTTTCGCGATGTTGTCTATTTCGCCTCTGGAATAGCAGGTTTGATCATCGCCACGACCTTCGTAGTTGATTGGAGAAAGAGCATCTGACATGCGGCGTGCGAACAAACGATCTCTGGCGATATTGGCGACGGCGCTGTTGTTTGTTGGATGGATTGCGCTCAGTGCGATTCTTTCGGCGATCTCGGTTCCGCTGCGCGTCGACCTGACCGAGGGATCGATCTACACACTCTCGCCCGGTGCGCGATCGATGTTGCAATCATTGGAAGAGCCAGTGCGGATTGATTTCTATTACACCGAAGATGCAGCGAAAAACATTCCAGTCATTCGCAATCACGCGCTGCGTGTGCAGGAGTTTCTGGACGAACTCGTTCGCGTCTCGCAGGGCCGCGTCGAGGTGAAGACCATCGATCCACAGCCATATTCTGAGGGCGAAGATGCGGCGAAGGCCGCTGGAATTGCGCCCATCACTGCCGATGGCGCGGGTCGGCAGCTGATGCTCGGCATGGTTGTCTCGGGCGCGACCGATCGCCGCGAAGGCATTCCATATCTCAATCCAGCCGACGAGGCTTATCTGGAATATGACATTTCACGGGCAATTATTAGTGTTTCACGGCAGACGCGCGCTCGAGTGGCGCTGATCACCAGCATGCCGATGGATTCGTCGTTCGACGAGCGTTCACGGCAGATGTTGCCACCGTGGCAGATTCTCGCGCAACTGCGCACGCTCTTCGATGTCGAAGTTGTGTCGCCGACTGCGGAAAAATTGCCCCAGAAAATCGATGCATTGGTCATCGCTCACCCCAAGGGGCTCGGCGAGTCGCTCTTGAAGTCCATCGACGCATACGCCGTTGCGGGTGGAAGGATGTTGTTGTTTCTCGATCCGTTCTGCGAATCAGACGCGCAAACTGCGGGACCCGGCGGCTTTGGCGCGGGCGGTTCTGCGAGTGATCTTGGAATGTTGCCAGCCGCTTGGGGATTTGTTTGGAATCCAGGCCGAGTCGTGGCGGATAGAAAATATGCGCAAATCGTTCGTGCTCGCAGCGAAGGAGGATTGGCGACGGTTGATTATGTGGCGTGGTTGTTGCTGAAACAGGACGCGATATTGCGGACTGATCCTGCGTTTGGCACGCTGCAGACAGTCGTCATGCTCTCGGCTGGATCGTTGTCGAAAGGTGAATCGTCGACACTCGAGATGACGCCGCTCATTGAGAGTTCGTCCGATTCGATGATGATCGATAGTTCCAAGCTTGGGTCATTTGCAGATCCGACTGCGCTTCTGCGTGAATTCAAGTCTGACAATCAGAGGCGGGTCATCGCGGCGCGGTTTGTGGGGCAAGTGAAGAGCGCGTTCCCCGACGCAGTTGCGGCGACCACCGCGCCCGCGACGATCGTCGTCGTGGCTGATGCAGATTTGTTGCGCAATGAAGCGTGGATTCAGGAAGAGCGCGTTGGTTCGTTGAGTTTGGGTTGGCGGATATTCGCCGACAACGGGTCACTCTTGTTCAACGCCGTCGAGCAACTCTGTGGCGATACATCGCTGCTCTCGCTGCGTTCGCGCGGAAGCAGTCAGCGACCGTTTGGCGTAGTGCGCGAATTGGAACGGCAGGCACAAGATCGGTATCGCGTCCGCGAGGAAGAATTGAAGGCGCGCATCACGCAAGTGCAGACGAGTATCAATGAATTGCAGCGGCAAAAAGCGCCCGATCAAATGTTGATTCTGACAACCGAGCAACAGTCGCAACTCAACGCAGCGCAGGTGGAAATGTCCGATGCACGCAAGGAACTGCGGCAAGTGCAGTTCAGTTTGCGCGAGGAAGTGGAATCGCTGGGACATCGCTTGATGTTGCTCAATGTTGTGGCGTGGCCTCTGTTGGTAGCGGTCATTGCGGTTGGATTTGGTGTGCGCCGCAGTTTCTGGCGGCGAAAGGCGGCGGCGTGAACGGAACAAGACTGCTGCGGATTCTGGTGGTGATCGTTTTCGCCGCCGTGGCGACTGCGATTGTGATGCGAATGTCGGATCCCACGCCAGCTGATGCAGGCAGTCCACGCATGCTCGGCGTGCTCGGCGTGCAGATCGCTGAGATTGCGCCGCGGATCAATGCGGTCGAAGCGCAACAAGGCGGCGTGACGATTCGCGTGCAGCGGGATGCAACTGGCTGGTCCGTCGCATCGCGCGACGGATTCCCCGCCAAGGCCCAGACGATTCAAGATGTGGTGCGCGGTCTGATCTCGTTGCAGAAGTCGCAGCGCATGACGGCGAAGCCCCAGCGACATGGCGATCTCGATCTTGCGTGGCCAGATTCCAAGGGGATTGCTCGTCGAATTCGCATCTTTGCAGAAGGCTCAACCGATCCCGTTGCGGATGTCATCATCGGTCGAGCCGTGCAATCTCCGGCTGGTGTCTATGCGCGGCTGCATGGCGAAGATCAAGCATGGCGATGCGTTGGATCGTGGAATGCGGCGGGTGATTTGGGAGCGTGGTTGGCGGGGCCAGTCTCCGACATTTCATCCGAAGAACTTCAGCAGGTCGACTTCGATGGACTTGTGATGACGCGCAAGGACGCTCAGTGGTCTGTCGCACGACCCGATGGACAAGCGGCTGATACGAATCCAAAAATCGAAGCGATGAAGGGAACGCTTCCCTATCTTCTCACCGGATTTCAGCCTGAGGATGTGCGGCGTGAGAGTGCGGAAGATCTTGCGCGCACCGATCAGGTGATTGCGATGATTCATCTCGATGCCAGTCACACGGTCGAGGCGCGACTTTGGCTCGACGGTGATGCGGCGTGGGTTCGACTCGCTCCTGGCGATTGCACGGGTGAGCCCAATGCGAAGTTGAATCAATTTACCGAGCAGTGGAAGGGTTGGGTCTTCAAACTGCCATCGTGGCGAGCGAATTATCTCAAGCCGTTGTTTGCGCCAGCGCCGGCTCCGATTCCAGCGCCGGCTCCGATTCCAGTGCCAGATCCGATTCCAGCGCCGGATTCAGCGCTTGCGCCCAGCGATCGGCCAGCCAAGTAGCCGCGAAAGTTTTTGCACGCAGGCATGGCGCTTGACGGTGTGAATGGTGATAATTCCACCATGACCTCTACTCCCAATGCTGGCAAGCCCCCGACTCCTTCGCATGTCGCGCGCATCTACGAAGGCGATGGCGATCGACTCGTCGAAATTCCCGAGGCGGGTCCGAAGGTCACCATCCTGCCATCGGGCGATCCCAAGACTGCCGACGCAACGCGTCACATTCGCGTGATGTGGGGACAGCATTTGCTCGATGATGTTGTGGAAGGTCATTACCGCACGCTCATCTGCGGCGTGAATGACATCGACAACACACGCGGAATTCTTGGCGAGATTCTGAAACTTGTTCCAACGAGTCAGTGGACGCTCGCATCTGCGACGAGTTATGCGAAGGTCTTTCGATCTGCGGTCAGTGTCCACGCGAAGGAGGACCGCGAGCCGTACATTTTGAAATTTGACCTCGACCGCATTCTGATCTTGGCGCTGCTGCGACCAAGTGATCGCGAGCATTTCACACTCGAGGATATTTACCGAGGTTTCCGAACCATTTCGCGGATGCTCGACGGCCGCGCAGATCGTCGACCCGTCGCGACCATTTCATTTCTTGGAGCAAAAAGTAATCGTCTGCTCGATCACGCCAGACAAGAGCCCAGCAGTGAGGCGGTCCTGAAAGCGATGTACGACGGTGGATATCAGGGAGATTTTTATCCTCCTGTCTCGGGGTGGGATAGCCCGCGCACCGGCGTCTTTGCGCGTTATCCATTTCCTGCTGGGGTCGACCGAATGCGCGAAGGAAGCAGCTGAAAATGACGGGCGCGCCACGACAATTCACGCTGGCAGAAGTTGCGTTTTTCGGTCGGACAATGGATGAGTATCTGCGCGTGTTTGGTCTGACGCCAGCCGACATCAGGGGCAAACGCGTGCTCGATTGCCCGGGCGGTCCCGACTCGTTCACGGCCGAAGCAAATGCAATCGGATGCAATGTGATTGCAGTTGATCCGATGTATGCGCAAACGGCCGACGCGCTCGAAGCGCAAGCGAAGTTCGATGTCGCTCATTGCATGGCCCAAATGCGCGCCACGGCAGATTTATTCCCCGCGCTCAATATCGACCAATACGAAATCGACAAGAAAACAGCGCTGCAACGATTCATCGCCGATTACCGCGCCAATCGCGATCGCTATATCGCGGGGTCTTTGCCCACACTTCCATTTGCGGATCGTTCATTCGACTTGGTCTTGTCGGCGCACTTGTTGTTTGTGTACTCCCCAGTCGAAGAGGATGGATTTCTGCAATCCAAGAATCTCGATTTGCCGTGGCATCAGCGAGCCGTTGCAGAACTGATTCGAGTCAGCGCCGATGAACTGCGTCTCTATCCAACTGTGGCGGTGAATTCTGGACCGCAGCCGCGCCGCCATCGATATATCGCACCCATCATCGCCGCTTTGTCCGAGCAAGGCTGCGCGTGCTCCTATGTGCCGAGCACCTATCAACAAATCTCAAGTGAGTTGAACGATTCGCTCTTGGCGCGTCGGCTCGCGTGAATTGAATTGACTTGCATGGATCATCACACTCGCTTCGCCACGCAATTGCGTGCGGTGTTGCGCAGTGGACCTGCACACGACCCGTGGACACGCATCCCAAGCCTATCCGGCCCTTGCGGCCACCTCGAATGCCTCGGGGCTGATATAGCCAAGTGAGCCGTGGATTCTCGTTCGCTAGTACCAAACCTCGATCCACTCGAAGATCGCCAACCTCGCCTCTGCGGCGCAAATCGCCAAAACTTAAAGTGGATTTTGTCCACGCATGGTGTACTTTGTTCTCATGGGTCGACGGCGTGCCGATCCGTCCGGTCTTTCGCAGGAATTGCCATCATGAAACAAAGTCGATTGCTCGCTTTGCTCTTCACTTCAGCCGTGACCTGCGCGCCAATCGCAACGGCTCACGCGCAGTGCGTGGGTGATTTTAATGGCGACCAAGTTCGCGATGGCCTCGATCTTGCAACACTTCTGACTGGATGGGGCGGTCCAAACGGGGACACCAATGCTGATGGAACGACCGACGGGGTCGACCTGAGTTTCATTTTATCTGGCTGGGGTGCATGCCCCGGTCCAACATGGGCGACGGTGCTTGAGGCACTGCCCGATCCCGCGATTGTCACCGACCTGGCGCTGCGCTCGGCGATCACCGCAACTGGATTGCCGTGGCGTGTGAAGGACACCGGCACGAATATCGAAATGCTGCTGGTGCCTGCGGGTTCGTTCACGATGGGTTGCTCAGCGTCGCTTCAGTGGGGGTGCTCCGACACCGAAAACCCCCTGCACATCGTAACCCTGACAAACGCGTTCTATCTCGCCCGCTATGAAATGACTCAAGCACAGTGGACGGCGAAGATGGGACGCAATCCGAGTTTCTTCCAAGGACCCAGTTACCCCGACGCTGCGTATCGACCGGTGGAGCAGGTCTCGTGGAACATGATTGCGTCGTTCAACACCGCGACAGGCCTGCGCTTGCCAACCGAAGCGGAGTGGGAATTTGCCTATCGCGCGCAGCTGGGAACATCAGTAACTCGCACCGCGTTTCACAACGGCACGAATGATGATGCGCTACTTGGGAATATTGCGTGGTACGGCTCAAACTCAGGAGACCAGACTCACGCAGTCGGCGGCATCAAGACAGCCAACGCGCTTGGCCTGTATGACATGAGTGGAAATGTTTGGGAGTGGATCAATGATTGGTGGAGCTGGAATTACTCTTCCTCGTCACCCTCTACGAACCCCACAGGTCCGTCATCTGGGGACTACCGTGTGTTGCGCGGCGGCTCTTGCTACGACATCTCCAACTCCTGCCGCGGGTCGCGGCGTTCCTCCGACGAGCCCGACTACGCCTACAGCAACATCGGTTTCCGGTCCGCGAGGACTGCGGCGTTACAACCGCCGACCATTTCTTCGGTCAGTCCAAGTTCAGGGTCATGTGGTACGGCAATCACGATCACTGGGACAAACTTTGATGTGCTCACGACAGTGACGGTGGGTGGGGCTGCGGCACCAAGCGTGTTAGTTGTCTCTGCGACGAGCATCACAGCGTTTACGCCGCTTGGCACGAACGGCCAAAAGGATGTTGTCGTTTCGACGGCAGCAGGCACGGCGACAGCGACAAATGCGTTTACTTATACCGGGTCGTGGTATACCGTCCTGGAGCAATTGCCAGACCCAGCGATTGTAACCGATATTGTCCTGCGCGATGCGATCACCGCAACTGGATTGGCGTGGCGTGTGCTGGATAACGGCACGAATATCGAAATGCTGTTGATTCCGCCGGGTTCTTTCACGATGGGTTGCACGCCGTCGGGTCAGTGGGAGTGTTCCGGCGCCGAGAACCCCACGCACGCCGTGACGCTGACAAATGCGTTCTATCTCGGCCGCTATGAAGTGACGCAAGCGCAGTGGACCGCGAAGATGGGAAGCAATCCGAGCCAGTTCCAAGGCTCCAATTACCCCGACGCCGCGACTCGGCCGGTGGAGATGGTCTCGTGGAACATGATTATTGCGTTCAACGCCGCATCATGCTTGCGCTTGCCGACCGAAGCGGAGTGGGAATATGCATATCGCGCGCAGATGGGAACGGCAGTAACGCGCACAGCGTTTCACAACGACACGAATGATGATGCGCTGCTTGGGAATATTGCGTGGTTCAGTGGCAATAATGGAGCATCGGGAACATCGACCTACGGCACAAAGGTCGTCGGCGGCAAGACAGCCAACGCGCTTGGCCTGCACGACATGAGTGGCAATATTCATGAGTGGGTAAATGATTGGTATAGCAGCTCGTACTATTCCTCGTCGCCCTCTACGAACCCCACCGGCCCGTCATCCGGATACTCCCGTGTGTTGCGCGGCGGCGCTTGGGGCGGCAGCTCCTTCTTCTGCCTCGCGTCCAAGCGTTCCAGCAGCCCGCCCAACGCCACTGGCTCCGTCGGGTTTCGGTCCGCGAGGACTCCGTAATTCCCGTTTCCCATTTTCTTCAGCCGCGAAAATCACCCAAACGCAAGTGGTACTTGCCCACCATTGGTATACATTGTCCCCATGGGTGAGCACCGTGCCGACCCTTCCGGTCTTCAACAGGAATCACCATCATGAAACAAAATCGTTTACTCGTTTTACTCATCACCTCAGCCGCAGCCTGTGCGCCAATCGCAACCGCTTACGCACAGTGCGCGTGCGATTTCAATAACGACGGGTTCCGCGACGGCACCGATCTCGCATTCATTAAGAGTTCGTAAACAAATAAATTATAGTAAAAACGACCCAATGACCGATATTCTTGGTTATGACCAGCGAACTCACCATCCGAGAAAAATATATCGCCCTGCGGCCATCCCTCGACGAGCGGGCCCGGCGTTTGTGGGCCGCGACTGAGGCCAAGGCCTTGGGTCGCGGCGGTGTCGCCGTCGTTGGACGCGCCACTGGTATGTCGCCCAATACCCTCGCCAGGGGCATGAGAGAACTCGCCGGCGAAGATGATGTGCCTGCGGGTCGTGTGCGAAAATCCGGCGGCGGTCGCAAACGCGCCACCGCTCTCAACCCCGACCTGTCCAAAGCGCTGGATGCACTCATCGAACCCACCACACGCGGCGACCCGGAGTCGCCTCTGCGATGGAC
>Ga0209284_10004269_pt1 | contig 16296 bp, 14 predicted proteins | sample FRY03_FD_187211 | JGI IMG/M metagenome (GOLD analysis project Ga0209284, IMG submission 187211) | Freshwater microbial communities from Lake Fryxell liftoff mats and glacier meltwater in Antarctica - FRY-03 (SPAdes) (version 2) | ecosystem: Environmental > Aquatic > Freshwater > Ice > Glacier... | reverse complement strand
TCCAGCTTCTTGGCGATCATCTTCTTGAAGACAATCTCAAGCTGCTCTGAGACTTCAGGTCTACCCGCACGCAACGATGGAATGGGCTGGTCCCGATGTGCCAACAGTTTCTTCATGATGGTGTCTCCGTCGTAGGTGGTTTTGCCAGTCAGCAGGTAATACAGCGAACATCCCAAGGCATAGATGTCGGCACGGGCGTCTGCCGTCTTCGTATCCAGAGCTTGTTCAGGGGCCATGTAATCCACGGTTCCCATGATCGTGCCGGTGGATGTCAGGTCGGCTTGTGGTGAATCGTCGCCAACGCCACCCAAGCGAGCCAAACCCATGTCGAGAATTTTGACCGTACCCTCTGTGTCTAACAGAAGGTTCGCTGGTTTGATGTCTCGATGGACGATGCCCTTTTTGTGGGCCGCTTCCAGACCTTTGGCGGCTTGCAGAACGTAATTCACAGCCTTCTCGACAGAGATTGGGCCGTTCTTCTTAACGAGTACAGAAAGGTCTTTGCCCTCCACTAACTCCATCACGAGAAAGTGGACGCCATTGGCACAGTCGGCATCATGTGCCGCAACGATGTTCGGGTGGCTGATCTTCGCTGCGGCGGTGACTTCCCGCTCGAAGCGGGCGATGGCGGTTTTGTCGTTAGTCATGGCCGAAGGCAGGAGCTTGATCGCCACAATACGGTGCATCCGGCGATGTTCGGCCTTGTAAACCTCACCCATGCCGCCTGCCCCGATTTTTTCCATCAGGACATAGTTGCCAAGGACCAGCGACTTTCCTTTGCCTTTGGAGACTTCTTCGGCCTGAAACTTAGTCAGCTTCTTCTGGCGGACGAGTGCTTTTGCCAAATCTTCGGCGTCTTTGGGGGTCGCCTTTGGCGGGATGAAGTCTTTGAGCGTGTCCCCAGCGAGAATCCCGCTGTCTTCAAGCTGCTTGACGAATTGTTCCAAGGCGACGGCCATTGTCGTGAGTTCATCAAAAGGTAAAGGCAGGAAAGCAACGTGGCCGAATTGTCACAGAAAACAGGGGCCTTTACCAGTGCTTTCCCAGAGACTGACGGCCTTGCGAACCTAGGGGCCGTCCAAACCGAGTGGTCATCCGAACTTTATTGAGGCAGCGTTCTGTGTTTTATGTTGTCATCCGTCAATGTTAGTTCGGATTCGGGAAAGATTTGACCTTGGCACGGATCAATCGGCGAGAGGTCCTGTCGGAAGGTGAGATTCAGGTGGTTCACTGTGTGAATCGAAGTGTGCCGTGAGGAGTTCTCTGCGGGACTGATGAACCGACGGGACTGAATTACCGACGTCGCAAAAGGTGGCAGGAACGAATGTCACTGTCGAACAGGTGTCAGCATCATCAGCTTCTACCTGCAGGTCGGGAAAGATGCCCTCACGGAAGACACCGGGGACTATTGTCGAGCTCGGGCCAAACTTTCTGAACCGGCGATCCGTGAACTCAGCAGCGAGATCGCCAGCGATGCCGAACACATGGCAGACGAATCATGGCTGTGGAAAGCACGTCATGCGAAACTCGTCGATGGATTCACGTTCACAATGCCCGACACAGCGAAGAACCAGGCTGAGTTTCCTCACCCGCGAACTCAGAAGAAGGGCGTCGGGCTGCCGATCGCTCGCTGCGTCGCGATTCTGTCACTCGCGACTGCGATGGTGATGGATGTTGTGCTCGGACCGTACAAAGGTAAAGAGACGGGGGAATCTGCTTTGCTGCGGCAGATGATTAACACGCTGGTGGCCGGTGATGTCGTGGTGTTCGATCGCTACTATTGTTCATTCATGATGATCGCCTTGTTGCTGAATCAGAACGTCGATGTGTGTGCTCGACTTCCGCCCTGACGCCGGTAGCAGTCAACGAAGCCCTGCCGAAAATCCGCTTGAGCAAGTCAGCGAGTGTGAATGGTGATAGTGACTTCAATTGGCCACGTATCACAAAATCTGAAGAAACTAGTCCTTGACATTCAAGATGGTCTGTCGCGGCTCCCAAGCCGTGTGCGAATGCGAGACCGTGGCTGCCAGACGTTCTTTGCGTGCTCTCCATTCCTGATGCAACGATCGCATCATTTCTGCCATGGATTCCGGCAACTTACCACGACACTCGCCCAATGGCACTCACGTTGTTGCGAAACGCGTCAGGCGTTTTTCGGCGGAATGCGGAATACCTTGAGTTGCTCGACTGGACCGGTCGCCAGACAAAGGCTGGAAAACGCGGGTCGGCGTCCAGCAAAGTTCCACCGAGTCTGGATCAAATGGCGTGGACTTAATCCGTAGCGGAAGTCGCCAAGACTTTCGGCAGCCCCGTTTTTGCAGGGAAAACCGAAACTCTTGGCGAGTTCCGCTACAAGAAAATACGCTAAATCCACCCCATTTGAGTCTGGATCGCCTGAACCTACCTGCTGAAGTGTGGCTGAAAACCATCGCCGGATTCTCAAAACGCCGCTCTGCCAACAGCGTCACTCCCGCATCCCGCTTCACGCCGCTGCAAAGACAACAGTCACGTGGGCGGCTTCGAAGCGGCAGCCTGAAGCAGACTGCTCATCACGCAAAACTTAGGAAGGGTGCCTTGTGAGGTTATCTGGCACTCGACTCTCTGATATTAAGGGGATCAACCGCTAAGTCCTTGCCTGCGCCATTTTGAACGACTCACCAACCGAGAAGCTGCCACGGTTCCGGGCATTTTAGAAAAAGCAGCAAGCGACCGCTACATCCGCGTTGAGCCGACTTAAAACGATGCTGACCGCAATGTCAGGTTACCTGGCAGATAAAGCTTGTATTTCAGACTGCGCTGGCCACCGACACGTACCGCGCGCTCCGCCGGAGAAAACATGAACAACACGCTGTTAGTATTTCTGCTCTTCCTACCCCGCTTTGCGGTCGGAGATGAGGTCGTCGGACGCTACGCCGATTCGCCGGGCGACTGCGTTCGTGATTTAAAACCGGGCACCACGCTGAAGCACCGAGGATCTTGGTATCCAGAACGGATTCGCAGCAACGGCGGCCCGGACTTACCGTTTCGAGCGTTCACTGGAACGCGGCATCGCTGGTAATGAATGCTGGAACGGATTGTCAACCTACGGGTTCGGATCCACCTTTGGGCGATCTGGCTTCGGATCCACTTTTGGGAGTTCTGGTTTTGGATCGACTTTCGGGCGATCTGGTTTTGGATCCACCTTTGGGCGATCCGGTTTCGGATCCACCTTTGGGCGATCCGGTTTCGGGTCCACTTTCGGGCGATCTGGTTTTGGATCCACTTTTGGGCGATCCGGTTTCGGGTCTGCCGTGGGGCGATCTGGTTTTGAATCCGCCTTTGGTCGATTAGGATTCGGGTCGACCTTTGGGCGATCAGGTTTTGGATCCACTTTTTTGTTCGGCTCTGGTTCGATGGTGGGTTTGTCCATCGATTTACCCGACTTTGTCGGAGGCTTCCTTTCGCCCCCAGGAAGTTTCGGCTCGTTTTTCTTCGCCCCCGGATTCCTTGTGGCGTCGCGAGCGGTCCTTGGTACAGGCTCGACCTTGAGATCCAACTCAGGAGTTTCCTGCATTTCTGGAAACTTCGCATTTTTCCCAGGCGTTCCGTCTGTCTTCGCTGCAATTGGCGACATGGGGAGCTTCACCTGTTCGGGTGCCAACGGCGTTCCGGGAACCGTATTTTCTGCGGATGTCACAGACGCTTTGGCCTCAAGCTGCTGTCGCTCCTTGCGGTATTTCCTGATCTCCTGCCCGCGCTGTCCAAGTTTTTGCCGCTCTTCCCTGTCCATTGTCTCGAATCGCTGTGTGGACTTTTCACTGGTTGTGAGTTCTTCGAGCGACATAGCAATTCTGGGATTTTCGTCATCAGAGTCCGCGGCATTCGTAACGTTCTCAATTTGTGCGGCCAGTGTGCGTGCCGGTCTTGCGCCATCGTTATCGCGGCGGTGGCCGAAGTCCGTTTCTAGATTGTGTTGCCAGTCACTGTTCTCCCGGTGTTGCCAGCGCTGACGAGCATAAAACGGATCGTATCCGTGACCACTGGCGGTGTAGGAAAACCACGGGTAATACCCTGCATTGTTGTAGCTGGCTGCATAGTAATCACCAAAGTAATAGTGATTGTATTGGGGCCGCGAGAACAGATGTGACGTGAATTGGGCAAGATTGATGACAGTCGTTGGCGAATACGAATAACCGCTTCTGGAGTAGATGTCGGCACTGAAAAACACAGGTGCAAACAGAACACCACGACGAGTAACTGAGTAATCGTTGTAGCCATCAACGAAGACATAGCCGCGTGGCGACCAGACGTAATGCGCAGGAATCCAGTCCCAATCCGGCTGCACTGGAGCCCAGTATCCTGGACGCCAGGCGTAGCGATCCTCATGCCAAATCCAGCAACCCGGCAGCCAGTGGTGGTCGACCGACGGCGCTTCGATGTTTGGCCCAACTTCGATAGTCGCGGGCGGTTCGGGCAGGTATCGGAGTTCGCTCAGCGCGGCATCAGCCCAGTAGCCGGAAATCCATTGAGAGCCCTCTGCTAATTCGGCCCAGTATCCTGGGACCCATTGTCGCCCGGGCGGCAGGTCGCGCCAAATGCCGCTGACCCACAGGAAGTCGCTCCGTTCCTCATCCCACGCGAAATAGCCAGGAATCCATGCGACATTCTCTCCTTCCGGACGCAGTTCCGGAGGCAACTCTTCAATGGATTCTGGAGGCATCCCCGGCACAATGATGCCTGGTTCGGGATCGAAAGTCACGGTTTCCGCAAACGCTTCGTGGACCGGGCCACGAGTCAGCACCTGCACACCATCTTCAGCATCTGCCTGGGTCTGCGGTGCTGCATTCGCGTGGCTGAGGTAATAATCAGCGCCGAGGACCACCAGTGCGATGGCGAGGCACCCCTTGAGAATATGTCTTCTTCGATAAAGCATCGTGTGTGTCCTGTTTTTAGATTCCTGCGGACCATTGACGTCAGCAACGTGCTTCCGTTCACCACTGGCTGTCTTAAGCCTACGGTTCACCCGGTACGCAAACTCATTCATTTTTCTTCAGCAAGTCCTGGGCCAGGTCCTTGAGAAAATGAATGACCGCGGCGATATGGTGCACACCGGAAAGCGTCCGAGGCTTCAGGGACCGATTGACGACGCCATCAGCTCTCCGTTTCTCTGTGTACCCGGCACCGAACAAGCGTGGAATTTGGAAGTCAGTACATCGACATGGGCCATGTCTGCGAGGATTTGAGTATGCTCCATCGCCAGTTTCCATTTCCGCAATCTCTCGAGACTTACTCCAATCGGACAAACTGCGATTTCTCACTCGCGCACTTCATTTGTGGTTGAACCGGCATTTCTGCTTTGCACCAGCCGTGTGAGCTTCATAGCCCGCATAGCAATCAGCCACCAGCGTGCCCGTGAAATGTTCGCCCATCACATCGCGCGACACCCGGCCGCTGCGGGATGTGTCAAATGAATAAATGGACGAATCTCGCGTGGCAGTGGACCCAGTAGTACGCTCGTTTGCCATTCAGAGTCCAGTAGACGTCGCAAAAGAAGAAGTCGCAAAAGGTGTCAGCGAATGGCGTTGTCCACGGGGATTTACGGGATTTTTGAAATCGCCGCGATCCCCGTGTGGTAGAGCCGCCTGGCCACCGTCATCAGTTTGAGAACCTTGGGACGCCGTTTGTTTTCCCGAGGTTCAACGCGGTCCGGACGCTGACCTATGACGGCAGACGTTCCCTGCTGTTGCGCTGAGACTGCCATGGCTTCGCCGACGCACGCGCAAAGCAACCAGTTCGTCGCCAGCAACTGATGAGTTTCTGTGAAGCTCATGCTGCGAATTTCGCGACCAGCAGCGTATCCACTTTGCAACATCTTCAGTCGCACAAGATTGCAGGTCCGCACTCCGGTCCATAGCTCGCGATGAAGACTCTCAGGACTCTGTCCATGCAAATGCTCTAATCCCAGTTTACATTTAATCGACTCAATATCCCGTTCCACTATCCAGTGGCCTTCGTACAGAGAGTCAAGCCAGGCACGAGGATTTCTTCCACATCTAGCAAGGTGGTGGCGATGGTGAATCCCTCAGAGCGGGAGCCGGGAGTATCCACAGTCACATCACTCAATCGCATCTCAATGAATTCAGGTATGCGTCGATACTCTTTTTTTGACATCCACTTCGGACGCGCCGCACGCGTCCATTTGATCGTGCGTTCGGTATCACTGATTCGCTTCGCACCGCTCGGGTTGTCATCTCGCTTGTGATGATTCTTCATGACAACATGAACGCCCATCTTCATGCAAAAGGCAATGAACCAATACGTGCAGTGATATGAATCGGCAACGAACGAATTTCAGCGATCACTCGCGGAGACAGACGCTCTTCTGCTTGATCGGAGTCGAGCACAGTCGTCAGGTCGTCAAACTCAAGGCAGCCAATCTCAGCCTGGCTGGCTAGTCGCAGCGTGATTCCAAAGTCCACCGTGTCTTCCTGGAATGCCTCTGCAAACGAACAGCTATCGAGCACTTCGCAAAGTGGAAGTTCGTTGGCTTGAATCATCGACCGCTGAAAGATGCTAAAGCAGTGGAGTGAGCAGCTTGCCAGAATGGACATAAACCTTCCGTGGTCAAATATTGACACACGACACCAGGAAAGGTCCACGTCCGCAGCATTCTAACGAACAGTTGGGTCACGCCATCGACGTCATGCCTGCACGCGGGAAAAAACTCGAAATTCATGAACGCGACGGATCGCGTTCTTCAACGCTGCGCGGTCGCGGAAATTCACGTTCGCCAAAACGCTAAATTCCCGTGGACAATGCCATTCGGGTCAGGAACCAATCGTGCGCAGCACCCTGCGGGCCGTTTGGCTATTGATTCCTGACCCCTGAGCCTTCACGGCTGTCGGTTTTTGAACGCACGTTCAATCGATGCCTCGGCCTGTAGGGAGACGGGCAGACGCTGAGGATGACGTCTCTGTATCAGCTGTGGCGATTTGAGGATATTCTGCCTTTGGGACAAGTTGCATCCGGCTATGACCGAATGTATGTTCCGCAGTTGGGCTAGGCGACGGGCGATCTGGATATCCATGACATTGCCGTTGAATCCAGCGGTCGCGTCGTCTTCGTCAATACACTGTTCGGCTGTCTCGCGAAGCTCAGCGACACGCACAGTTTCGTACCACTGTGGAAACCGCCATTCCTCAGCAGGCTGGCCGCTGAAGATCGTTGCCACTGGAACGGACTCGTATTGGAGAACGGGAAGGCGAAGTATGTCACGGCCGTGAGCCAGTCGGACGTCGCGGATGGCTGGCGTGATCGGCGACATGACGGCGGCTGCGTGATTGACGTGCAGACGAATGAGATCATCGCGACCGGCCTTTCCATGCCGCATTCTCCGCGAGTCTACCGCGACAAGCTCTGGCTGTTGAACTCGGGCACCGGGCATTTTGGATTCATTAAACGCACCACAGGCCAATTTAAAAAGGTGGCGTTCTGCCCCGGCTATCTCCGAGGCCTTCCGTTTCATGGCGACTTCGCGATTGTCGGCATGTCAAAGTCTCGCGAGAACCGTACATTTTCCGGGCTTGAGTTGGATCAGAATCTAAAGGCGAGCGACGCGGAGGCTCGTTGCGGGATTCAGATCATTGATCTAAAAACCGGCGACGTCGTCCATTGGCTGCGAATCGGAGGTGTGGTTACAGAGCTGTCTGACGTGATTAGTCTTCCCGGCGTCGTGCGGCCCCAGGGTCTGGGATTTAAAACCGACGAAATCCGCCGCGTCCTTCGCATCGGAGACGAAGGCTCATTGGCAAGCTGAGCGGCAAAACGGCCTTGAAGCGTCACGGGGCAAGCCATTGAGAATGAGGCTGTTGTTAGCTCTTCGCTATGCCAGGCGAGGCGTAAATCAGCATCGAGCGGAAAAAAGTGTCGCCTTTCGCTCGGCAAAAGCACGCGGAAACGCTACTTTCGCAGAGCGAAAGGCGACTATAAAATGGCCGCACAAATGCTTAGCCGGAACCTGATTGCTTCCGGAGTCCCTACAGGGTATTCAGCTTCGGCATTTCGCCAGGCGATCCGCTGCTGCAGGATGCGTTCGCGCAGGCTTGCTAAGGAGTAATGATTTAGTGAGCCGCAAAGCGATATCTGCGGGTGTATGTCTTAACAACACAACGAAAACACTCGCGGCTCAGGTGGTGACTAAATCAATACTTGTCTTGCGGACTGAAAAGCGGAGCTTGTGAACCAGGTTTAGGCCGGTATTTTGTATTCTTCGATGTCATGAGTGCAAGAAAGTTGTCGGGCTATGAAACTGAGTCCGCAGATTTCCGAGATCCCGAATCGCATTTTCGCCAGCAACGGCAACCTGTCAGATCGCCGTCGCGGTCGGCAGCCAACCAGACCATCAATACGATCGTTTAAAATATCTTCACGCGGGGAGCCGCAACGCTGGGTGTGGAAGTTACACAATCGGGTAGTGGCGTGCTGTTATCCGGGAGCAATCTGACAGTCACTGGATCAGCTTTTGCCGATACGGTGACAATCGCTACCGTCACGAATCTCAAGGTCAGTATGAACCGGGGTTAGCGAAGAAAGAGGTCAATGGCGGCAGCGGGATTTTGCGATCAAAGCGGCTTCGTCATGAGGACGTTTAAGAATTAGCCGGATCCCCGGCTATCAATAAGGAGCCCTGCCTGGTTTGCTTGCCACAAAATCGACAGGAAGGGTTTTTGTGCGCCCGGATGTCCCCGATTTTCCGGCCTCACGCAGCGACAGTTTTCAGAGCATCGCCGATGCATTCTCAGCGTCGAAGGGCTGCCGTTCGTTTATGTGCTGACACCGCAGGTCATTGAAGAAACGTTTGCTCAGCATGACGAGCTGTTCGCCCAGCACGGAGTCTATTCCACGCCATTGTGCTCTGAGCGTTTCTGCGTCCGGTGCTCAGGAATGGCAAGGAAGCGTCCTGCCCTGCGGCTGTGGCAAGAAACGTTCCGCGTTGCCAGCAGCAGGCAATCGAACCTCCCAACAGCGGAACTATTTGCTCATTCGAACAGGAGCCAACGGAGGTCACAGAGAAAGACGCAAGGAAGCTGGTAAACGCATTCGAAAAGTCTTTGTTTCCCTTCGTTAACTTTGTGTCCTCCTGTAAAATTCAAGTCAGAACCTGCGTTGGTTACTGCGTCAGAGAGTAAATGGCACCGGAACCGTGTGCGAGCCATAGTTGACTCCATTCATCCACACGAATACCTGTTGAGCATTCCCGCCACTCCAGATGTAAATCGTGTCGTCACCGGAAGTTCCCTGAACCACAAGATCCTCGCCGTAGACCTGAACCGACGCCGGAGGAGATTCAACGACATCCTGCAGTTCGACAGTAACGACGGCCGTGTCAGAAAGAGAATCCGGCGCGTTATCGGAGACCTGAACATGCAGTTCAAACACAGGATTGGTTTCAAAGTCGAGTGCTGCGGCATTGGCGACAGAAATCTGTCCCGTGACGGCATTCACCGCAAATGCCCCGGAGGTATTTCCACTGACGATGGAATAAGTCAGAGACTGCCCTGGATCGGGATTGGGATCGGCCGCTGTGACCTGCCCCACAAACGCTCCCAGCGTCGCGTCTTCCGATATCTGAAATACGGCATCGTCGGCTGCCGGTGACTGATTGGCTGGCGGAGTTTCTTCGGTCGCTGCGGCATTGATCAGCTCGGCAATTCGTTCGCCAAACTCGAGAGCCGCATCCCAGTTCTCGGCCGTGATGACTCGACCATCCACGACAACGTCGTCAGTGATCGTCAATGGATCAACATACTGTCCGGGAGCCGTATTGGGATTGGCTCCATTTGCCACGGCCTGTTCATACTGCCCCAACGCCATGTCGTCATAGTCGATGCCATTGTAGGTCACTCCGGGAGAACCGATATAGGGAACCGAAACCTGCTTGCCAGCGATGAGGCTGACGCCATCGACTCGAGACCATGCCGCGATATCCGTGTGTCGTTGTACTCCTTGTAGTAAAAGTCCTGCTGATCAGCGATAACCATCCGCACAGGAAGAGTCTGGGCACTGAGGACGATTCGGGGTTCAAGGACTTCCAGCGTTTGACGTGCTAAACTTCGACGGGATTGACGCGGAGGGCGTCGAAACCAGGCAGGAATTCGACTCTTCAGGAATTTCGACAGTGACATGTGAGTTTGCATGGTCTTAACTTTCTTGACAGGATTACAGCACTTTCAGACAGGAATCGGTTCTTGCAAAAACCGCACGCTGTCAGTGGCTCGTTTTTGACGTTGCCTTTGCGACAAAATTTCTCCAGAAAAATCATGACCGAGGATTCTCCCCCTTTTTCTACGGTGACAGCTTGTGGCCCTTACTGATGGCGATCACGGCCAATAAGTCCGTTGACCTCATTCGGGAAAACAATCGGCAGAAACGAGGTGGCTCGGGAAAACCGGGCGGTGACGCATGCGTGGACCTTCCATCGCATGATTCTTCACTGAGTGATCTGATCAGTCGCGAGCCGACGCTGGAATTCGCCGCTGAGATTTCCGATAATCTGCAGCATCTTCTCCGTATGCTGGATGGCACCGGAGATCATGATCTGAGGCGAATCGCAATTCTGAAGATGGATGGATACTTCAATCAGGAGATCGCAGAATCCGTGGGCTGTGTGCGTCGATCGGTCGAACGCAAGTTGCAGCTCATCGCTGGTCTGTGGGAGAAAGGTGGTATCAGTTGAATCATCCTTCCGACCACGAATACGCTCGACTGCCAAACGATCAGAAACTTCTGATCGATCGCCTTTGCAGTCGTTTTGAAGCGGCCCTGAAAGCTGGCAGCCGACCGAAAGCCGAAGCTGTCTTGAAGAAGTTGCCTGCCGCCATGCGTCTCGCGGCTCTGGGCGAACTGTTGCCTCTGGAAGCCGATTATCGCCAGCGCGAAGGGAATCCGCTGACTCTTCCAGAACTTGAGCAACGCTTTCCTGACGTCGATGCCGCATGGCTGGCAGATTGCGTCCGCGCGGAAGCCACTGAAACGGAATTCGGCAGCCACGTTCAGGTTGAGCCCGAAGTTCCTCTCCCCGATTGCCTGGGAGATTATCGCATCGTCGGCCGCCTGGGTTCCGGCGGTATGGGGACCGTCTATCGCGCGGTGCATGAACGAATGGGGCGTGAAGTCGCCGTCAAATTACTGCGTCCGGAGATTCAGCGGAATCCGCTGTTGTTGCAGCGTTTTGATCGGGAAGTTCGTGCGGCAGCAAAACTTTCACATCCCAATATCGTCGCTGCGCTCGATGCCCGCGAACATGAAGGACTTCATTTTCTGGTGACGGAACTTGTCGAAGGGAAAGATCTGGATCAGACCGTCCGGCTCAGCGGGCCGTTGCCGGTCGTTGATGCGATTGAGTGTATGCTTCAGGTTGGCAAAGGATTATCGTACTCTCATTTGCAGGGTGTGATTCATCGAGACATCAAACCGGCAAATCTGCTGCGGGCGAACGATGGGACAGTCAAGATTCTGGACATGGGGCTGGCACGCCTAAGTAATTCCGAATCCAGTAATAATGTTCACCTGACGGAAAGTGGCGTCATGATGGGCACAGCCGCCTCTATGCCGCCGGAGCAGGCTCGAGATACTCGGAAGGCCGATGCAAGATCTGATCTCTATAGTCTCGGCTGCACTCTGTTTTACTTGCTGACCGGTCGCACGGCATTCTCCGGGACGACTCAGCTGGATATGATTCTGTCTCACGTCAATCAGCCGATCCCGTCGTTACGAATGACGAATCCTCAGATCCCGGCTGCTCTCGATAAGATCTTCCAGCGACTTGTCGCGAAGAATCCTGACGACCGGTTTCAGACGGCGGAAGAACTCCTGCCGGAACTGCAATCGGTCCTCGCAGAATGTCATAACCCGCAGGCCCAGCAGACACTCGCTGACCATCTGCAGGCGCGGAGGTTTTCACCCCAGACATCGATCACTGGCGGAGTTTCGGGGGTTACCGGTTCAGGGACCACGCCAGCCCCAATGAGTCAATCGGATTTCAATTTTCCCACGCAGGCATCTCCGCTGCAGCCAGCCATAGATCCGCAACGCATCGGGAGCAGCAGTACAAGCCGCACGAGCGCATCAAAAACAGGTCGGATCATGCTGGCCTCAGGAACTGCTCTTGTGGCTCTGCTGATCGTTATGAGCTTCGTCTTTTTCAGTAACGACGACAAGAACGTCCTTATCAATAACGAAAGCGGCCAATCGAAGGGCATTGAGCAGGGCTCTCCACTGAGGCGTCGTTGAAAAATAATGTTCGGGCAGATCAGACGGAACGGGCCACATCCGATGATTCGCTTTCAACAGCCGGTATGCTCTCCCTGCGCTTCAATGGGCAGAGCAGTTATGCGGTCGCTTCGGGTCTGCAACCATTGGCAGGGGCCACTTACACATTGGAAGCCAAAGTTCGTCCCGCAGCTTTCCGAACATCGAATATCATTTCATGGCTTGGTCCTGACTGGATGGCCCTGTTTATTGGTCCGGATGGCACTCCCGGATTGGCTCGCAAGACGAGTACCGCTTCGTTCGTTTATGCATCGAATCAGCCACTGGAGCTTGGACATTGGTACCACATCGCAGCGTCATTCACGGCCACAGAGATGCGTCTGTTCTTGAACGGCCAAACCTCGGTACTGAATCGCCAGAACTTCGAACTGCCCGAAACTAACGGCGGTTTTTTCATCGGTGGAGTGGATCGCCAGTTGCTGCCAACAGACCAGAATGATCGTTTCTTTGACGGACTGATTGAATCTGTGCGGGTTTCCAGTGGGCAGCGTTACGCGGCCAGTTCTGAACCTCTGTTGCAATTGATCGCCGACGAGCAAACTCTGGCCGCGTTTCCGCTGCAGTCAGCAGAGGAAAACACATCGACGGTGCTACAGGATCTTCAAGGGCATTACCCACTGCAGTTGCATGAAACAGAATGGATTCATGTTTCCGGTGCTCGTAATTGAAATGCAACAAAGGCGCCAGGAACCGTTTCAGGTGTTTGGCCCGGTCGGTTTTTTTCGTTGGAACGGGCGATGAAATCAAGCTGCAAAGTTCGTGCAACTTGAGAAACACCTGTAGAGGAGAATAAGTCATGAACGCCGCACATCTGCATCTGTTGATCAACCACTTAGAGGTCCTGGTCCTTGTGATCTCCGGCGGCAGAGCGCTGAATGGCGTGGAATTAATCCGCCGTAGGGCGCTAGACCAATGACAGTCGATTTGTGATTATAGTAGCCATCACTCTCCGAGTAATTAATGCCAAAGGCCGCGTAGTGCGGCCTGCGTCACTCGGAGAGTGACGCCTACTTTGTCAACGCGAGTACCATTGGGCTAGCGTCCTTCGCCTAATACTGATTCTGCCCTAAGAAAGTTTGATCGAAACGCATGAAGGAGCAGCCCTGATTGCAACGACTTCGGCAGCAATCACGACGTTGTCGGGAATCCTCCTGTGCGTCATCACACTGCGGCGACAAGGTCCGGCTACAATCATGTCCATGTCGATCCTGCTTGTGGCGACTTTCGTTACATGCGGGGTGATGGCCTGGACGGGCTCGACAGGCGGAAAGATTCTGCACACAGACGTTCGCGGGACGACAGTGTTTGCTCCATCAGCAGACGATTGAACAGCCCAGCAATAAAAACACCTCCGCTTCAGGAGAAATGAATGGACCAACCAACCCGCGCAGATTCCTTGACCGGGCTTTCGGAAGCGGAAGTCGCCGTTCGATTGCAACAGCATGGGTATAACGAACTTCCCTCGTCCCAGGGGCGCAGCTTTTTTGCGACTGCCTGGGAGGTCGTCCGAGAGCCAATGTTCCTATTGCTGCTGGCTTGCGGCACGATCTACATGCTGCTCGGCGACACCCAGGAAGCCGTGATGCTTCTGGGCTTTGTCTTCGTGGTACTGGGAATCACACTGTATCAGGAACGCAAGACAGAACGGGCGCTCGAAGCTCTGCGTGATCTCTCCAGCCCTCGCGCGCTCGTGGTTCGTGGTGGGGAACGAAAACGAATTGCGGGGCGGGACGTCGTCCCGGATGATCTGCTTGTGCTGGCCGAGGGCGACCGAGTTCCGGCCGATGCCGTGGTGATCTCGTGTAACGGCCTGTCCACCGACGAGTCTCTGCTGACCGGCGAATCCGTGCCCGTCAGAAAAGTCGCCTGGGACGGCGTGCAGGAGATGACTCGACCCGGAGGCGAGGACCTTCCTTTTGTCTTCTCCGGTACATTGATTGTTCAGGGTCAGGGAGTTGCTCAGGTGCGAGCAACAGGCATGCGCACCGAAATGGGAAGTATCGGTAAGGCGCTGGAATCGGTGCAGACCGAAGGAACCCGACTGCAACAAGACGTTGGACGCCTCGTGCAGCGAGTCGCGATCTTTGGCATGGCACTTTGCATCATGGTCGTTGTGATTTACGGACTGACGCGTGGTGACTGGCTTCAGGGTGTTCTGGCCGGAATTACGCTGGCGATGGCGTTACTGCCCGAAGAATTCCCGGTTGTCCTGACGATCTTCCTGGCCCTCGGTGCCTGGCGATTGTCGAAGATCAATGTTCTGGCCCGTCGGGTGCCCGTCATCGAAACGCTCGGCTCAGCGACTGTGCTCTGCGTGGACAAAACCGGCACGCTGACCGTCAACCGCATGTCGATCCGCAAGCTGGCTGTCGACGGGACGGTTCTTGATATCGAGCAGCTTGACGTCGATCGCCTGGCGGCTAAGGCTTTGCCGGAAGAGTTTCACGAGATCGTTGAGTTCGGCATTCTGGCGAGTCAGCGTGATCCGTTTGATCCGATGGAAAAGGCGTTCCACGACCTTGGCAATGAACGACTCGCTCAAACCGAACACCTGCACTCCGACTGGAATCTGGAGCGAGGATACCCGCTGACACCCGGCCTGCTGGCGATGTCGCACGTCTGGAAATCGCCGAGCGGTCAGGACTTCATTCTGGCGACGAAAGGAGCACCGGAGGCCATTGCGGACCTGTGCCATTTGAATACTGAAGGAACTCAGGCCGTTCTTGCTCAAGTCGCGGAGATGGCAAAGGAAGGTCTTCGAGTCCTTGGGGTCGCGCGGGGCACGTTCCAGCAACAGCCATTGCCAGGCAAACAACACGACTTCACGTTCGAGTTTCTGGGGCTCGTCGGACTGGCCGATCCTGTTCGACGAACTGTTCCCGCCGCCGTAGAACAATGTTACTCGGCCGGCATTCGAGTGGTGATGATTACCGGCGACCACCCAACGACGGCGCAGAGTATTGCACGTCAGGCGGGCATCAAGCCACTCGATGATGTTGTCACTGGTCCCGAACTGGAAAAGATGGATGACGCCGAACTTCATCAGCGTTTGAAGACAATCAATGTCTTTGCTCGAATGGTCCCGGAGCAAAAACTACGTCTGGTGAATGCATTGAAGTCCAGCGGCGAGATCGTTGCGATGACGGGCGACGGTGTGAATGACGCGCCGGCTTTGAAAGCTGCTCACATCGGCATTGCAATGGGCGGTCGAGGCACCGATGTGGCGCGTGAAGCCGCTTCGCTGGTGCTGCTTGACGACGACTTCGCGTCCATTGTTCAGTCTGTCCGCATGGGACGAAGAATCTTCGATCATCTGCAGAAGGCGATGACTTATATCGTCGCGGTGCATGTGCCGATTGCCGGGATGTCGCTGATTCCGGTGATGTTTGGCTGGCCGCTGGCTCTGCTGCCTGTACACATCCTGTTTCTGGAATTGATTATCGATCCCGCGTGCTCCGTGGTCTTTGAAGCCGAACCGGAAGAGGCTGACGTGATGCGCCGCCGTCCTCGTAATGCCAATGTATCTATCTTCGGCAGACGACTTTTCGGCCTGGGATTGCTCCAGGGTTCCAGCGTTCTGCTGATTGTCCTGGCCGTGTACTTGCTTGGCATGTTCGGCTGGAAAAGCCAGGGAGACGCCACGGCATTGAGCTTCACGACGCTCGTTGTTGCCAACCTCGGGCTGATCTTCGCCAACCGCTCCTGGTCTCGCACGATCTGGTCCACGCTGCGAACTCCGAATCCTGCTCTCTGGCTAGTGCTCGGCGGAACTCTCGGCTTTCTCAGCTTGGCGCTTTACGTTCCGTTCTTGCGCGACCTGTTCCACTTCTCGACAATGCACCCCGGCGACATTGCAATTTGCCTTGCGGGAGGATTCGTCAGCATTTTATGGTTTGAAGGGCTCAAAGTTTTCAGGAAGAAATGGTTCGCTGAAGTCTGAAGGGCGTGACCACAAGAACGGGCAGGTCGACATGGCCCGTTTTGTTA
>Ga0209284_10004263_pt1 | contig 16304 bp, 10 predicted proteins | sample FRY03_FD_187211 | JGI IMG/M metagenome (GOLD analysis project Ga0209284, IMG submission 187211) | Freshwater microbial communities from Lake Fryxell liftoff mats and glacier meltwater in Antarctica - FRY-03 (SPAdes) (version 2) | ecosystem: Environmental > Aquatic > Freshwater > Ice > Glacier... | reverse complement strand
CTTTGAGTTGGTGTAATTGTATAAGTTGGCGTTCCACCAGCTGGTGTGATTACCACACTACCAGTTGTCTGCCCAAAACACAATACATTCACCTGACTGGTAATTGTTGCACTCAACGCTGCATTGATAGTTATGGTTGTAGATCCTGCGGTGCTTGAACAGCCATTAAAATCTGTTGCAATTACACTGTATGTTCCTGGAATGGTTGCAGTGAAGTCAACGTTGTTGTTGGGATTAATTGCACCGCTCGGGACTGTCCATGAATAACTGTAAGGCCCAGTGCCGCCTGAGGGAGATGCAGTCATCGTGTTTGAACCAACATTTGCACAAATATTTAGTGAATTAACTGAAACAGATGGTAATGGATTAACCGTAATTATTGCAACTGAAGAATTTACTGCAGGACAAAATGGATTTTTTACCACAGCCCTGTATTGAGTATTTGAAGTTAGAGCTGTATAGGCCTGTGAATTTGTAGTGTTGGCAATTGTTGTTATTGTGCTCCATCCATTAGTTGAAGACTCCCATCTAACCACATTCCCCGTATGGCCACTTAGTGTAAGCGTACCGCTATTAGTTCCAGAACACACAGTGGCGTTTGAAGAAACCGTTCCTCCAACCGAAACAGGATATACACTAATTGTTGCAATGTCCCCATCAATTTCTGTATTTCGCACACAACCCTTTGCATCAGTTATTGAAGTAAGGGTATATTCTGTTGTACTAGTTGGGCTTGGACTGGTATAAAAAGGTATTCCAGATTCAACATTTAAATATGGAACATCATTAATTATTAAAGTGAATGGACCCGTACCTGCTGTAGCGATAAAAGTAAATCGCCCAACTTCAACACCTCCTAAACAAATTCCATTACTGAAAAGGGATCCCTGTGGTAATGGATTTACAGTAACGCAGAAAATTCCTGAATATTTATCCGTGAGATCAATACCGCCTAGATTACCCCCACAAATATTATCAACAAGTGCACGAAAACAAGTAGATGAAGGAAGGTTGAGGTATGAATATTGGTAGCCTGTAGTGCTGGCTATGGGTATCCAGGGACCAGCATTTGTTGATGCAGATTCCCATTGTAAAACCGGACCAGTGTGTCCTTGCAATGTCAAAGTGCCACTAGTCCCTGAACAAATTGGGTTTAGACCCGATATCGTTCCTCCTGAAGGACTCTCTCCCTGCTTTACATAATACAAAAATACAGGGTCTGAAACACTGGTACAGATGGGGGAATCGTCAGTAACTATTCTCTGAATCTTGTAATCACCTGAGGCATGTGAATTAGGTGTTAGTATAAAGTCGGTGATGTTACTACTAGATAATTCTGAAGTTGTGATAGGTACATTGCTCCCAGATCCCCCGGCGAATGAAACCTGCCAGCTATAGGCTTGGCCACTACCTGTTAGAGGCGATCCAGTTATCTTCTGATAGCTGCTATTGCCACATGCAAAATTATATATAGGTTGGCTTCCAACAAATTGAATATTATTTGGCGCACACTGACCAAACACTTTTGTTAGCGAAGCCGAAAATATTATTAAATACAGGATTAATATTTGGATAAATATCTTCATTTGATCAATTGTTTTTCCAGGATTCACAGACCACTGTTAATATACGTAAAATTCAAAAAATAATTTCTAATTCAGGCATATAAGTAAATATTTTTTAGGAACATCTTAAATATTTATCCTTTAACCACTAAAAGATACGGTATTTTTGCTGTTTTTGGGAAACGCTTTTACATGAGAATACTTTTACTTCTACTATTTTTATTTTTAGAAAAACTCATGCTTATAGTAAATAAAAAACACTTACGCTTTCATATTTAACTGTTCTCCATAATCTGCAATAACGTAATAATCTCCAGCGTCTGTTACATTTAATGTTGGCCCAGTTGCTCCAGGTATAACCGCAAAATCTCTAAACCATTTATAGATTAAACCAGGGAAGTTTGTTGGAGACGACGCATTGTTATCTATAGATAAAAGTGTAAATCCACCATCGCAAACTAAAGCAGTACCAACGTTATTATTAATAGAAAAAGGCGTATTATGTATAGCGTAATAAGCAGCAAAACCTACACTTTGTGCACTTATAGCCACAGGAGCAGTACTTCTTACTCTTATTATATAATTTTCTCCAGATACATTAGTCGGAAAAGAAAAAGAGGCATTAACAGGAGAAACATTACTACTTATTGTTGTTAAAGGCGTTGGACTTGCAAAACTTCCAACAGCATTAGATAACTCAATTATAAATTGATTAGACGGTTGTAGGGTAGACGTTGGAAAAAAAGTAAAACTCAAAGAATATGTGTTAAACGTACTTGATGCACATGCTTTGGTAAAATTAAGCACAGGAGTACCGATAGCTAAATTTTGAGAACTAATAATATTAGCACCCAATAACAGCACACAGCTAAACAAAAGAGTTTTAGCTTTAGAGAGGAAAGAAATTCGCATATCTAGGCCTGTTGTTTAACTAACGTATTTACCCCTAAATTGTTAGTTAATTATTAAACAATGCTTTAATCTTTACATTTTTATGTTTCTAAATAAGTTTAATTTGACTCTAAGATAATTTAAAGTTAAATAAAATATCTATACAAGAGCATGAATTATATATCAAACTTAATTAATTACCCGAACTAGTTGTTAATAATGGTTATAAAAAGGGCGAAAAGGGTGAAAATGTACGGGAAACCGTAATTCAAAATAAGGTTAACCACACGAGTAATTAAAATTTTTTACGTTTTGTAGACATATATTGATTGTTATAAATCTTCCTTTTTTTTGTATTTTTGTAAAATATTTAAATTAATTATGTTAGAAGAAAAATCTCTCAACTTTATTGAACAAATTATAGAGGAAGACTTAAAAAATGGGTTTAAAAAGGAAAATTTACGCTTTAGATTTCCGCCAGAACCAAATGGTTACCTACATATTGGCCATGCAAGTTCTATTTGTTTAAATTTTGGGTTAGGCATTGATTATCAGGCTCCTGTAAATCTTAGGTTTGACGACACAAACCCCGCAAAAGAAGAGCAAGAATATGTAGATGCTATTAAATTTGATGTAGAATGGTTAGGATTTAAATGGGCAGAAGAAAGATATGCTTCAGATTATTTTCAACAATTATATGATTGGGCAGTTGTTTTTATAAAAGATGGCAAAGCCTATGTAGATAGCCAATCTTCTGAAGAAATGGCTAAACAAAAAGGGACACCAACTCAAGCAGGTACTAATAGTCCTTTTAGAAATCGTTCTGTTGAAGATAATTTAGATTTATTCAAAAGAATGAAAAATGGAGAATTTACAGAAGGATCACATATTTTAAGGGCTAAAATAGATATGTCTTCTACTAATATGTTAATGCGAGACCCTATAATTTATAGAGTTTTACATAAACACCATCATAGAACAGGAAACAATTGGTGTATTTATCCAATGTACGATTGGGCTCATGGCGAAAGCGATTATATAGAGCAAGTGTCTCACTCCCTTTGCACGTTAGAATTTTTACCTCATAGAGAATTATACGATTGGTTTTTAGATCAAATTTATGACGAATCTAAAGTTAGACCTAAACAAAGAGAGTTTGCTAGAAGAAATTTATCTCATACAATTGTAAGTAAAAGAAAATTATTGCAACTTGTTGAAGAAAAACTTGTTACATCTTGGGACGACCCCAGAATGAGTACAATTTCTGGAATGAGAAGAAGAGGTTATACGCCAAATTCTATTAAAAATTTTGCAAATATAATTGGTATAGCAAAACGCATAAACCTTATAGATGTTTCTTTACTTGAATTTTGTGTTAGAGAAGATTTAAATAAAATAGCCCCTAGAGTTATGGTCGTTTTAGACCCTGTAAAACTTATAATTACTAATTTTACAGACGGAAAAGAAGAATGGTTAGAGGCAGAAAATAACCAAGAAGAAGAAGTAATAACATATAGAAAAGTCCCTTTTTCTAAAGAGTTATATATAGAAAGAGAAGATTTTATGGAAGATGCTAATAAAAAATATTTTAGACTTACTCTTGGTAAAGAAGTACGTTTAAAAAACGCATATATTATTAAAGGCGAGTCTGTTATAAAAGATGATAATGGCAACATTATAGAAATTCATGCAACTTATGATAAAGACAGTAGAAGCGGAAGCGGAACAGAAGCTAGCCAAAGAAAAGTTAAAGGAACGATACATTGGGTTTCTATAAAACATGCTGTTGCATCTGAAGTTAGATTATACGACAGACTTTTTACTGTAGAAAATCCTGATGGAGATAAAGAAGTAGATTTTAAAGAATTTATAAATCCAGATTCATTACAAGTTATTATAGGATATGTCGAACCAAGTTTGATTACTTCAAAACCGGGCGATCGTTTTCAGTTTCAGAGATTAGGATATTTTTGTGTTGATAAAGATTCTTCTTCAGAAAAATTGGTTTTTAATAAAACTGTTGGCTTGAGAGATTCTTGGGCAAAAATTGAAAATAAAGAATAAAGAACAAATATAGTATAAAACTATAAAAACCTACCAAGTGGTAGGTTTTTTCTATTATAAATAAAAGTTATTATAAATCTAAAAGCTATAGACATAAACTTAAAAAAAAGACTTCTATAGATTGACTTTAATAGGATTTAAAAAAGAAGCAAAGTAGTTTTTACATGTTGTTAGGCAAAGCGGCCTTAAATCAACTTAAAATGATTCTTGTCTTTTTTTAGGCAAAAAAACATTCAATTTTCTGCTTGATATTGGTACAAATAAAAAAAGAGACTTAAAAAGTCTCTTTTTTTGTCTTAAAGTTTTTTATTCTTCAAAAGTCAAATCATCATTATTCTTTTTTCTTTTTGTGCTATTTTCTTTTTTCATTGCCTCTCCAACTTGATTACTTGCTGCAAAACTTGCAATCATATTATTTAGCATTTCGCTTCCGGCTTGTGGAGAATTTGGTAATAATATTAAATTAGAATTAGACCCTGCTCCAATTGCTTGAAGAGTATCGTAATGTTGAGTAACTATAATTAATGCAGATGCTTCTTGAGAATTAATGCCAACTTTATTTAAAATATCAACACTTTCTACTAAACCTCTTGCAATTTCTCTTCTTTGGTCTGCAATACCTTGACCTTGAAGTCTTTTGCTTTCTGCCTCTGCTTTTGCTTTTGCAACTATTCTAATTCTTCCAGCTTCTGCTTCGTATTCTGCCGCAGTTTTTTCTCTATCTGCCGCATTAATTCTATTCATCGCATTTTTAACTTGAATATCTGGATCAATATCTGTAATTAAAGTATTAATAATATCGTATCCATAAGTTGTCATTGCATCGTTAAGTTCTCTTTTTACCGCAACGGCAACATCATCTTTACGCTCAAAAACATCATCAAGTTTTAACTTTGGAACTTCTGCACGAACAACATCAAATACATAAGAAGTAATTTGATCGTGTGGATATTCTAATTTATAATAAGCTTCATACACTTTTTCTTGAATTACTTTAAACTGAACAGAAACTTTAAGTTTAACAAATACGTTATCTTTTGTTTTTGTTTCTATTATTACATCTAATTGTTGAATTCTTAAATTTATTCTTCCTGCAATTCTATCTACAACTGGTATTTTAAGCTGTAAACCAGATTGTCTAATACTGTTAAATCTACCAAAACGTTCTACAATTGCTGCAGTTTGTTGTCTTACTGTAAAAAAAGATGCTAGTAAAATAAATAGCCCCAACGCGGCTAAAATAATAAATTGAATTCCCATGGTTTGTTAATTTAAGGTTATATAGTTATTATACGAAAATACTTGTTTGTTTGTTACAAATTATTAAACATTAATTTTAAATGTAATAAAAAATTTAGCTTTTTCTGGGTTTATAATAAAGTTATAGCTTTTTCTATTCGTTTGATGGTTTCCTCTTTCCCAATCAGTTCTATAATATCAAATAAATGCGGACCTTTTAACTCGCCAACTAAGCATAATCTTAGTGGTTGCATTACTTTTCCTATTCCTATTTCGTTACTTGTTATCCAGTTTTTAAGTATTGTTTCTATGTTAAAAGAATTAAAATCTTCTATTTTATTTAATTCTACAATTACTTTTTGCATTAATTCTGGCGTTTCTTCTTTCCAGTTTTTAGATGCTTTTTCATCGTAAGATGTTGGTGCTTCAAAAAAGAAACTGCCAATTTCCCAGAATTCAGAAACAAAGTTTGCTCGTTCTTTTATCAAGGAAACAACTCTTTTTATCAAAGGTTTGTTTGTCATTTCGACGAAGGAGAAATCTCTTCTAACTAAATCAGCGATGAATAGATCAGCCAAATTTTCATCGCTTTGCTTTTGCAAATATTGATGGTTAAACCATTTGTTTTTATCTGGATCAAATTTTGCCCCAGCTTTATGTACTCTATTTAAGTCGAATATTTCTGCTAATTCTACTAAAGAAAACAATTCTTTATCTGTACCATCATTCCAACCTAACATTGCTAAAAAGTTTACAACAGCTTCTGGAAAATAACCTTCTTCTTTATAACCTTTAGATGTAGATTCTTCTGTTTTCCATTCTAACGGAAACACCGGAAATCCTAATTTATCACCATCTCTTTTGCTTAACTTGCCGTTTCCTATTGGTTTTAATATTAATGGCAAATGTGCAAATTCAGGAGCTTCCCAACCAAAAGCTTTGTATAACAAACTATGTAAAGGCAAAGATGGCAACCATTCTTCGCCTCTAATTACATGCGATGTTTGCATTAAATAATCATCTACAATGTTTGCTAAATGGTACGTTGGCATGCCATCACTTTTAAATAAAACCTTGTCGTCTAGTAAGTTAGTGTCGAATTTTATATCTCCTCTAATTATATCTTTTAACTCTAAAATTTCGTTTGTTGGAGTTTTAAATCTTATTACAAACTCAACATTATTAGATAAATTAGCATCTACCTCTTCTTTAGTTAAAGTTAAAGAGTTGTTTAAAGTTTTTCTAATTGTGTGGTTGTATATAAATGTTTTACCTTGTTCTTCTTGTAATTTTCTTAGAGCGTCTAACTCTTCTGTAGTATCAAAAGCATAATATGCCCAACCAGATTTAATTAAAATATCAGCATATTCTTTATAAATATGTTTTCTGTCTGATTGTCTATATGGACCAAATTTTTCGTTAACACCAACTGTTTCGGTAGGAGAAATGCCTAACCACTTTAACGATTCTAATATATATTCTTCGGCTCCAGGAACTAATCTGTTTTGATCTGTATCTTCTATTCTTAAATAAAAAACACCGTTATTTTTTTTCGCAAATAAATAATTAAATAAAGCAGTTCTAACACCGCCAATATGTAATGGTCCAGTTGGACTTGGTGCAAATCGTACTCTAACAGGTCTTGACATTGTATATTATTTTTTACAAAGATACAATTTCAATTATTTTTTAAATTGTATTTTTTAACTTACTTACATACTTAAGTATTTAGCTTTGTGCGTTTTTTAACAGTAGAATAATTTTTTAAATTGTAATTTTATAGATTATAAGCAAAAACTCATTTGTTTTGGAGCATAAAGAACAGATATATAGTAAGTTAGAAAATTTTATAAAAAAATTTTATAAAAACGAATTGTTAAAAGGGTTAATTTTCTTTTTTAGCATTGGTCTGTTATATTTTTTATTTACAATACTTCTAGAGCATTTTTTATGGCTCGGATTCTCTGGAAGAGCTATTTTGTTTTGGTTATTTATATCAGTTGAAATTATTTTACTATCTAGATTTATTTTATTTCCGATATTTAAATTATTTAAACTCCAAAAAGGAATAGATTATAACGAAGCTTCTAAAATTATTGGCAATCATTTTAGCTCTATAAACGATAAACTACTTAATTTTTTACAACTTTCTACTTCAGAAAACCAATCAGAATTGGCATTAGCATCTATAGATCAAAAAGCTATTTCTTTAAAACCATTTAAGTTTAATAACGCTGTTAATTTTAAGAGCAATGTAAAACACTTACCCTGGTTAATTATACCAGTTTTGTTTTTTTCTTTCTTTGTGCTTTCTGGCAATACAAACCTTTTATCAGAAAGTCTAGAAAGAGTAGTGCGTTACAATAAAGATTTTATTAAACCAGCTCCTTTTTATTTTAAAATTTTAAACAACAATTTAAATGTAGAACAAGGAACAGATTTTATTTTAAAAGTAAATTCTGTTGGAAACATTATTCCAGATAATGCCAAAGTTAGTATTAATAACGAAACATATTTTTTACAAAAAACAGCACCAGGAGTTTTTGAGTATACTTTTTCTAACATTCAAGTTAGCACTAGTTTTTATATCCAAGCAAACAATATAAGTTCTAAAGATTATACTTTAAGCATCATTAAGGTTCCTTTAATTTCTAATTTTGAGATGGTTTTAAATTTTCCATCACATACTAAAAAGTCTCAAGAAATTGTAACAGGCAACGGCAATGCTATTGTTCCAGAAGGAACTACTGTAACTTGGAAAATAAAAGCAGAGAATACAAGCGCTATTAATTGGACTAATTTAACCACAAACAGTAAGTTTGCTTTAGTTGACAACTATTTTGTTTTATCTAAACGAATAAGTAACAATATAGATTATCAGGTACTTACATCTAATAAGCTTTTAAAAAATTATGAAAAACTTAATTATCAAATTAACGTTGTAAAAGATCAATTTCCTTCGATCGTTATTACAGAAGCTCCTAAAGAAGCTAATATTCCACAAAACACGTTTGTAGGGCAGCTATCCGACGATTACGGACTTTTAAAGCTTCAAATAGTATATTATAATCAAAACAACGAAACCAATACTAAAAAGGTTTTATTACCTATTAAGAGCGATTTGTTTGATCAGTTTGCGTTCTCTTTTCCTGGAAATTTAAAAGTAGAAGAAGGGGTTGAGTATAAATATTATTTTGAAGTTTTTGATAATGATGTAGTTAATGGTTATAAAAGTTCAAAATCCGCACTTTTTTCTAATAGAATTACCACACAAGAGGAGTTAAAAGAAAAACAACTCAAAGATCAAAACGCTATAATTAATAGTTTAGAAAAATCTATCTTAAACCAAGACAAACAATTAAGTGAATTAGAAAAACTTCAAAAACTAGGTAAAGAAAAAAACGAACTTGATTTTAAAGATAAACAAAAGATAAATAATTTTATAGAAAGACAAAAGGCTCAAGAGAATATGATGAAAGAGTTTTCTAAAAAACTTGAAAAGAATTTATCAGAATTTCAGCCAGAAAAAAAAGACGATTATAAAGATGAGCTTCAAGAAAGACTTTCTAATTTTGATAAAGAAAGTGATAAGAACAAAAAATTATTAGAAGAACTACAGCGTTTAACAGAAAAACTTAATCAAACAGAAATTAAGGACAAACTAGATAAGCTTAATCAAAAATTTAAAACACAGACTAAAAATTTAGAGCAATTAGTAGAGTTAACCAAGCGTTTTTATGTAGAACAAAAAGCATCTGAACTATCCGATAAGCTTAGTAAACTGTCAGAGAAACAAGAAAAATTATCTAATGCTAAAGATGAAAACACTTTAAGTAAACAAGAAGAAATTAACAAGAACTTTAAAGACATTCAAGAAGAGCTAAAAGATTTAGAGAAAGAAAACAACAATTTAAAAAAACCTTTAGACATACCTTCAGACAAAGAAAAAGAAGAAAACATTAACTCAGACTTAAATAAGGCATCAGAAGAATTAAAGAACAATTCTAAAGATAAAGCCCAACCTAAACAAAAAGGAGCTGCCCAAAAAATGAAACAGTTAAGCGCCAAAATGGAACAGAATATTAGTGGTGCTCAAACAGATCAATTACAAGAAGATATTGTAATGTTAAGACAGATTCTAGACAACCTTTTAGCATATTCTTTTTCGCAAGAAAACGTAATGAATCAGTTTAAAAGCTTAAAAAAAGGAGCTCCTTCGTACAATAAAAATTTAATAATACAACACGATTTAAAACAACAATTTAAACATATAGACGATAGTATTTTTGCACTATCTCTAAGAAACCCAAAGGTTGCTGATTTTATAACAGAAGAAGTGGGCAACGTGCATTACAACCTTGATAAAGCTATAGACGATTTGTCGCAAGCGGTTGTTTTTAGAGGAGTATCTCATCAGCAATACGCTGTTTCTTCAGCCAATAAATTAGCAGATTTTTTAACTAATTTATTAAACAATATGCAAATGTCTATGTCAATGTGCGGTTCAGGAGCTGGCAACCCAAAACCAGGTAGCGGACAAGGCGAAAAGCAACTTCCAGACATTATTAAAAAGCAAGATGGTCTTGCCAAGAAAATGGAAGAAGGCATAAAAGAAGGAGAAAAACCCGGAAATTCTAAAGAGGGTTCTAAACCTGGAGAATCTAAACCAGGAAAAGGAGAATCTGGCGACGGAAAGTCTGCTGATGGAGAGCAAAATGCAAAAGAATTAATGGAAATATATAAAGAGCAAAACCGTCTAAGACAACAGCTTCAAGATGCCCTTCAAAAAGAAGGTTTAACCCCGGGAGAAAAAAAATTATTAGACCAAATAAAAGATGTTGAGAAGCAAATTTTAAACAAAGGGTTTAAGAACGAGGTGTTACAAAAAATGTTAAACATTAAACACGAGTTGCTAAAACTAGAGAATGCATTACAACAACAAGGCGAGGATGAAAAGCGTAAATCAGACACTAATTTAAAGAATTACAACAATGCTGTTTTAGAAGAAAATAAAGATTTAAAAGAATTTTTAAATAGTATTGAAATATTAAACAGACAAACATTACCTTTGCGACCCGTTTTTAACAACAAAGTGCAAACCTATTTTAAATCAAATGATTAGCTTTAATTACGAGTTAGATTTTGAACTAGAATCTGAGCAAGATTATAGCAATTGGATATCTAGAATTATATTGTCTGAAGACAAATTAGAAGGAGATATCAATTATATATTCTGTACAGACGATTACTTATTTAGCCTTAACGTTAAATATTTAAACCACGACACTTTAACCGATGTTATTAGTTTTGATTACTCGGTAGGCAATGAATTGCACGGCGACATTTTTATTTCTATCGAACGTGTAAAAGAAAACGCATTAGAATTTAACGTTGAATTTTTAGAAGAATTAAAAAGAGTTATGTGTCATGGCGTTTTACATTATTGTGGATACAAAGACAAGTTGAAAGAAGATAAAATATTAATACGGTCGAAAGAAGACGAAAAAATAAAAATGTTCCACGTGGAACAAACTTAAAATGTTTATAGAAAAATACGATGTAATAGTAGTAGGAGCAGGACACGCAGGTAGCGAAGCGGCTGCGGCATCAGCCAATTTGGGCTGTAGCACGTTGTTAGTTACCATGAGTTTACAGAACATTGCGCAAATGTCTTGCAATCCAGCGATGGGCGGAATTGCCAAAGGGCAAATTGTTCGTGAAATTGATGCGCTTGGCGGATATTCTGGAATTATTTCAGATAAAACCGCTGTGCAATTTAAGATGTTGAATAAGTCAAAAGGACCAGCAATGTGGTCGCCAAGAGTACAGTCAGACCGAATGCGTTTTGCCGAAGAATGGAGATTACGATTGGAACAAACGCCTAATCTTGATTTTTATCAAGAAACGGTTAAGGGACTTTTGATTAAAAATAATAAAATTGAAGGAATTCTAACAGGGTTAGGAATAGAAATTAAAGCCAAAAAGGTTGTGCTTACTAACGGGACTTTTCTTAACGGATTAATTCATATAGGAGAAAAACAATTCGGCGGCGGAAGAGCAGGCGAAAGTGCGTCTTATGGAATTACAGACGACTTAATAAAAGTTGGTTTCGAAGCTGGAAGAATGAAAACCGGCACACCACCAAGAGTAGATGGTCGTTCGTTGGATTATTCTAAAATGATAGAAGAACCAGGAGACGAATTTCCAGATAAATTCTCTTATTCAGACGAAACAAAACCATTGACCCATCAAAAATTGTGTCACATGACCTATACTTCAAATGAAGTGCACAACATTTTGCGAGAAGGTTTTGATAGATCGCCAATGTTTAACGGAAGAATTAAAAGTCTAGGACCAAGATATTGTCCGTCTATAGAAGATAAAATAAATAGATTTGCAGATAAAGAAAGACACCAATTGTTTATTGAACCAGAAGGATGGAACACCGTTGAGGTTTATGTAAACGGGTTTTCCACTTCATTGCCCGAAGATGTTCAGTTTAAAGCATTGCGTTCAGTAGCAGGATTTGAGAAAGTTAAATTTTTCCGTCCAGGGTATGCAATAGAATACGATTATTTTCCACCAACACAATTAAAACACACGCTTGAAACCAAGTTAGTGGAAGGATTATATTTTGCCGGACAAATTAATGGAACAACAGGCTACGAAGAAGCAGCATCACAAGGAATGATGGCAGGAATTAATGCAGCTTTAAAAGTAAAAGAACAAGAACCAATGATTTTGCGTCGTGACGAAGCGTATATTGGCGTTCTAATTGACGATTTAATTACCAAAGGAACGGATGAACCATACAGAATGTTTACTTCTCGAGCCGAATACAGAACCTTATTACGCCAAGATAATGCTGATTTTAGACTGACGCCAAAATCATTTGAAATTGGTTTAGCATCTGAAAAAAGATTGCGAAGAATGGAACATAAGTTTTCTCAATCAGATAAAATGGTAGATTTTTTTAAAGAAACTAGCTTAACTGCCGAAGAAGCTAATCCGGTTTTAGAGCAAAAAGGAAGTTCGTTAATGACACAGTCTGATAAAATGTTTAAAATCTTTTCAAGACCTCAAATAACTCTTCAAGACATTGTTAAATTTAAAAAAGTTGAACAATATATTAGCGAGAATGATTTAGATGATGAAATTTTAGAACAGGCAGAAATTCAAGTAAAATATTCGGGTTATATCGAAAAGGAAAGAAACAATGCCGAAAAATTAACTCGGTTAGAAAATGTAAAAATCCCAGAGAATTTTGATTACGAAAAAATAAAATCAATGTCGATAGAAGCGAAACAAAAATTAAGCAAAATACGCCCAGTAACCATTTCGCAAGCCTCAAGAATAAGCGGCGTTTCTCCGGCAGATATTTCGGTTTTATTAATTTATATGGGAAGATAAATAATGTTCCACGTGAAACTACTCTGTAAAACGTTATTAACACTAGGATTTTATTATTTCACACAATAAAAAATTATAATAAATAATATTTTAAACCAATGAATTTTTTAAAAGAACCTTATATAAAATTAAAAGATAATTCAGTTTCAAAAGAAAATTTCGAACTTTATTTAGAAGAAGAATTACAGCTTTTAAAAACATTTCCGCAACCAGAATTGGAGAATTTATGGAAGTATTATGAAAGCGAAAATTATATTTCTCATACAGATTCTAAAAAATCATTATTTGACAAAGTGTATCAAATAATTAAAAAAAGAGCTCTTAAAAACAAGGTTAACTTAATTGATTATTGCAACGTAGATAAAGGCAAGGTTTTAGATATTGGAGCCGGAACAGGAGAGTTTTTATTAGAAGCAAAAATCAAAGGGTGGAAAACTTTTGGAATAGAACCAAATGAAAAAGCTTATAAAATTGCAAAAAGTAAAGGTCTTTGTCTTGCAAAAAACACATTAGAATTTGAAGACAATTTTTTTGATGTAATAACTATGTGGCATGTATTAGAACATGTGGCAGACTTAGATGCTCAGATAAAAGAATTAAAACGTTTAATAAAAACGACAGGCACAATTATTGTTGCAACGCCTAATTTTAAATCTTTTGACGCTAAATATTACGGTAAGTTTTGGGCAGCTTTTGATGTGCCAAGGCATTTTTGGCATTTTTCTAAAACAGCAATTGAAAAACTATTTTTACAACAAAAACTAAAAGTAGAGAATGTAAAACCTATGTTGTTTGATAGTTTTTATGTTAGTTTACTTTCAGAAAAATATAAGAACGGAAAAATGAATGTTTTTAAAGCTTTTTTAATCGGATTGAAATCAAATTTATACGGCAAAAAGAACAAAGAATATTCATCTCATATATATATTATAAAAAATCAAAATTAATTTTTTAAACAATTTGAAACTTTAAACGGAATTATTACATTTACCAAAATTTATAACTAAACCAGAATGAAAAAATCAATTTTAATAGCATTATTTGCTGTTGCATTAACTGCTTGTGATAAAAACACAAAAGCAGACTCTAGCCAATTTAAAACTGCATATATTGATACGGCAGAATTATTAAAAAACCATACAGAAGCTAAAGATATTGAGGCTAAATACAAAGCTAAGAGCGAAGAAATGGGTAAAGAATTAGAAGCAGAGGTAACTCGTTTTAAGTCTGAAGCTGCTAATTTTCAAAAAAATGCACAAGCTTATGGACAACAATGGGCTCAACAAAAAGGAGCAGAATTACAACAAAAAGAACAACAGTTAACATATGCTCAACAAGCAATTTTAAGACAATTGCAAGAAGAAAGCGGAAAAGAAATGGATAGCTTAGTAAAAGAAGTTAAAGGTTTTATTAAAGGATACGGTAAAGAAAAAGGATATAACTATATCTACGGAACAGGTGATGCCGCAACAATTCTTTATGCTCAAGATTCTTATGATATTACAAAAGAAGTTACTAAACTTTTAAACGATAAGTATAAATCTGCCGAGAAAAAAGAAGAAACAAAAAAAGAAAAAAAGAAATAATTTTTCAATTTAACTTTTAATAAAATCGCTTTCCATTCAGAAGGCGTTTTTTTTTGTTCCGAAAACTTCGGGATTAATTAATTATAGGTATGATTTAGTCATTGCGAGGAGGCACGACGAAGCAATCTCATCATCGCAACTGGTATAATGCAAAAAAGCAACTCGTTGATGAGTTGCTTTGTTTTTTGTTATACTCTAAAAATGGCGAGTAGCCATAAACAACTTTTCTTTTGATTTTTTTTTCGTTAACGGTCAAGTATAAGCGTAGTGCGGGATTAGAAGCACTTCACTTTCAGTTTACCAATATGTTTGTTGATATTCAATTCGTTTAAGCTTAGCACTTTAGCCCGCATTACGCTTATACAATGTTGGCAGAAGTATTGTTTTCTAATTTACTTCCTTGTAAACTATTCTTAATAACATTGGTAATGTTGTTTCTATATCTTTCCATTTAACTTCTATTGTCGAAGTTAGTTCGTATTCATTGTATGTATATGTCCACTTTGTTCCATCAATAAATTCTATCATATTATTTGCGGATAATTGTCTTTGTAAATCTGCTTCTTCATTAAATGGAAGGGGTTCATAAATAAAAAGATAGTCGAGATTAAAGTTAGGTCTTGAATGATTGTCATAATTGAATTGTTGAATGGAAATTCTTTTTGTTTCAGGTATGGGATTGCCAACTGAATCTGTTTCAGGTCTTTCGTAAATGTATTTGATTACATTACCCGAATTGTTATACACAATTGAATCAGTATATACCATCGTTCCAAAGTTGTATTTCATAGTTCCTGTGAGATGTCCATTTTTGTAACGATAATCGGATTTAGATGATATTTGTTGACCGTCTTTATATATTTCAGTTTTAGTTATTTCTCCTATAGAATTGTAAAAAATGTATGTTTCATAATTAAACATATTGTGTGATATGTCCTTGTGGATGATTTTTGATACGAGACCATCCTGATATTCAAATTCATCTGAATAAGCCGCCCATTCTGATTGATAATTTTGCCCTAAATGTTCAGTTACAGACTTCTTTATTAGTTTGTTTTCATTATCATAAAAGTACTCTGCCACAAGGTCATTATTGTAATCGTATATCTTATCCACTACGAATTGTTTTTCGTTTTCTATTGGTGTTTCATCATCTTTTTGGCAACTGGAGAGAATTAATAAAGCTGCTAAAACAAAGATTACGTTAAAAGGAATTACTTGATGTTTCATATTTCTGTTTTATATTTCTGCCAACGGCAGTTCGTCTAAAAACCTCAAAAAGGTTTTATTAGAACTTAATTTTGAGTAAATATAGTTGATTTGTTGTACAATAGTGATGCTGTTTGTAAAATAGACACAGATTTATTTTGAATTTTATATAGTGGCACAAAGCCTTAAAATCACCTTTTATACTTTCAAAGCACAATGCCAATACTTTTAAGTACTGTTTTAACTCATTTTGATCAATCAAGTTAAAGATTCTCTTGAGATTATAGGCTGTAAAAATCAATCCTACATCTGCCGAGGCATGTTTTATGGTTTTTTTGGT
>Ga0209284_10004257_pt1 | contig 16348 bp, 13 predicted proteins | sample FRY03_FD_187211 | JGI IMG/M metagenome (GOLD analysis project Ga0209284, IMG submission 187211) | Freshwater microbial communities from Lake Fryxell liftoff mats and glacier meltwater in Antarctica - FRY-03 (SPAdes) (version 2) | ecosystem: Environmental > Aquatic > Freshwater > Ice > Glacier... | reverse complement strand
AGCGGAACCTTTAGGAGTGATCTCCACGCCAGCGCATTCTGCGACATCCGAAGCATTATCTCCTGCGCCCGTAAACAGTCGTTGAAAATAGTCCGAACTCTCGCGGATTTGATCAAATCCCCTTTGAGCCTAGGAAAAAACCTCGTCGACACTAATCGGACCTGAATAGTTACATTCCAAGGGCATCGGCGAGAGCAATGTGCAGCTCGGACTCAGTGTGTATTTTGCGACCAAGGAAGCCGTTCGGGCCGCCCGTCTTGAGCATGGCCTGAGTGCCGAGTTCCCCTTGGATTTTCCTGCCAGTGTGGACAGGGTCAGCGCCGCACTGACTGGGATAGAAACCCTGATTTGAATGTCTCCAGGCTTCGTTTCCGCTCCCTACAGCAGGGCGTCGAGAATCAGATTGGTGGACTCGACGAGGCGCTGATCGCGGGGGCGCAGATCCGGGGTGAAGGATTCGCCGGTGATGTGCTGAAGTCCCTCGATATAGCGGATGGCGATCTCGTTGGCCTGCTCTGCGGAGAATTGCTGCCCCTGATCCTTGACCATGCCGCGGGCGAATTCCTTGGAGAAGGAGACCGGCTTGCCGTCGCGGGAGAGGAGTTCGCCGTTGTCGTCCAGCTTCCAGAAGCGGGAAGAATCCATGGTGTAGAGTTCATCGGCGGCGACGATCTGGCCGTCGGCATTGATGCCGTGCTCGGTTTTGGTGTCCACGAGGACCATGCCTTTCTGGGCGAGATGCTGTGAGACCATGCCGAAGGCCATGAGGGACGAATTGCGGATCTGCGCATACTGTCCTGCGGTGCAGATGGCATTTTCGATCAGGTAGGCGGCATCGATGGTGCGGTCGACCTTCTCCTTGGTGCTCGGGGTGTCCATGAGGTAGGGGAGTCGCCCGTTGGTCTCGAGGGAGGACACAACCAGCACGTGGCCGGCGTAGGTCATGACGCTCTGTCCGGCCTCTTTTGCGGCCCGCCAGTGTTGGTAGAGGGAGGTGGAGGTTGAGCTCTCGGCGTTGTAGAGGCGCAGCACATTCTCCAGCATGACGAGTTTGAGGTTCTCGGCGGGGATTACGGTGGAGGCGGGGGAGAGGCCCTCCACCTCGAATTGGGACGATCCCAGGACGGTTTTGACCAGGCGGAGCATGTGATCGTGGTTGAAGGCCAAGACCTGGTCCTTGAAGGGGATGGCGCCCCGGTTGACATCGTGGGTGGAGATGCGGTTGTTCCGAAACATCAGGCGCAGGAGCCTGCCGGAGGACGTTCTCAGCGCATCGCCGAACACCGAATCGGAGACCTTGCCCTCGAGCACGGTGCAGCCTTTCAAGCGTGGAAGTTCGCCATCTTCGATCAGTTGCCTGATGGGACGGCCCTCGTTCACGGCGACTCCATGAGACGCCACCAGTTCACAAATCTCCTGTTTGTTGAGCATAATTGGAAAAGTCCGCCGCAGTGCTACTACCGGATCGGGGCGGTGAATAGCCGAAATTTCCGCGTCGTGATGTCAGAGATTCTCCATTTCCTGCCAGGCCTTGCGTTTGGTGAGTTTGAAAAGGTGGTCGAGGGCTTCCAGGGAGTTCTTGCGGAGGGTGAGGGGGCCGGGATTGGCTTCCCAATGACGGACGGTGAGGGTGCTGACGCCGGCGAGCAGGGCGAATTCGATCGGGGTCATGGCGAATTTTTTGCGGAGCGCGCCGACCGCTGTTCCGGTGAGGGTCTCGGGGACCCGGCGGATCTGGGGTGCCTTCTTCTTCGTGGCTTTTTTCGGCACCGTTCTCTTCTTCGCAATTTTCTTTGTCGCGGTTTTCTCGACCGCCTTGGTTACGGGCTTCCTTGGTGCTGGTTTGCCTGTCGTCTTGGCCACTTTCTTGGCGGCCTTCGTGGCGGGTTTTGTGGCGGGTTTTGGTGGGGTGGGGCGGTCCTCGCTCAACTCAATGCCGAAGACATCGGCAAGGGCGTCGGAAGCGATGCGTCTGCGCCCTCCTCCTTTCGGAGTGTTGCCTGCCACGGCCACGTCGGCGGTGATGAGTTCCTGGTGATCGACACCGCGGAGAGTGAAGAGGAGGTCGGGCTGGTGATCGAGTCTGGCACCGACCCCGTAGAGGACGGCGGCGATGTGCTTGCACATGCCGGCGTAGTCGGGGCAGTCGCACTTGAAGCTGATTTCCTTGGGAGTGGGGAAGAGACCGGTTTTTTGGTCGGTGACGATCCCCATGACCGATGCGGAGAGTTTGCCCTGGAGGAGTTCGAGGACGGAGCTGACCTGTCCGGTGCAGCTCTCTTTGACCTTCTCCCAAGGTTGGGCGGCGAGGGGGACGATGGTGACGCGGACGTTGTAAAGCTCCGAGCCGCTGACCATGGCGATGACCTGGCCTTTCCCGATGGCGAGGTGGCAAACGGAGCCGTTGCGGGCGTAGGTGCGGCCGCGCGGGATGCGGTTGGCGAAATCGCCGAAGGACTCGAGGTGATCACACCAGGCGGCACCCCAGAAGGACTTGGCAATTTTGCGGCCCTCAATTTCGACGGGCTGCGCCTGGAGCCCTCCCTTTTCGAGCTTGAGCAATTGGTGCCTGGCCTCCGCCCTTCTTGCGGCGACGGGGACATATGGCTTCCAGTAGTCGTATCTCATGGGCGGGGAGGGGCGGATTCGTGCAACGCGTTTCTCCTACAGAGTGGTTTGATCGATGTCGAGGGTGACGGCGCTGATGAGTTCGTCGTTGCTCATTTCGGTGAGGAGGGACTGTGCGCCACCTTCGAGGATGTCTGCGGCCAGGCCGGATTTCTCCTCGATGAGGGCGTCGATCTTGTCTTCGAGGGTGCCTTTGCAGATGAATTTGTGGACGAGGACGTTGCGTTTTTGGCCGATGCGGAAGGCGCGGTCGGTGGCTTGGTTTTCGACGGCCGGATTCCACCAGCGGTCGAAGTGGATGACGTGGGAGGCGGCGGTGAGGGTGAGGCCGGTGCCGCCGGCCTTGAGGGAGAGGACGAAGAAGGGCGGGCCGTCGTCTGTCTGGAACTCTTCGACGAGGCTGCGCCGTTTTTTGACCGAGGTGCCGCCGTGGAGGGTGAGGCCTGCACGGCCAAAGACTCCTGCGAGGGTGTCGGCGAGGGGGGTGGTCATTTCGCGGAACTGGGTGAAGACGAGGACCTTTTCCTGGCGGGCGGCGATCTCCTCGCAGAGGCTCTTGAGGCGCTCCAGCTTGCCGCTGTCCTTGAGGGCGTAGTCCCCGTCGCCGAGGAGTTGGCTGGGGTGGTTGCAGATTTGTTTGAATCGCATCAGGAAGGAGAGGACGAGTCCGCGACGCTGGATGCCGTCGAGAACTTCGAGTGCTTCCTTGAATTCCTCGACGGAGGCCTGGTAGAGGGCGGCTTGCTTCTTGGAGAGTCCGCAGTAGGCCTTCACCTCGGTTTTGTCGGGGAGGTCGGAGATGATGGACTTGTCGGTCTTGAGGCGGCGGAGGACGTAGGGGGAAATTAATTTGCGCAGGGGCGCGTAGTGGTCATGTTCCCGTTGTTCGAGTGCTTTGACGAACTGTTTGAACTTGGTGATGGTGCCGAGGAGGCCCGGGGAGAGAAAGTCGAAGAGTGACCAGAGGTCGGAGAGGCGGTTTTCGACGGGAGTGCCGGTGAGGGCAAGGCGTGATGTTGTCCTGAGTTGCTTGACCGCTTTGGTCTGGCGGGCCCCGGGATTTTTGATGGCCTGTGCCTCGTCGAGGATGGCGAGTTGCCAGTCGTGCTCGAGGAGCCACTTCTGGCGGAGGAGCATGCCGTAGGTGGTGAGGACGAGATCGATGCCCTGGAGGGCCTTGGCGGGGTCGGCGGCAATGGTGGCGAGGGTGGACTTGTCGGTTTGTGAGGGATGGATGAAGCGGGTGGTCAGGCCGGGGGCGAACTTGGCGATCTCCGCCTTCCAGTTGGCCAGCAGGGAAGCGGGAAGAACGAGAAGCGAAGGTGTGTCGGTTGCTTTGGACTGTTCCTTGAGCGAGACGAGGAGGGAGAGGACCTGGACGGTTTTTCCGAGTCCCATGTCGTCGGCGAGGCAGGCACCGAGGCCGAGGCTGGTGAGGAAGTGGAGCCAGTCGCGGCCCGTTTTTTGGTAAGGCCGGAGGGTGCCGCGGAAGTGCTTGCTTTCCTTGACGGTGGCGATCCCGCCCGGCTCCCGCATGTTAGTGAGCATGTCCTGAAGCCATGGACCGGCCTTGATGAAGGACCACTCTGCGGACTCATCGTCGGCGGCATTCGTGGTGAGGTCCGCCGGAGCGCCTGCGAGGAGTCGCATGCCCTCGATGAAGGAGATGCCGCCGCTTTTGGCCTCGGCTTCGACTTGCTTCCAATGGTCGAGCACCTGGCCGAGTTTTTCCTGATCGATCTCGACCCACTGGCCCTTGATGAAGGCGAGTCCGGGGGTGGACTCCATGAGTTGCTGCCATTCCTTCTTGGTGAGCGTTTCATGCCCCAAGGTGAGGTTCACCTTGAAGTCGAGCATGGTGTTGATGCCGAAGGCTTTGTTCTTCTTGTTTCCAATGGTGACGGAGACTTGTGGGCGCGGGCGTTTTTTCCACCAGTTGGGAAGGCGGACGAGGAGCCCGGCCTCTTCCAGGGCGGCGGTGTTCTTGAGGAGTTGATGGGCCTCCTGTGGGGTCCAGGAGAGGGGGTGGAAGATGTCGCCCGTCTCGACGAGTGCCGCCACGAAGTCGAGTGATTCGGCCGCCCGTTGGACCGGCGTGAGGAGCTTGACCAGCACGGAACGATTGCGCTCTCCGGCGTATTCCTGGAGCGCTTTTCCGAGGGGCTGGTATTGGACCTTGCCCGTGGTCGAGAGACTGGGCGCGTAGGTGGCGAGGAAGGCGAAGGGATAGTCCGGGTCGCGTTTGTTTTCGGCGAGGTGGAAGCAGACCCGACCAACCTGATGCCAGAGAGGGGCATGCTTGGTGAGCCAGTCGCCGATGCCGGTGTTCGATCCGGAGATGCTGGTGCGGGTCCAGAGATCGAGATCCACCCAGAGCGCGAGGAGCGTGGCGGGGCCGAGGTATTCGCCGCCGCGCATGGGGGGGGCGGAGAGGAAAAGGGAGGCGAGCTCCGATTCGGCCGGTGGAGGGATGGGCGGGAATTCCGTCTCCGATTCCCGAATGCGACAGAGATGAGTGAGGTAGAGCCCGGCGAAGCCCCGCCAATAGGCAAAGAGGGGTGGGAGGGAGGCTCTGGGCTTGGTGGCGGCGATGGCAAAGAGGCCGTGGGCCTGGGAATCGCTGAAGGCTCCCACCACCTTGTCGAGCCAGTCCTGATCTTGGATCTCAGGACCGGCACCTGCCTCCGGGGAGGGCAGGAGGCGAAGGTGGCCGCCGGGGGTCAGGGAGAGGAAGTGGGGATTTGGCATGGTCTGGTCAGCGCCGCGAAGCTTGCCTGGAAAGGGGGGAGGTTTCCAATGCAGATATCACTCCGTCCGAAGGCGCGGTCAGGAGAGCCTCCGCCGGGCGGTATCCCGTCGTCGCCTACGGCTATGCCGGGGCACGGCAAGCCACCGCACTCCGGGGCTCGACGATGGGGGTGTGGCGGGGAGGGTGGGGAGGGTGGGGAGATGGCTCGGGGGGACGAGCGATGACCCGTCCCCTGCGGGCGCGGTCCCTTGCGGGCGCATTTGTTTCAAGCGTAAAAATGGAGGTAGAGCTGCTTGAATCTCTGTGGTTATGGAGTCGTTTGGAGGGCGGATCCGGGGCGGAATGCCGATTTTCGGGCTCCAAAAGAGCAGACCCCGCTGGACAGAGACGGCGGATTGGCGCTAGGTGTCGGGAGCAGAGCCAATGTTGGAAGAAGAATTCAAGGGAAGGACGCGAAATTTGCGACGGGGAGCCCGTGCGACACTCGTTTTTCGGGTGTGTGCGGGGATCGTGATGGCTGGGCTGCTGATCGTCGTGATGAGGGTTTCCTCGGCGCTGGGCGAAGTCTGGCAGGAGGTTGAGGAGGTGAAGGCGCAGGTGGCGGGGCTGCCGACGGCAGCGCCCGCCCCGGCTCCCGTGCGGACGGTGAATACGGAGGAGTTGAAGGGGCTTTCGGCCTCGTTGGAGGCTTTGCGGCAGGATATGGCCCGGGCCTGGGCGAAGAGTGCGGAGGATTTGGCCAATGCGGAGCGGGCTGCGGCTGCGGAGCGGTTGAGGATGACGGAGGAGCTGGCAGCGCTGAAAGCCGGGGCCCGGGTAGCTCCGGTGACGCCGCCGAGACCGACTCTTGGCGAGGTGAAGCCGAAGGAGGAAGTGCCCGCTGCGGTGGACGCGCCGGAGACCGTGGAGGTGCCGGAGAGGGGCGCGGTGCCGGAGACGGTGGAGTTGCCGGTGGTGGTGGACGAGCCTGTCCCGGAGGAGGGGCCGGAGTATGAGAGCTACACGATCCGAGGTGGGGACACCATTTCCGAGATTGCCCGAAAGTACAAGGTGAGCATGGACGAGATCCTGAAGCTCAACGGGATCACGGATGTGCGGAAGATCCAGATCGGGCAGGTCTTGAAGATCCCGAAATAGGATCCGCAGAAGGGCGACTCAGCGGTCGGTCAGGAGGGTCGGCCCGCTGCCGAGGGCGATTTCGTTCTCCTCGTGCCAGGACCAGCCGTAGAATCCGTCGTCGTAGTTTTTTGCTTTTAGTCCCAGGAGGAAAAGAGGAGGTGGGTCGGCCTTGGGAGAGCCACGAGTCGAGTCCGCCGTCCAGGAGGCGGACTTGGTGGATCCCGGCATAGAGGAGAGCCCAGACGAGGCGGGCGGTGGCCATGGTGCCGTCCGGTTCGCTGCCGTAAACGATGACGAGGGTGTCGGGGGTGAGGCCGAGTCGCCGGAGGGCGAGGATGAGCGCGGCGTCAGGCAGGAGGTTGCCATCGGCGGGGCAGTGGTAGTGGGGGTAGTATTTGGAGCGATCCGTGCCGGCCTCGAGGTAGGAGGGATGAACCTGGACGGCACCGGGGATGTGCCGGGCGGGAGAGGGGTCGGGAAGGGAGGGGTGGTCGATGGAGGTGAAGTGGGCCTCGAGGAGGATGCAAGGGGGATTATTTTGGCGATGTGAATAAGTCCGGGTTGCCAGCAGGGCGGGGATCTGGCGTAGTGGCGTTGCAATGGCGAACAATACGAACGTGCTGGCTCAGGGGATCGAGATCGTGGGGACGATCAAGTTTTCAAACGACATGATCATCGACGGCAAGGTCGATGGGGAGATCGAGTCCCAGAGCGGGACGGTGACGATCGGCGAGAACGCCAAGATCAAGGGCAACGTGAAGGCCGGCGAGGTGAAGATGTATGGCCATGTGGAGGGGACGATCACCTCGGACCGTTGCGAACTGATGGAGAAGTCGGTCCTGAAGGGCGACATCAAGACGAAGAAGCTGACCATGCAGGAAGGCGCTTTGTTGGATGGGCGGATGCAGACCGGCGGTTGATTGGGGCGCGGTAGTTCTCAGGCCACCTTTTGCAGATACCCGATGAGGGCGTCGAGGCGCTTGGCCACTTCGGGCTCCTCGAGGAGGGCGCGGCGTTGCATGGGATCGGCGACGAACTGTTGAGCCATGGCGTCGGTGGCGGTGAAGGCGTCGGGAATTTTTTGCAGGGTGGTGGTGATGGCCCTGCCGACCTCGTCGGGAAGATTCGCGATCACGGAGGCGACGGCTGCGCGGAGGCGGGTCATTTCGGTGGCTTCGAGGCGCTCGGGCATGTCGACGGAGAGGAAGGGGGCGATGTCGGCGAAGGGATAGGGGCGGTCGTGGTGCCACTGCCGGAAGTGGACGCGGCAGACGCCGTGGAGGAGGAGTTCGGAGCGGCCGTCGGGGAGTTCGTGGGAAGCGCGGATGAGGCCGATGGTGCCGACGGGGGCGACACAGTCGGCCGGATCAGGGGTTTCCTCCCGAAGGAAGGTGCCCACGCAGAAGAAGCAATCGCCCTCCAGGGCCTCGTTGAGCATTTGGCGGTAGCGCGGCTCGAAGATGTGCAGGGGCAGTGCTCCGTGCGGAAAGAGGGTTGTTTCCGGCAGGAGGATCGCGCCGACGGCGTTGGGGAGCTTTAGGGAGACCATTCGAACCAACTATGCCGCGAATCGGGGGTGACGCAAGTGCCTCAGCCGGCCGCGGTGGCGAGGGCCTGATCGAGGTCGGCGAGGATATCGTCGATGTGTTCGATGCCAATGCCGAGGCGCACCATTTCGGGGGGAATGCCGGCGGCACGTTGTTGCTCTTCGTTGAGTTGTGAGTGAGTGGTGGTGGCGGGATGGATGGCGAGGCTCTTGGCGTCGCCGACGTTGGCGAGGTGGGAGAAGAGGCCGAGGGCTTCGATGAATTTGCAGCCGGCGGGGGCGCCGCCCTTGATGCCGAAGACGACCATGGGGCCGCCCTTGCCCTTGAGGTATTTCTTGTTCTTCTCGAACTCCGGATCGCTTTCGAGGCCGGGGAAGCGGACCCAATCGACGGCGGGATGGCTGCTGAGGTGTTTGGCGACGGCGGTGGCGTTCTCGCAGTGGCGTTCCATGCGGAGGGGGAGGGTCTCGATGCCCTGCAGGAACATCCAGGAGTTGTCTGGGGAGATGCAGGCGCCGATGTTGCGCAGCGGGCCGGTGCGCAGTCTGAGGATGAAGGCGAGGGGGGCGAGGGGGGCGGGGAGATCGTGTCCCCAGCGGAGGCCGTGGTAGGAGCTGTCGGGCTCGTCGAAGAGGGGGTGGTGGCCGCCGGCCCAGTTGAAGCGGCCGGAGTCGATGACGATGCCGCCGATGCCGAGGCCGTGGCCGCCCATCCATTTGGTGAGGGAATGGATGACAATGTCCGCGCCATGGGCGAGGGGGTTGGTGAGGTAGGGGGTGGAGAAGGTGGCATCGACGATGAGGGGCACGCCGCAGGCCTTGGCGTGGGCGCCGATGGCGTCGAGATCGGCGATCTCGAGGGCGGGATTGGAGACAGTTTCGGTGAAGAAGGCGCGGGTCATGTCGTCGGCGGCGGCGGCGAAGGCGGCAGGATCCTGGGAGTCGACGAAGCGGACCTCGATGCCGAGTTTGGGGAGGATGTCGTTGAACTGGGTGTAGGAACCGCCGTAGAGGTTGCGGGCCGAGACGATGTTGTCGCCTTTCTGGGCGAGGGTGACGATGGTACTGAAGATGGCGGAGGTGCCAGAAGAGAACCCGAGGCCGCCCATTTCGGGGGCACCCTCGAGGAGGGCGACGCGCTTCTCGAGCACGTCGGTGGTGGGGTTCATGATGCGGGAGTAGATGTTCCCGAGTTCCTTGAGGGCGAAGAGATTGGCGGCGTGTTCGGTGGAATCGAAGACGTAGGCGCTGGTGCGGTAGATGGGAACGGCGCAGCTTTTGGTGGTGGGGTCGGGCTGTTGGCCGCCGTGGAGACAGGTGGTGTTGATTTTCATGGGTGTGGTTGTGGTTGGATTATTCTTCGATGAGGTGTTTGGGGAAGTCCTCGACGCGTTGGCAGGAGAGTTGTTCCATGACCTGTTGGAGCTGGCGTTTGATCATGCCGATGGTGTGCAGGCCGCCGTCCTTGCCGAGGGCGCAGGCACCATACATGAAGCTGCGGCCCAGGAAGGTGAACTTGGCGCCGCTGGCGAGGGCGCAGGCCACGTCGGGGCCTTCGCGGAGGCCGCTGTCGAGCATGACGGTGATCTTGTCGCCGTATTTTTTGGCGAGGTGGGTCATTGGTTTGATGGTCGATTGCCCGGCATCGAGTTGGCGGCCGCCGTGGTTGGAAGAGATGAATCCGTCGGCACCGAGGGCGATGCACTTTTCGGCGTCCTCCTCGGTGACGATGCCCTTCACGACCAGCTTGCCCTTCCAGCGGTCTCGGATGGCCTTGATCTTGTCCTCGTTGAGTCGACCGGAGAACGTCTTGTTCATGAACTGGGCGAGGTGTTTCAAGTTGAGGCCCTTGGGGATGTATTGGCTCATCGTCTTGAACTCCGGGGCGCCGGCGAAGAGCTGCGAGAAGGACCAGGTCGGGTGGGTCATCATCTGGATGACGTTGCGCATGTTCATCTGCGGGGGGATGGAGAGGCCGTTGCGGATTTCCTTGGGGCGGTAGGCGAAGGTGGGGGTGTCGGCGAGGATGACGAGAACGGGCATGCCGACTTCTGCGGCGCGGTCGAGGAGCTTGTCGCGGAGGTCGTCCTCGGCGGGGTGGTAGAGTTGGAACCAGGCGCGGCCATCGGTGAGTTCGGCGACTGTTTCGATGCTGGCGGTGCCGACCGTGCTGAGGACGTAGGGAATGTTGTGGGCGTGGGCGGCGGCGGCGAGAAACTCGCAGGATTTCGGCCACATGAGGCCCTGCAGGCCGATGGGGGCGACGCCGAAGGGGGCGTCGTAGGTGAGGCCGAAGAGTTCGGTTTTGAGGCTCGAGCCGGGGTAGTGGCCGATGTAGTAGGGGCGCAGGAGGACCTCGCGGATCTCTTTGGTGTTGCGGCGGAGGTTGTTGTCCGAGTTGCAGCCGCCCTCGAGGTAGTCGAAGGCGAAGCCAGGCATGCGTTTGCGGGCCTTCTCGCGGAGGTGATCGACGGAGGGGTATTCGGAGTTGAAGACTTCGTTCATGGTGTGGTTAGGCAGAGGCTTGGATCGTTTCGAGGCGGGTCACGGCGGCTTGCCAGGGGGCGGTGTCGCCGGGGGTGAATACCTTGAGGGGGAGGGAATGGCGAATGAGGGAGCGCCCCGCGGCGATGTCGGGCAGTTCTCCGGTGGCGACCATCTGGGTGATGATGTTGCCGCAGGCGGTGGCCTCGATGGGGCCGGTGTGGACGGGCACGCCGCAGGCATCGGCGATGGCCTGGGTGAGGAGTTTGTTCTGGATGCCGCCGCCGCCCATGTGGATGCGGTCGAGGGGGAGGCCGGTGAGGCGTTTGAGATCCTCGAAGCGGATGCGGTGTTTGAGGGCGACGCTTTCGGTGGCCACGCGAAGGATGGTGCCGCGGCGTTCGGGGACGGCCTGTCCGGTGCGGCGGCAGTAGGCGCGGATCTTGTTGGGCATGTCGCCGGGGGACTCGAACTCCGGAGCGTCGGCATCGACGAAGGAGGTGAAGGGGGGGGCTTCGCTGGCGATGGCGGCGAGGCCGGAATAGTCGAAGGAGGCGCCCTCCTTTTCCCACTCCCGGCGGCATTCCTGGATGAGCCAGAGGCCGGAGATGTTTTTGAGGAAGCGGACCGTGTTCTCGACGCCCAGTTCGTTGGCGAAGCCGGTTGTCCGGGCCTCCTCGGTGAGGATCGGGGCGGGGAGTTCGGTGCCGAGGATGGACCAGGTGCCGGAGGAAATGAAGGCGTAGCAGCCCTCGCCCGGAATGCCGGCCACGGCGGAGGCCGTGTCGTGCGAAGCGGTGGCGATGACCGGGAAGTCCGCGCCGAGTTCCTTGGCGAGGTCGGGGCGGAGCTTGCCGAGGACGGTGCCGGGAGGGACGACTTCGCCGAAGATTTGTTTGGGGAGGCCGAGGCCCTCGATGACCGACCAGGCCCAGTCGTTGGTCTTTGGCGAGAACAACTGGGTGGTGGAGGCGTTGGTGCGTTCCACGGCGGCCCGTCCGGTGAGCCAGAAGGCGAGGAGGTCGGGAATCATCAGGAACTGCGAGGCGTGCTGCAGGCTGACGGCACCGCGGAGTTGTTCGGCGAGGAGTTGGTGGCTGGTGTTGAGGAAGAAGGGCATGATGCCGGTCTCCGCGTAAACCTTGTCGTGGCCGACCAGTTCATCGATTTTCTCGCCCATGCCCTCGGTGCGGGGATCGCGGTATTGGGTGGGCAGGCCGAGGATGCGGCCCTGGGCATCGAGGAGGGCGTAGTCCACGCCCCAGGTATCGATGCCGGCCGAGACGATGGAGTCGCCGAACTTCTTCACGCCGGCTTTCAGGCCCACCACGATGTCGCGGTAGAGTTGGAGGATATTCCAGAAGTGGCCGCCGGGAAGGATGGTGCCGGGGTTGTCGAAGCGGTGGAGTTCCTCGAGGGTGAGATGACCGGCTTCGTGGACTCCGGCGAGGACGCGGCCGCTGCCGGCACCGAGATCGATGGCGAGATGGACTTTCATGAGTGGTGCGTTACGCGGCGTTGGCCTTCTTGCTGTAGTGGATGGGACAGGGGATGCGGTCGGCCGTCGGGGCCAACAGTTCCGCGGCGGAGGAGTTGACCACCAAAGCATCGAGGTCGGCAAGGGAAGCGAAATAAAAATTGGAGCGGACGGCAATTTTGGTGTAGTCGATCATGGCGCAGGACCAAGCGGCCTGCTTGAGGACCTGCCGTTTCAAACGGGCTTGTTCCTCGTTGGCCTCGCTGATGCCCTGGTCGAGGTCGAGGCCCTTGCCGGAGAAAAAGAAGCGGTCGATATTGATGGCGCGGAGGGCATTTTCGGTGAGGAGTCCGGAGAAGCGGCGGCCCTCGGGGTCGTAGGAGCCGCCGAGTTGGACAAGGCCGAGGTCGGGACGGTTGGCAAGGCGCTCGACGATGGGCAGGGCGTAGGTGACCACGGTGAGGTGGAGGTTGTCGGGCAGGGCGCTGGCGAGGGCGAGGGAGGTGGAACTGGCGTCGAGGAGGATGGTGTCGCCGTCGGAGAGGAGGGCGGCGGCGGTCTTGGCGATGGCGGCTTTCTGGGGGGCTTGGCGGGTTTCGCGGTCGCGGAGGGAGAGGTCCTGGCGGGAACTGTCGGTGTAGATGGCCCCGCCGTGGGTGCGGAAGAGGAGGCCGGCGTGCCCGAGTTTCTCCAAATCCCTGCGGATGGTCTCCTCGGTCACGCTATACTCCCCGGCGAGGCTGGTGGTCCTGACGGTCCCTATTTCACGGGCCTGGCGGAGGATCAGGTTCTGGCGTTCGGCGGCGAGCATGAGGAGGGAAATGTGGGTTTGTTTGGGAAAATGCTTGTTTAGTTGGGTTTTGTGAGGAAAAGAGGACTTCGTCAACGCAAATAATGCGGACCCCCCTAATTACCATGGCCACTCCAGAATCCTTCAAGTATGTGAACTATCGTTGGGACGAGGCCCACGCCGCTTCCCTCGATCCGGTGGCGCGCCTCATTTATCGCTCCAACCTCCTCGGAGACGATCAGCGGGTGACCAACACGGGGGGCGGGAACACCTCCGCGAAGTTGACGGAGACTGATCCGCTGACCGGGGAGCAGGTGGAGGTGCTGTGGGTGAAGGGCAGCGGGGGCGATTTGCGGACGGCGAAGTGGGAGAACTTTTCGTCGCTCTATCAGGGCAAGTTAAGGGGCCTGCAGAAGGTCTATGAGGCGGCGCCGGAGAAGGGGGCGAAGACGCAGATCGAGGACGACATGGTGGGGATGTATCGCCACGCGACCTTCAATCTGAATCCGCGACCGTCGTCGATCGATACGCCGCTGCACAGTTTTGTGCCGTTCAAGCATGTCGACCACACCCATCCGAACGCGGCGATTTCCATCGCGGCGTGCAAGGATCAGGTGGAGGTGACGAAGAAGGTGTTCGGGGAGGAGATCGGTTGGGTGCAATGGCAGCGCCCGGGATTTGATCTGGGGCTGGTGATGGAGGAGGAGTGTCGGAAGAATCCGGCGCTGAAGGGATTGATCATGGGGCAGCACGGACTGATCAACTGGGCGGATGACGACAAGGAATGCTACGATCTTTCGCTGGAACTGATTGAGAAGGCTTCGCGTTACATCGAGAAGCACGACAAGGGTGCGCAAACCTTTGGTGGGCAAAAATACGCGCCACTGGCGGAGGACGTGCGGCATGCCTTGCTGGTGGAGGTGGTGCCTTGGTTGCGGGGGCAGGTGAGCCAGTTCAAGAAATTCATCGGCACGAATCAGACCGATGCGACGATCCAGCGCTTCGTGAACAGCCATGATGCGCCGCGCTTGGCGGAGTTGGGGACCAGTTGTCCGGATCACTTCCTGCGGACGAAGATCAAACCGCTCTACGTGGACTGGAATCCGCAGGGGGAGGACGTGGAGACGTTGAAAAGCAAGCTCACCGCGGCGCTGGAGGCGTATCGGAAGGACTACGCGGCCTATTACGAGGCCTGCAAGCGTCCCGACAGCCCGGCGATGCGCGATCCGAATCCGACCGTGATCCTCATTCCCGGGGTGGGGATGATCGCCTTTGGCAAGAACAAGAGTGAGAGTCGGGTCACGGCGGAGTTTTACAACTGCGCGGTGGAGGTGATGCGGGGATCGGAGGCGATCTCCGAGTATGTTTCGCTGCCGCAGCAGGAGGCCTTCGACATCGAGTATTGGGCGCTGGAGGAAGCCAAGCTGCAGCGGATGCCGGCCGAGCGGGAGTTCGAGCGGAATGTGGTGGTGGTGGTGGGGGCCGGCAACGGCATCGGCAAGGCCGTGGCGCAGCGGATGGCGAAGGAAGGGGCGCACATTGTTTGTGCGGACCTCTCCAAGGACGCGGCGGATGAGACGGCGCGGGAGTTGATGGAGATCTATGGAGCGGGGATCGGCGTGGCGGGCAGTGGAATCTCCGGTTGTGGACCGGCGGTGGGGGTGGAGGTGAACATCACCGATCGGGAGAGTGTGCGGAAGATGTATGAGGAGGTCGTCCTGGCCTATGGGGGGATCGACAACGTCATCGTGACGGCGGGGATTTTCGTCCCGCCGAGCAAGGACGGGCGCCTGACCGACGAGAAGTGGGGGCTGACCTTCAACATCAACGTGACGGGGCTTTACATCGTTTCCGACGAGGCGAACGAGGTATGGAAGAAGCAGGGGCTGAAGGGCTCGCTGGTGCTGACCACTTCGGTGAATGCGGTGGTGGCGAAGAAGGGGAGCCTGGCCTACGACGCCTCGAAGGCGGCGGCGGATCACCTGATCCGGGGGCTGGCGGTGGAACTGGCGCCGTTGGTGCGGGTGAATGGATTGGCTCCGGCCACGGTGGTGAAGGGGAGCACGATGTTTCCGCGGGACCGGGTCATTTCGTCACTGACCAAGTACGAGATCGCCCATAGCGAGGAGGAGAGCACCGAGGAGTTGCGGGACAAACTTGCGCAATTCTATGCCGACCGCACCCTGACCAAGAAGCCGATCACCCCGGAGGACCAGGCCGAGGCGGCGTATCTGATGGCGAGCGAGAAGCTGGGCTGCACGACCGGGCAAATCATCAGCGTGGATGGCGGACTGCACGAGGCGTTTCTGCGGTAGGAGACTGCGCACCTCCTCTTGACCGCGTGGTGGGTGGATCATGGTCGTGCTGACGTCGGCACGCCATCCACCTTGGCCAGGATGTGATGCCGTCGCTTGAGACCACTTTTCGATCCTTCAAAAATCATCTGGCGCTACTCGACGCTCACCAATCCAGCTCCACATTCCATCCGATCCAGCGGACTCACCACCCCAAGGCCCTTCACCCCGGTTGCCACGTGCAGATAGCCCTCCGTTGTCTTCAAATCCGCATGCCCCATCAGCTCTTGAATGGTCCGCGGATCGACCCCGGCTTCCAGGAGACACGTCGCAAAAGAATGGCGCCATCATTCAAAATCGCGTGAGGCGAAGCCTTTTACGCGATCACTCATCCGATCAGATCAACACCTAGAAATTTCCAACTCCCAATTTCCAAATAAATTCCAAAACCAAACTCCAAACCCCGAAGTGAGGCCCCAGCCTCCTTGGACTGCGGCCGACCGAACAGAGGGACAGGTCAATGATCGCTCCAGCCTCAGCGAGCAAGACCGCAACGCAAACGCAAGGAGCGGCGTGCTCCCGGGCGCCGTCTAAAATCCCTCCTCGCCCCAGCGAGCAATTCCTCCCCCTTCCCATCCCATCAAACCATCGAAGCCGCCCCCTGATTTCTGATTTCAGATTTTCGAATCAGGAACCACCAGAGTACCTACCAGAGGCCCCACCCCTTCGCCCCCGTTTTTCATTCATCAAACTCAGCAAACTCCCCCCCCCCCCGGAGCATCGGCATTCCTGCCGATGACCCAAGAATCCCACCCCATCCCTTCCTCCCATTAAAATCGCGTGAGGCGCAGCCTTTTACGCGACTGAATCGCGTGAGGCGCAGCCTTTTACGCGACCTGCCCCAGCCACCCATGATATCAGTCCACACACCTTGCCTCAAACCAACCCGCCCACGCCCTCCCCGATAAGCGCACTTCGACTCAAAAATTCCTTGCGAAATCAGGGGATTCTGGCCCAATTCCCCCAATCATTCGCCCTGGATACCACATCTGGAGGTGTTATGAATAAGTACTGTTCTGCAAAGAAAAGTAACTATTCAGGTCCGATTAGTGTCGACGAGGTTTTTTCCTAGGCTCAAAGGGGATTTGATCAAATCCGCGAGAGTTCGGACTATTTTCAACGACTGTTTACGGGCGCAGGAGATAATGCTTCGGATGTCGCAGAATGCGCTGGCGTGGAGATCACTCCTAAAGGTTCCGCT
>Ga0209284_10004256_pt1 | contig 16348 bp, 8 predicted proteins | sample FRY03_FD_187211 | JGI IMG/M metagenome (GOLD analysis project Ga0209284, IMG submission 187211) | Freshwater microbial communities from Lake Fryxell liftoff mats and glacier meltwater in Antarctica - FRY-03 (SPAdes) (version 2) | ecosystem: Environmental > Aquatic > Freshwater > Ice > Glacier... | reverse complement strand
GCTTGCCAAGGGCTACGGCCATTGCCAGCGCACGACGCCTTGCAGCAGCGGGCGCAATCACCCGCAGAGTGGTCATAGAGTTATTCAGAGGCTCCCTAGTTTGTACACTGGGCCAATCTCCTTAAATCATAAAAGGTTACTGATCATGACTGGGAAAATATTCGCGTTTATGCTGATTTTTTTATCATCGGCAGCCGCAGCGCAGCCGCTGGTGCTGGACACGCCGCAGGGCAAATTGATCGGCCAGCCTTCCGCCAGCAACGAAGCCATCAGCGTTTACCGCAGCATCCCCTATGCGCTGCCTCCGGTTGGGGACATGCGCTGGAAGCCAGCCCAGCCTGCGCCCGCCTGGAGCGGAGAAAGAATCGCAACTGACTTCAGCCCCGACTGCATCCAGTCACCCTATGCGGAGGGATCCTTTTTCTACCGTCCTGCCCGCCCTGCCAGCGAAGACTGCCTGTATTTGAATGTCTGGACCAAGGCCCAGGCTGATGAGAAGCGCCCGGTAATGGTCTGGATTCACGGAGGAGCGCTGACCCGTGGCAGCGGTGCTATCCCGACTTATGATGGGACTAACCTGGCCAATAAAGATGTGGTGGTAGTCACCCTTAACTATCGTCTCGGGGTTTTCGGATTCATGGCGCATCCCGAACTGAGCGAAGAATCAGCACAGAACTCTGCTGGTAATTACGGCTTGCTGGACCAGATTCAGGCGCTGCACTGGGTGCAGGAAAATATCACTGCATTTGGAGGAGACCCGGATAATGTCACCGTGTTCGGTGAATCCGCAGGTGCGTGGAGTGTACACCTGCTCACCGCCAGTCCGCTGGCCAGTGGGCTGTTCCATAAGGCCATTGCAGAAAGTGGCGCAAGACTCGATACCCGGGTTGAGCTTAAGCAGGAGACCTCTGCCGGCGTTTCGGCTGAGGCCGCCGGCCTGGCGCTTGCCCAGGCCGTGGGAGCAACATCGCTGGCCGAGTTGCGGGCGATTCCGGCACATCAGCTGCTAAGCGCTTCGGAGGCCGCTCGTTTTCGGACCGACGGCATCGTTGATGGCTGGGTAATTCCGGAGCAGCCCTATGCCATGTTTGCAGCGGGTCGGCAGAACAAGGTGCCAGTATTGCTGGGCTTCAATAGTGAAGAGGGCACCACGCTCGGCGCTGGCGGCAATCTACCGGCGAATGATGATGCCTATATCAGTCGCATCAAGGGCATTTATGGCGATCTTAGCAATGAATTTCTGAGCGTCTACCCTGCAGAAGATATCCGAAAATCGACATTGGATGCCTTCAGAGACAGCACCTTTGGCTGGAACATGGTGACCTGGGCGAATCTGACCAACACGGTCGATGAGCAGGCCTGGCTGTATTTTTTTACGCGCCGGCCGCCGGGTCCCAATGCTGATGCACTGGGCGCCTATCACGCCGCAGAGATAGCCTATGTGTTTGATAATGTGCATACCCTGGCCGCAGCCACCGAGCAGGACTATCAACTGGCGGACACCATGTCCGATTTCTGGGTGAGCTTCGCGCGTACGGGCAGGCCAGAGTCCGCCGGTCAGCCAACATGGCAAGCCTGGACTGATGGCCAGCGCAATTACATGCTGCTGGGCGATACGGTAGCAGCGGAAACAGACCTGCTGCCGACACACTGGCCGCTGCATGATCGTATTATGGCCGCACGACGGCGCTGAAATGAGCATTCAGCAGGTTTGCAAATCAGCGAGGTAAAGCAGGATGCCATCAAGAAAAGTGGTTGAACTACTGCGGGCGCAACACGCATCCGATGGTGATGGCGTAAAACTGATGCGGGTACGGGCCGTTTGTAATGAACACCCGGCAGGAGGTTGAACACGCACTTCAAGAATATCGGGCGGGGACTTTGGTCAATTGAGCTTAAGGAACTGCATCAAGCTTTGGACGATTCGACTTCCAAACTTGACTGCTTCTGGCCTGTAGCTGACACATTCCATCGCAAATGAGTTGTAGCTAAATTCATTTTTTATTATTACTCTCAAGCCATAGGGTAATCACCATTTCCCTGGGCGACTGACTGCAAAAAATTGCCAATAATAACAACAAGGATCCGAGAATGACGGAATCAACCGACGCTGATGCGATTAAAGCGAAAATTCCCCCGCAGATATCGCCTGTTATCAACCCCTACGAAAAAAAATCGGTTAGAAATTACGCGCTGGTGTTACTCACGGTTGTATACAGCTTTAACTTTATTGACAGGCAGTTACTGGCAATTTTGCAAGAGTCAATCAAACTGGAGTTGACACTATCGGATACTCAGCTTGGCCTGCTGACAGGTTTTGCCTTCGCGATGTTCTATGTTACTGCGGGTATTCCTATTGCGCGCTGGGCAGACAGAGGGAATCGCAGGAACATAGTCGCTATATCCATAGGTCTATGGAGCTTTATGACGGCGATCAGCGGCTTCGCGCAAAATTATGCCCAACTTTTGGCGGCACGCGTCGGTGTAGGTGTCGGTGAAGCGGGTGGCAGTCCTCCCTCTCATTCGATCGTCTCGGACATTTTCCCCCCGCATAGACGTGCCAGTGCGCTCTCGTTTTACTCAACCGGGGTCAATATTGGCATATTGTTCGGCTTCCTGTTTGGAGGGTGGTTAAACGAATTTTTCGGCTGGCGAGTCGCCTTTGTGGTGGTCGGTCTGCCGGGAATATTGATTGCGGTGATTGTACGCGCGACTTTGAAAGAGCCCATTCGTGGTCTGGTTGAAAATAAAATAGTCACAGATCAGCAAGCGCCGTTCAGCGAAGTGTTGTCTCTGCTGTGGAGCAGGCGAACCTTTCGGCATATGGCCTTTGCCGCCGGACTCAATGCTTTCGCGGGCTACGGTGTGGTGAACTGGCTGGCGTCTTTCTTTATACGTAGTCATGGCATGAGCACCGGGGAACTGGGAACCTGGCTGGCGATGTCAACAGGGCTGTTTGGCGCGATTGGCGTATTGGCGGGTGGGTTAATCGCCGACAGACTCGCCCCCTCCGACAAACGTTGGTACTTATGGCTTCCCGCTATCACTACCTTTCTGTGCGCACCGGCAATAGCCGCGGTCTTGCTTTCGTCAAACCAATACGCCGCATTGATCGTGGCATTTATTCCGGGGCTACTCATCAATGTCTATCTGGGCAATTCAATAGCGACCAGTCATGCCCTCGTGGGTCAGCGTATGCGGGCTACCACTTCTGCTATTCTCTTCCTGGTGATAAATATTATCGGTCTCGGTCTTGGCCCATGGTCTATAGGATTGCTCAGCGATACTTTGGCGCCAACACTGGGAGTAGAATCACTTCGTTACGCAATGTTATATCTTCTTCCGGTGGTCATGGTTTGGTCTGCCGGTCATTTCTATCTGGCTTCCCGAACGCTGAAAGAAGATTTGCTGAACGCACCTGACTAGTGTGAGCCCCTATCAAACGTCCCCATTCTACGATAAGCAGAATGGGGATTTTTTATTCTATAAATGAATAAGCATATCAATAATTATTCTTATAGCGTCTAAGCCATCATCGCTTATACTCCCAGGCCTCGAAAGTTAGCCAGGATGGATGAAGATGGATTGGCAGGCATGGTTGTCGCTGACATTAACGGTCGGTGTTATTTTTGTGCTGATTACGACGCGTTATGGTCCGCATTTTGTGCTGCTCGGGGCATTGACCATTCTCAGTGCCACCGGCGTATTGACTGCCTCTGAGGCGCTTGCCGGGTTCGCCAATCCAGGCCTGATCACGGTGGCCGCCATGTTCGTGGTGGCGGCGGGACTCAATGCATCGGGCGGCATCGATCTGCTGGTGAATAAGATGCTTGGCAAGCCGTCCACCGTGCGCTCCGCGATGTTAAGGCTGTTTGTTCCGGTATTTCCGCTGAGCGCGTTTCTCAACAATACCCCGGTTGTTGCCACGATGATTCCCGCCGTAAATTCCTGGGCGCGGAAAATCGGTATTGCTCCCTCTAAACTGATGATCCCCTTAAGCTACAGTGCCATCCTGGGAGGCACCTTAACAATGATCGGAACCAGCACCAATCTGGTGGTGGCCGGTCAGTACCAATCCTTGACCGGTGCCAACGGCTTTACGCTGTTCTCGATTACTGCGGTAGGGCTGCCGGTAGCGATTATTGCCGGGCTGTATATGTTATTGGTGATGCCGCGCATGCTGCCGGACCGTAATCAGAAAAAACCGTTTGAGAATATGCGCGAATTTACAGTTGAGGTCGCCGTTGCTCACGAGGGACCGCTGGTGGGCCTGACGGTAGAGCAGGCTGGTTTACGTGATCTGCCGCGCCTGTATCTGGTCGAGATCGATCGTGCTGAGAATCTGGTAACCGCGGTGCCATCGGAAGAAATTCTGCGCGGGGGCGATCGGCTGGTGTTCGCGGGCGAGACGGAAGCGATCTCCGATCTGCTGCGCATCAATGGCATTATCGCCTCGGAGAGTGGCGAGAGTGGTCAGGTCGCCCTTAATGAAAACCGTGCTGAGCGTCGGCTGGTGGAGGTTGTGGTTTCACAGTCCTGCGCGGCGATTGGCGAAACGGTTCGTGGTTCCCGGTTCAGGGATCAGTACGGTGCGGTGGTGCTGGCGTCGGCCAGAAATGGCGAGCGGATAGAGGGTAATCTCGGCAATATCATCATCAAGCCCGGCGATACCCTGCTGTTGGAAGCACGGCCCGCGTTTGTTACCAGGCAGCGTTATAACAAGGATTTTCTGGTGGTTAATGATCTGGATAAGGAGACCCCGCGGCACGAGCGTGCGTTGCTGGCCTGGGCTATTCTGCTGCTGGTGGTGGGCGCGGCCGGCTTTGGCGTGCTCAGCATGTTGAATGCGGCCTTGATTGGCGGCAGTGCGATGATTCTGACTGGCTGTGTCTCGATAAGTCAGGCTGAAAAGAGTCTGGACATGACGGTGTTATTGACGATTGGCGCATCCTTTGCGCTGGGCGTGGCTTTGCAGAAAACCGGAGTGGCCAGTATGCTGGCTGAGAACGCGGTCAGCCTCAGTGGTGGCAGGCCCTGGTTGCTACTGGTACTGACCTATGTGATGGTTTCCACGCTAACCGAAGTTATCACCAATAATGCCGCCGCAGTATTGATGGTACCGGTCATTCTGGCGATTACTGCGCAGGCGGGCTTGAACCCTGAACCGTTCATGCTGGCCATTATGATGGCAGCCTCAGCCAGTTTCGCGACCCCGCTAGGCTATCAAACCAACCTGATGGTGTATGGCCCCGGCGGTTACCGGTTCATGGACTTTATCCGGGTTGGCCTGCCGATGAATGTGCTGGTTGGTGTTTCATCTCTGATTGTGCTGCTGCTGGGCTGGCAACTGGAAGTGTGATTCCCGGCACCATGCCCGTAACCGTCCCTGGCACCACAATTTCAGTTCTTAATTGCCCAGACTGAAAACATAGACCGCATTACCACCGGCGGGGTGGACAATATCCGGGGTCACCAGCGCTGGTACCGTGCGCGGGCTGGTGCCACCGACGGCTGCGGTAACGGCAATATATTGTTTGCCATCGATGCTGAAGCTAAGTGGGTGACCCTGCACGGAGGTGCCGAGCCGCGTTTCCCACAGAATCTCGCCATTACTGACATCGAAGGCGCGGAAGCGTCGGTCAAGATCGCCGACAAAGGCCACGCCGCCTGCTGTAGACAGCACGCCGGTGATGAACGAGGCGCGTTGCTCGTAGCTCCAGACTTCCGTCATGGTGCTGACATCAAAGGCGGCAAGTTTGCCAACATTGCCATTGGTACCAGGCATCTCTAAAAACTGCCGGTTCGACGCCAGCCCCCCGGAGCCTGGCACCAGTTCCACGGCGCGCGCGATATTTTCAAGGCAGGTCTGGCTGAGCGGAGCTATCAATACGCCGCTGGGTTCGTGGTAGCTCATGGAGTGCCAGTTCTTGCCACCGGCGCTGCTGGGGCAGGCGGGTATCCACTCATCCAGTTGCGCGTTGACAATATCTTCGCGATAAGTGACAGCGCCAGTAATGGGATCTATATGTGTAAAAACATCCTGATAAAGCGTTTCCATGAAACCGAGGAACTCACCGGTTTCGCGGTCGTTCTTCCACAGAATGCCGTGCTTGCCGATCGACATCACCAGCTTGCGGCCGTCGCGGTCGATCAGCACCCGTTCAAAGACTTCATCAAGGTCGAGTGCCTCGCCAGGCACATGCTGGAAATGCCATTTGAGTTTGCCATTGGCTACATCCACAGCCACGGTTGAGTTGGTATACAGGCCAGCATCATGAATTGACATATGGCGGCTGGGTGGCGACCAGGGTTTGGCCTGGGCGGTGCCCCAGTAAGTCAGATTCAGCTCAGGATCATAGCTACCGGTGATCCAGGTCTCGCCACCGGCGCGGAAAATATCATCCAGTTCACCCCAGGTGTCGCCACCCGCTTCACCCGCTTTGGCGATAGTGTTAAAGCGCCACAGCAATTCACCGCTATCGGCATCGTGAGCGCTGATAAAACAATCTTCGATAATATAGCTGGCGCAACCGGCCAGGCCGAGCAGCACTTTGCCATCGGCGACGATAGGCCCGCTGGAGTTGGCGAAACCTTTGCTGTTTTCAGCGACTACCGTTTCCCAGATTTTCTCGCCGCTGCGGGCATCGAGGGCCAGCAGTCTGGCGTCGGTGGTTGCCTGGATAATCTTGTCATTGTAGATGGCGATAGAGCGCATATCTTCGCGCGTGGCAGGGCCGGACCAGTGCTCCCAGATCAGATCGCCGGTTTTTGCATCCAGGGCCTGAATGATGTTGCTGGAGTTAATAAGATACATGATGCCATCGTAAACCAGCGGCGCCGGTTCCGAAGCGCCGTCGTGCATGCTCCAGACCCATTCCAGCTGAAGATCGCCAACGTTGCTGCGGTTAATCTGGTCCAGCGGGCTAAAACTCCAGGCCTGATAATTGCCGCGCATCATCAGCCAGTCTGCCGGGTCCGGGTTGCGTAGCATGCTGTCAGTGAGGGGCACAAAATCGGCGACTACACCTGTTACAGTCAGGCCTTCGGGCGTTTGCACCGGGCGCCTTGCTGCTGATTCGGCTACAGCGGCAGTGCGCGGAATACTGTCGCCGATGATCAACTGACTGTTTGCCACTAATGGCTGATCGCTGGCTGGCACCTGGTTAGTCTGCAGTACATGGGCCACAATATTTAGATAGTCTGCATCACTGAGTCCCGGGTTGCCGCCAGGCGGCATGGATGATTTTATGATGCCATGCAGGCTGCCAGCGTCACGCTGCGCCCAGCGGCCAAGGAAGGCAGGACCCGCCAGGGCTGGTGCGGTCGGGCTGCCGGTGAGCGAAGCGCCATGACAGCTGGCGCATTGCGCGGTGTACAGGTCAGCGCCGGCGCTGGCCTGGCCGGTACTGAAGCTGATAGCTTGTTGCGGACTGCTGTCGGTAGCGCCTGAAGCATTGCTGCAGGCATTCAGAATAAACGGACTGACCAGGGCGAACAGCCAGTGTCTTCCAGATTCAGAGAGGAAATTCATATGCGGCAATCCTTGAAAGAGTCGGTGATTATTATTTTTTTTCCTGGAGCGTGTTTTTCCTGGAGTATTGTTGTTTTCTGGAGCAAAGCGCAGTTCATTATACGCAGGATATGAGCTCGGTCGAGCATACCTTGCAGGGTCGTGGGCTTGATTGTATGTACTTACTAAAGATTATATGATCCAGACGCATGGGACGCTGCTTTTGCAAGGGATGCCTGCAGCAACTCTGCAAGAGGATAAAAAAATACAATGCGGTGGCATCAATTAGTAACGTACACAGTGTTTATCTGCATGATGCTGCTGAGTGCGCAGGGATTCGCTGCAAGCAAGCAACCGGTCCTTCTGTTAACTGACGCCAGCGGCGAAGTTGATATTTCCAGCCACCTGCTGATTATTAAGGATGCTGAGAGTGAATTGACTCTGCAGCAGGCTAGGGCAGCGCTGAACGATCGCGGCGAGCCATGGGCGAATTCCGGTTTTCCTCTGTTTGGCTACACCTCCTCCGCTTATTGGGCCAGCGTCACCGTTGATAACAATTTCAACGACGTTCAGCTGTGGTACGCCCGCTTACATTTTTCCGTGTTGGACCATTTCGACTTTTATTTTCAGAATCAGACGGGTGAATGGCAACAGAAATCTTCCGGGGATTCGCTGCCGTTTAACAGCCGCGACGTTGACCATCACGCGATCATGTTCGAATTCCCAGTGTCAGCCGGCTCATCCCAGACCTTGTACTTTCGCATGCAAAATCAGGGTCCCATGCAGTTTCCGCTGAGCCTGTTGAGTGCCCAGCATTATCAGGCCAGTACGCAACTGGAGCTGCTGGCCTATGGGCTGTACCTGGGAATGTTTGCACTGATAGCTATCTACGCCCTGTTGATGTGGGTAAACACCCGTGACATCAGCTATCTGACGTTCTCATTACTGTTGATCTTTTTTGCATTTTATAATCTGTCATTCCATGGCCTTGCCGCGCAATTTCTGTGGCCGTCCAGTCCGCGCTGGGCGGATATCAGTATCTCAGTGTTTATCGGTCTGACCTCCGCTTCAGTCCTGCAGTTCAGCAGGACGTTTCTCGGTACCCCCGCACTCAACAAGTCGCTGGACAAGGTGATTATTGGATTGATTGCTGTGGCACTGTTGTACACGGTACTCAGCCCACTACTTCCCGGTCTGCTGCGTACTGTTCTGATTCCCATACTGTTGCCGCCATATATGGTTGCCTTGTCGCTGGCTGCCTGGCTGGGAGTCAGGCGAGGTCATAAACAGGCAAGATACTTTGCCGCAGCGTTTGTCGTGCTGTTCCTGGGTGTGGTAGTGGAACTGCTTCAGCGTTCGGGAATCAATCTGCCATTCCCATTAAATTATCACGCCATCAAAATGAGTGCCCTTGTAGCTACCACGATACTTTCGCTTGGCTTCAGCGCCCGGGTGAAGGAGTTGCTGGAGCAGTATAAATCTGTGCAGGAGAATCTGCTCAAAGCAACTCAACAGAAAATCAAATCGCTGCAGCGGGCAGACGATCTTAAAGAAGAATTTATAGCCAATGTCTCTCATGAATTAAGAACGCCACTGACCGGGATTATTGGTCTGTCCGATATTATGCTTGGACAGAATGAGACAGTCTTGTCTGCCCGCGATCGCGAAACCCTGACGATGATTAAAGTGAGTGGCCAGCGTCTTTCCAATCTGATCAATGATGTAGTGGATGTTTCGGCAATTAAGAACGGAAACCTTGAACTGCATCGCTCTACTGTTGATTTGAAAGCAATCTGTAAGCTGATTGCGAGCATGTCCAGGCCTTTCATTGGCATCAAGAGAATCCAGCTGCTTGAGAGTTATCCTAATGAGCCAGTGATGGTAAACGGTGACGAGGATCGTCTGCAGCAGATACTGTTCAATCTGGTTTCCAATGCGATTAAATTTACCGTGAAAGGATCGGTCACCTTGAAGATAGAAATCAAGGCGGGTAATGCGCGCGTTTTAGTGCAGGACACCGGTATTGGTATCGCCGAGGAGGAGCAACAGAAGATTTTCGAGCGCTTCTACCAGGTGGATTCTGCAGAATCGCGTCAGCAGGGCGGCACTGGACTGGGGCTTGCTATTACTCATAAGCTTGCGCAGTTGCATGGTGCCGACCTGATGTTGGATAGCGCTGAAGGAATGGGATCGACATTTTATTTTGAACTGCCGATGGTCAGCGGCAGCGAGTTCAAATCGGCTGTGCCTGAAGAAAGTACCCAGCAGCAGAATGCCGAAAAGCGCTCAGCGATGATGCAGCTGGCAGATCCAATTCAGACTCGACGCAACGAGCGGGAAGCGAACTCAGAACAAGGCTTGCGAGTTGTCTCTGGCAAAGGGCGCAGAATACTTGTGGTCGATGACGAATATTTGAACCTGCGGATAGTGCAGGAACACATGGCACCTGATTATGAACTGCTGCTTGCCCTGAGCGCAGGTGAGGCGCTGGAAATTATTGAAACTACACGACCGGATTTAATCATTACCGACTTGATGATGCCGATTATGGATGGTTTTGAGCTTTGTGTGGAAATCAGGAAAAAGTACCGGCTTGATGAATTGCCGATTATTATTCTCACCGCCAGAAATCGGGTCGAAGACCTTGTGCAGGGCATGAGCGTTGGTGCGAATGATTACATCAGCAAGCCATTCAGCAAAGAAGAGCTGAAGATACGAGTCAATAAGCAGTTTGAATTACTGCAGTTGATGGAGATGAAGCAGGAAAATCAGCGTCTGTACTGGCAGCTTCAAAGGTATCAGGAAAACGAAAAGCATCTGCGTGAACGCGAAAACAGGTTTGCAAAAATGCTGGATGTTACAGGTGACGCCATGCTTTGCATTGATGAGAGTGGGCTGATCATCCATCTGAACAAGTCAGCGGAAACTTTGTTCGGTGTTAAAGAGCTGGATTTTCAGGATAAATCACTGAATATCTTTAACAAAAAATTAAAAGAGTTATCTGAGCCGCTTGCCAGCGCGCTTAAATTTCCCTTCGATGAACAGAATATTTCAACCGGCGGTGATACCAGTTATTTTGAGTTTGCCTGTAATTCTGATTTGACCATGGGGGCAGGAAGCGCAGGAACAATAACTGTCTGTATTCTTGCGCTGAGCCTTGAGCAGGAGCTGTTCCTGCTGCTGTTCAATACACGCGCTGCTGAGACAGAGACAGACGTGGTCCAGCTGAGTACCAGCTCATTGCCGGAGATCATCAGTGAGATAAATAAGAACGTTGAGCGCACGCATTTGCTGCGCGATTATCTGAATCAGATTACGCCGGAAGATTTGCAAAAACATAAACATCTCTTTGACGACCTCGCCAACGTTGACGAAATTATCAAGCACATATCTGATGCCATTCAAGACAAACCAGATGATGATCTGCAGTACCGGGAGACGCTGGTAAAGCTGATGCAGGATTGCCAGTACTACTGGCAAAAAATCACCGGCGAGTCAATCATTGAGCTTGCAGAAAAGAGTCGCATCTGGACTATCAGTATCGATAATGGTCGCCTGCGCACGCGTTCAATGAATCGGTATCTGGCGCTGGATAAACTTCCGGAAAATCCAAGCTGGCGTCAGGTTGCCCGTACCGCTTATTTCGTATTATCGAAAGTATCGCAGGATCAGGAAGCCAAACTGGCGCTTGAAAAGGGAGTGACACAGCTGCAGGATATCGTTGAGGCGAAAGCGCTTAATTGAGCAGATAAACACTTAACTGAGGTAAAGGCGATGAATAAAATTGCTGGAAGTTTGTGTTTTGGCGGCGAGCAGTTGCGCTTTGAGCACCACTCGGCGGTACTGGATTGCAGCATGAAATTTTCTTTATTCCTGCCCTCGGCAACCAATACCATTTTGTCGCCGCACGGTATTCCGTTGCTGTACTGGCTATCCGGCCTCACCGGGACCGATGAAAATTTTGTTCACAAGGCTGGCGCCCAGCGCATGGCCGCAGAGCTTGGTATGGCGATGGTCATACCGGACACCAGTCCGCGTGGTGAACAGATTCCTGAGGCGCCTGACGGTGCTTATGATCTGGGTCTCGGTGCTGGCTTTTACCTGAATGCCACGCAGGCACCATGGCAACGGCATTATCGAATGTACGATTATATTGTTGATGAGCTGCCGGCGTTGCTGGCGGCAAATTTTCGTTTTGATCCGGCCATGCAATCCATTGCTGGCCATTCGATGGGCGGGCATGGTGCCCTGGTGTTGGCGCTGAGAAATCCCGAGCGTTATCGCTCTGTTTCTGCGTTTGCACCCATTTGCGCTCCCTCTAAAAGCCCTTGGGGGCAGAAGGCATTTACTGCTTATCTGGGGGCAGATCAACAGCTCTGGCGGCAATATGATGCGACCGAATTGATTGCCAATGTTAACCATCACATTCCGATGCTGATTGACCAGGGCAGTTCTGATCAATTTCTGGAGACGCAGTTGAAACCTGAACTGTTGCTGGCGGCTGCGCGCCATAATGATTATCCGCTGACCTATCGCAGCCGCCCTGGTTATGATCACAGTTATTTCTATATCGCGAGTTTTATTGAGGAGCATCTGCGCTTTCATCATATTGCGATGAGCCGAGTCAGAGATTGATGCAAAAAACAAAAATCAGAAACAGGCTGTCAGGTAGCCTGCGATTAATGACCGCACAACTGTTCACCGTACTGGTATTAATTCTGCTGAGTGCCTCCGCAGTTGCCCAGTATGGCGCGCCGAACGGTGAATGGCATACCTGGGGCGGGGATCACGGGTTCACCCGCTATTCCGCTCTCGATCAGATCAACCGGGACAATGTCGATCAACTCGAAGTGGTGTGGCGCTGGTCGGCTCCGCTGCTGCGGGGTCGTCCCGATGGCAATCTGAAAGCCACTCCACTGATGATAAACGGCGTTCTGTATACGCCCGCAGGAGAGCATCAGGTAATCGCTTTGAATCCCGCCTCAGGGCAGGAGATATGGCGATTCACTCCGGATCCGCCAGACATTTCCGGGCGCGGACTGGGACTCAGCAGTCGTTCCCTGGCGTACTGGACTGATGGGGTGGAGCAGCGCATTTATCACAACACGCTGGATGGACGTTTGATTTCGATTGATGCCCGCACCGGTCTTGCTGATCCAGCCTTTGGCAACCACGGTTATGTGTTGTTGAGTGAGAACCTGCTGGATGCAGGGGACACCCGCGAAGTTCCCTTTGTGGGCTCATCGTCCCCAGCGGCAGTCGTCGGCAATGTGGTAGTGGCGCAGGTGGTTGGTGCAATCACCGCGCCCAATCAACAAGCCACGCCGGGTTACATTCGTGGCTACGACGCACGCAGCGGGGAAATGATCTGGAAGTTCCACACCATTGCTCAGCCAGGCGAGTTCGGTAATGAGACCTGGGAGAACGATGCCTGGCAGTACACGGGTAATACCGGGGTCTGGTCAATGATGAGTGTCGATGAGGAGACCGGTTATATTTATCTGCCGGTGGAGGCGCCAAGCAATGACTTCTATGGGGGACATCGCCTGGGTGACAATCTGTTCTCGCAGAGTATTGTCTGCCTTGATGGTGCCACCGGTGAACGGATCTGGCATTTTCAACTGAGCCATCACGATGTCTGGGACTACGATCCGCCTGCTGCTCCCATCTTGCATGATCTGCTGATCAATGGCGTTACCATAAAAGCAGTAACGCAACTAAGCAAACAGGGCATGTCCTTTGTCTTTGATCGGGTCACTGGTGAGCCGGTCTGGCCGATTGAAGAGCGCGCAGTTCCTCAGGGAGACGTGCCAGGTGAACGTCTTTCTCCAACCCAGCCTTTTCCGAGCAAGCCACCGCCCTATAATCCGCAGGGTTATAACGAAGATGATCTGATCGATTTCACCCCGGAACTGCGTGCGGAAGCACTGGCGATTGCTGAGCAGTTTGTGCGTGGCCCGATGTACACACCGGTGAGCCGCGCTCGTGATGGCGTCATCGGCACCTGGGTGAATCCGGGTTACCAGGGCGGCGCCAACTGGAATGGCGCCGCCTTCGATCCCGAAACTGCGATGATGTTTGTGCCGGTGCGTAACTCACCGATGATTGGTTCGCTCAGTGATCCTGACCCTGAATTGACTGACTGGAATTTTCTTCGCGACAGCAGCCGAGCCATTGCCGGACCACGAGGGCTGCCAATTATGCGGCCACCTTGGAGTGTGATAACCGGCACGGATATGAATGCCGGCGAACATCGCTGGTCCAGAGGCATCGGGCCGGCTTCAGATTACATTCGCAATCATCCGGATCTGCAGGGGTTGGGTCTGGATTTTTCCAATATGGGACACCCGCTGGTAAGGCCTTCGCCGCTGGCTACAAAAACCCTGATGTTCATGGCGGAGAGCGGCAACCTCAGTGGGGACCCCGGCGGCAGAATGTTCCGTGCCTATGACAAACTCAACGGTGACGTGATTGCCGAAATTGAGCTGCCGGAAAAAGTCAGCGGGGCGCCGATGACCTATATGCATGAGGGGCGACAATATATCGTGATGGCGATTGCCAGTGCGCAGCATCCTGCCGAATTAATTGCTCTGGCGTTATCGGATTGTGCGGCTGGGCCAGGTCGATGCAGGCAGGCGGATAACGCTGCCTCGACGCCGGTAAATCAAATCGTCACCGCGCCGATGGCGATCAGGAACGGGCCGAACAATGGTGAGCTGATCAGCGCAGAACAGGCGCGGCAGGGGGCGGAAATTTTCGCGCAGACCTGTGCAGCCTGTCATGGTGAGTCTGGACAAGGGAGTCGCGGTGCGGGCCCGGCCTTGAGTACATTGACAGATGTTGAGGCAATTATCCGCTCGGTGAGCCAGGGCGGTGTCGAGATGCCACCGATGGCTGCGATGCTAAGCGCTGAGCAGATTGAAGCAGTCAGTAAATTCGTAGCCGCCCGGCTTACACAGCAATCCCTGCCAGCGCCTCGCTAAATCAGATTCCAGTTCAGATTGGCCATCCACAACAGCGCGATGCAAACGGCGATAACTGACTGGCTGATACCGTCAGTCAATGCAAAAATTATCGGATCCTCTTCAATCTCGCCGCGAAAGGCCAGCAGCCAGATGCGACAGACCAGATACAGCAGCAGCGGGCAGATAAACCACAGGATTTCAGGGGCTGAATACTGCTGAAGAATACCATCGCTGTTGATATACAAAGCAAACACCATCACCGACATCAAACCACTGGTGCAGCCAAATATCGCCAGCATATCCAGATCTTTCGCCACATAACCGCGGCCTGCGCTGTGGGTGATGCCGCTTTCGCGCAGATAGCTCAATTCGGTATAGCGCTTTACGATGGCAAGGCTCATAAATAAAAACATCGAAAAGGCCAGCAGCCAGAACGATGGAATGACTGAAACCGCAGCGGCGCCGGCAATGATTCGCAGCGTGTATAAAGTGGCGAGGGTGATGACATCGACCAGTTCTATTTTTTTAAGTACAAAACTGTACATACCGGTGCACAGGTAATAGACCGCAAGTATCAGCATAAACTCAAATGGCAACAGGGCCGCGATTCCAAAGGCAAGTGCCAGCAGCAATGGACTGAGCAGCAGTCCAGTCATTGGCGACAGATCACCGGCAGCAAATGGGCGCCGGCACTTGCTGCGATGCTGGCGGTCGGCTGACAGATCGAGCAAATCATTGAGCACATAGACACTCGATGAGCACAGGCTGAAGCTGATAAAAGCGATGGCTGCCTGCCAGATCAACTGGGTATTGTCGACCTGATGTGCCAGCATCAAGGGCAGAAACAGGAGGGTGTTTTTTAACCACTGATGCGGTCGCATGGCTTTGATTGAACGACTGATAATGCCGGACAGGGCGCCGTATTTATTATCAAAAACTGCAATCACCGCGGTGCAGGCAGCTGCTCTTTTTTTCAAAGCAGCACTGCTGTTAACCAGAATAGCGCCCTGCGCCTGCTGCCAGACCTGCAGATCAACCTCGGCATTGCCCGCGTAGATGAAGGCCGCATCACCACTGTAGTCCCGAATGCGTGCGAGCTTGCGATGGCCGGAGCAATTGGAACTGACGCTGCTGCCAATTGCCGCGTCGAACAGGGCCAGATGCTCGGCTATCTGTTCGACTATGGACTGAGTGCTGGCAGAAATCAGCACCAGTTTGCTGCCCTGCTGTTTCCGCTGCCGCAGATAGTTCAGCAGCTCCTGGTTATAAGGCAGCAGGTCAACCCGCAGGCTGACCCGCTGGATGATCTGATACTTCATATAAGCTTTGCCGCGCAACAGCCAGAATGGCAGCACCAGAACGTAAAGCAGATTCGTTTTGATCAGTTCTAAAAAGGCTTCAACCAGCACATCGGTCAACGTCAGCGTGCCGTCCAGGTCAACGTATAAAGTGTCTGCGCGTACTTCTGCCATCACAGTTTTAAACGCTTGAACAACGCCTCCGGTATGCTGCCGATAATCAGCATGATGTAGCGCCAGAACCCGGGTACATAAATGGTATTTCTACCGGCAGAGATTCCTTTGACAATCGACTGTGCAACGGCTTCAGGCTGGGCCCAAAGGAAACCCTTTTTGATGTTCTGAGTCATCGGGGTATCGACAAATCCTGGTTTGATATCGATCACATGGACATGGTGGGGATGCAGGGCGCCACGCAGACCGGCAAGATAATGGGACACCGCACTCTTAGCCGAGCCATAGATATAGTTCGACTGTCGTCCACGATCGCCAGCGACTGATGTGATTACCGCCAGGCAGCCATGCTCCTGCTTAATCATTTGCTCGGATAAAATGGTTAACAGCGAGATGACGCT
>Ga0209284_10004247_pt1 | contig 16391 bp, 16 predicted proteins | sample FRY03_FD_187211 | JGI IMG/M metagenome (GOLD analysis project Ga0209284, IMG submission 187211) | Freshwater microbial communities from Lake Fryxell liftoff mats and glacier meltwater in Antarctica - FRY-03 (SPAdes) (version 2) | ecosystem: Environmental > Aquatic > Freshwater > Ice > Glacier... | reverse complement strand
ATTGAGCATAATATAGGCAGATTGAAACGATATAGAGTACTGTCGGACCGATTGAGGATGCACAATTTTGAAAAATATAACGACATTCTGGGTATATGTGCTGGCCTGTGGAATTTTTACCTAATAAGCTGATTTACAGTAAAGAAACAACTCTAATACTAAAAATCATTGTAGACTTCGCTTGTAGAAAGGATTTCCGGATAATGGATTTACTGCTATTAGTTGAGGAAGGGCGGATTTTTTATTAGGCAGACTAACTTGTGCTTTTAATCAGCGGTGGGTAGTTCGATGTGATGGTAGGTCAGCCACCCTTTGACTAATCCGATGTAGTGTTTTCGATAGTTGTTGGTCAGGAAGATGTTTGACCAGTTATCAAATCGTTGTGACTGAACCCCCAGGTAAAATATCCAAATGGTAAGTCCGGCGTAGGGTACCAAGCGTCTTTCTTCTTCGGTGAGGGGAGTAATCTGTTCGTAGCTTTCCCGGAAACTCTTTAATTTTAATTCAAACTGGATTTTATCCGGCTCCGTTTGGAACAGCTGCATACTAAAATAGGCAATATCGAGCAGGAGCCACCCACTACCACAAAAGTCAAAATCAAAAACAGTAATGGCGTATTCATTCTCGATGTTCATGTTGTCGTACCACATATCGAGGTGCACAATTCCTTTGCGTAATTGGGAGTGATCGGCTTGCTTGAAGAGGGAGGTTAAAAACTCGCCCGCATTTCTGACGTATACCATTTCTGGCATAGCTTCGGAAAAGTAGGCACCGGCATAGCGATAGGGAAGGGCTGTTAGCGTGTGGGCGTTGTACTCAATCCGATCAATCGGCTGATCAAGGGTCGCCTAGTGCATTTTCGCCATGAGTGTACCGATGTTTCCGCAGGTAGCAGGAGTGAGGTTTCTTATTTTTTCTCCTTCGGCATAGGTAAAAAGTACCGCGTAGCGAAGTCCTTCGGGAGCGTTGAGGGTTTGAATGTAGTTATTGGCTTGATCAGCCAAGGGAAAGGAGACCGGGATCTGGTGTTCATTTAGGAGGTTCAACAACCTAATCTCTTCCCGGATTTCGGTTTCGGTGCGCCAATGGTAGCTGTATACCCTAAATACGTACCTCTTTTCTCCGGCTTGAATCATGTACGTATGATTAATGCCAGCCCGGAATAATCGGCAGATACAGCCATCAGAAAACCCGTATTTTTCCTGAATGAACAGAGCGAGATACTTGGCTGATATTGTAGAGGTTAGTACGAGTACGGGATGCATAGGGGAGGAGGTAATCAGCAATTAATCTCCATAGGTTTCTTTCAATACTCCTTTACAGTTTTGTAATTTCAGTGTCATTTAACCTGCTAGTCAACCTGATAATTCTTTTTTATGGTCCTGATCTATTGCAACCATTCCAGGCTGCTTGTTATGCCTGACGGGCACCCTCGTTGGGTATTCTTTCAGATTCGAAGTCATTGGGGCAATCACGATCGTGTTGAGGTGCCGGTTCATCTCGCCAGGGGAGATGATAACACAAGGGCGAGCTTTTTTTATTTCGCTGCCAATGGTTGGGTCAAGATTTACCAGAATAATGGCGTATTGTTTCAATTACCATTCGTAAAGGCTTTCATCTTCAAATACATCATCAATCAGGAGCCTGTCATCATTGTTAGCATGCATTTATTTAAAGGCTTCTTCCCAGTCTTTCTGGGGCTTACCCAAAGGCCGTAGAACTATCTGATCCCCTTCCAGGATCAATTTAACTTTGTCTTCGATATTATATTTCCCAAAATGGTCTTACTAAGCCGTAGTCCCTTTGAATTTCCGATGTTAATAATTCTGGTTTCTATGGGAGTATAATTGTACTCACAAAGCAATTACAATTGGGTTATAATTCAAATAGTTCACTTCGTAATCTTAGCTTATTGGTTACATAGAGTGTCCTACTGCCGCCCGCAAACGCTCCACTACCTTTTGCACGTGCTGGATGGCCGCCTCTACATCTTCTTCGGTCGTAAATCGCCCTAGGCTAAACCGCACCGACGCGTAGGCCAGTTCGTCGGGTACTCCCAGTGCTTTCAACACAAAAGATGGCTCAACCGATGCCGACGTGCAGGCCGAGCCACTGGATACCGCGATGCGGTTAAACGACATCAATAACTCTTCACCATCAACCTGCCCAAAAGAAATATTGGTTGTCTGGGGCAGGCGGTGGGTTGGGTTGCCGTTGAGATAGGTATTGGGAAGGGTTTCTAAAATCTTTTTTTCTAGTCGATCACGTAAGTAGGCGAGCCGTTGGTGCTCTTCCTCCATGTTTACGTACGCCAGCTGACAGGCCTTACCTAAGCCTACAATACCGGGTACGTTCAGAGTACCCGAGCGGTTTCCCCGCTCGTGACGTCCACCATCCTGCTGAGCGGTAAGTTTGACGCCCCTTCGGACATACAAAGCTCCTACTCCCTTCGGTCCGTATAGTTTGTGGGCCGATAAGCTTAGTAGATCAACATGGTCAAAAACTACCTGCATGACGATTTTGCCCACCGCTTGGGTGGCATCGGTATGAAACAAAATACCACGCTCGCGGCAAAGTCGACCAATGTCAGCAATGGGCTGAATGACCCCGATTTCGTTGTTGGCATACATCACCGAGACCAACAAAGTATCAGGACGCATAGCAGCCTGAACTTGTTCCAAACTAACAAGACCATCCGCAGTAGGCATCAGGTAGGTTACTTCGGCTCCCAAGGCTTCCAGGTGCTGGCAAGTATCCAGTACTGCTTTGTGCTCAGTGGCTATTGTAATGATGTGCTTACCATTAGTACTCGCTTCGAAGGCCCCTTTCAACGCCAGATTATTCGATTCGGTGGCGCCGCTGGTAAAGACTATTTCTTTTTCCCCCGCGCCGATCAATTTGGCTACCTGCTTGCGAGCCTTGGTTACGGCGTCGGCTGCTTCCCAACCGTACAAGTGGGTACGACTGGCCGCGTTCCCAAATTGTTCGGTAAACCAGGGGAGCATGGCTTCCAAAACCAATGGATCCACCGGTGTGGTAGCGTTGTAGTCAAGATAGATTGGGCGGTTGGATGAAGACATCGTTTTGGCTAGTTAATGGTATAAGAAAGACAACAAAAAAGCCAAAAATGTTCGGGTGGACCTCTTCGGAATACAAATGGTAGCGTATTACTTAAACAGTCGTTCTGTCAAAACTTAGCGGCTTTTTTCCGTGACTTTGAAAACATCCAGGGTAGCAGGTTAGGTTCAGCAAAAGCGTTATCCCAACTGTTATGGTTTATGCCGGGATACTCAGAGTAGTCCACAGAAATATTAAGTTTTTTGAGTTTATCCACAATTTTACGGGAGTTATCCATACTTACTACGGCATCTGCATCCCCGTGGAAAACCCAAAATGGTATCTCTTGAACTCGCTTATCGTAGGCATTTACATCAGCCCCGCCGCAAATCGGAGCGGCGGCGGCAAATACCTTGGGGAAGTTATACAAAGCTTCGAAGGTTCCCATGCCGCCCATGGAAAGACCCATGATGTAAAGTTGCTTTTTGTTGACTCCCTCCTCTTTTAGCACCTGCTTTACTACCTCCATCGCCGCTACCAAAGGCCAATTGAGAGGGTGGGTATAGTCAAAGTCAAACGTACTTGGCTTTGTGGAACGATCTATATTTACCGAACTCCAATAGCTATCGGTAGGGCATTGGGGTATAATTACAATACAGGGGAACTGTTCCCGATTTTCGTCCTTTAAAAAGAGCTTCGCTCCGTGGACAAGCTGCTTTTCATTGTCGTTGCCTCGCTCTCCGGCGCCGTGGAGGAATAGTATGAGTGGGTATTTTTTAGTCCTATCGTAGTTTTTGGGGTACAGTACCCGGTAAGGGAGTGTGTTGCCATCAGCGTTGGTGTACTGCCGCTTTTGGTAAAGGGAGTAGTCCTGGGCCAAGGCGGGTGGCACTACCAATAAAAGTACCAGCAGGAAGGGTAGTATACCCGGTGAAAAGGAGTTTCTGTGATGCATGTAAAAAGTGAATTTATTTTCTACTAATAAAGGATGAGCGGGATAGTATTTACCGAAGCTGTTTAAAGTTTATCCGGGTTTATGAAAAAAGGCGGTAGAGCGTTAAGTTTGAGAAAACGACTTGACAATCAAAACGCCAACGGCCATGTTCAAATTAACGAAAAAAATCCTTACCCATCACCTCGTCCCGCACTTGTCGAAGGGCAAGCGCGGGACGGAATGCAAATTCGGCCTATGGCGGATCGTCCGCTCGATCGTCCACCGCATTAAAACAGGCACCCAATGGCGCGAGTTGCCAGTGCGAGGCTGGTTTGGCAGGCATAAAATCACCTGGAACACAGTGTATTATTATTATAACAAGTGGTGCAAAGACGGATCTTGGCAACGGCTGTGGCAGGCACTACTGGGGATCAACAAGGCTGATTTGGATATGTCCAGCGTGCAGCTTGACGGCAGCCACACGCCCGTCTGGCGGGGCGGTGATGCGGTGGCCTACCAAGGCAGAAAAAAGCGCAAGACGACTAACATGCTCTTTCTAACCGACAGCTAGGGCGTTCCGCTGGCCTGCTCCGAGCCGGTAGCGGGCAACCACAGCGACCTGTTCGAGGTCCAGAAAAGCGTGTCGAAAATCATCGGCACGCTGAGCGGGGCGAACATCGAACACCGGGGCCTGTTCCTCAACGCAGACGCTGGCTTGGATAGCGAGAAGATGCGCGATTTTTGCGCAGGTCTGGAAATAAGCCCAAACATAGCCATCAACAAAAGAGGCGGGGGAGATCATGACTATCTGCTTGACGATGAGCTGTATGAGGGCCGTTTGGTCGTCGAGAGAACCAACGCCTGGCTGGATGCATTCAAGTCCCTGCTCGTGCGTTATGAGACCAAGGCCCGAAACTGGATGGCGCAGCACTATCTGGTATTCACCATCATTTTTTTGAGACGAATTCTTCAAAACGGAAAATAACTTTAAACAGCTTCATTGGAATCAAGAGCAAAAAACTGATTTAAGGTAAAAAACAATGCTTTATTTCAAAGAATCTAGGCTACAGACAGCTAACTAGCAATTTCATGCAATCGCCCTAGTTTTGATGCATGATTTGCCAACATCCGAAGGTGCTGAAAAATCCGGGGCCATCACCACCATGACCGGGAGGGGGGCTGGTGGAGTTTGTGGCTGGTGATCTGTCGGATCTGGACAATACAGCCTCCCAGGCCCGACAACTACTGGCATCAAACGGGCCTTTTGACATTCTCGTAAATAACGCCGGGATTGACACACTGGGTTCGATTCACGAAACGTCACTTGAAGAGTGCCTCCGCACACAGCGTATCAACGCAGAGGCTGCCTATGTACTCTGCCAGGCCCTGTCAGAAGGAATGAGAGCAAAAGAAGCGGGTTGTATTGTGAACATGATGAGCATCATTTCTCCAAATTCAAATCTCCCAACAACCTCTAAGAAGCTTTGATCGACGGACAAAAAGCCACCGCCAGGCGCATGGGTTCGGACTCGTCGAGTATGCCTTTGTCACTGAGGAGCTTTTTGGAAAGCGCGTTTATGCAGCCAATCAGCCGGGAAGCATCATCGACGGTAATCTCCTGATTTTTACTTGCGATCATCTTTTGGAGGGCAACGGGCATTTCCTTTTCAGATACTGCCAATACCAATACTTTGTAGTCCGACAACAAGCCCTTTTCTACCGCCTGGCCAAAACCAATCCGGTAAATTTCTTCGCCGTACGTCTCAATATCGTCCATGGAAGAAATCACGGGATTAGCCGACGATATTTTAACGGCGTTAGGTTTGTGAGGGTTAGAATTATAGATTTACATACGTATAGGATTCTAAAGAATGGCAAAGGAAACAGCTTACGAGAGCAAATTACAGGGTTTTGCCGACCGGGTGAAGACTGAACCCGTACAATTCCCTGTCCAGAAAGTAACCTCCATAGAGGGAACCGACAGCCCGAAGCAGGAGCAGCAGCTAAACGTGTGGATTCCCAAGGAGATGATGAAGCGTCTAAGAAGCTGTTTGAGTTAATTTGAAAAAGCGGGAAGGCTGGCTATATTGATGAATGCGAATCAAAACATACAGTTCAGACCTCCCCGCCGCAAGTTGGCAAGTTATTAAAAAATCATCCAAGTCCTCCGCCGCCGCAAATGGGACTTGAAGGAAGTAGTCAATGCCGTTCTTTACGTGACGAAAAACGGCTGCGTCTGGCGCGAGGTGCCGGGTGAGTTCCCGCCCTGGCAGACCGTATATTATTACTTTTCCAAGTGGGTGAAGGACGGCACTTGGAAAAGTATAAGTGATTGCCTTACAGCAGACTATCGTGAGAAACAAGGCAAGAAATCCCAGCCCACAGTGGCCATCGTGGACAGCCAGTCGTCCAAGAATAGTGGCACCTGCGGCAAGGACGTGGGCGTGGACGGGGGCAAGCTCGTCAAAGGGCGGAAACGCTTCTACATCGTTGATACGATGGGCAACCTGCTGGACAGCTTCGTGGTGGCGGCCAACTCGCACGACGGCACGACGGCGGCCCGCAAATGGGAAGGACTGGCCTGGCAGAACCCGCTGCTCGACGAGGTGGAGACGGTCTTCGCCGATGGCACATTCCGGGGTACTTTCAGCCAAGAAATGCTCGAAAAGCACGGCATTGAGGTGGAAATACCCACGGTTCCCATCGCCCGTAAGGGCAAGGTGGACATCCACCAGAAGCGGTGGGTGGTCGAGCGGACAATCGGCTGGACGCTCGCTAACCGCAGATGTTCAAGGGATTACCAGAGAAAGGCAGAACACGCAAACGCTTTTATAATCATCGGAAACATCAAAAGACTAGCCCAAAAAATAACTTAAACAGTTTCTAAAGGTGAAGGGAGTGGAAAGCGACCGGAGCATAAAAGAAATGGTGATCGACGCGCTGAGTCAATACCTATAAAAAGTAGTTACCCTAGTTGGGGTAAATTCAATTCAGGATACGGAGGGGTATGAAGATTTATGTACGATTCGGCAGAACTACCCATATATGGCCACTCACACCCACTTTTCCTGAGCTTCGTTTGCGGGTTCGTTCTGGTAAACGCCCCATCTGACCTGCCAAACCCGGCATTCAATCCGGTTTAGTTTCCGGGGCAGCGGCTATGTGCCAACTTTGTATCAGTTAAACGAAACAAAAACAACATATATTAACTGACAAACAAGATGAAAAAGATAATCGCTTTGATGCTAGGACTGGTAGCCGGTACCGCATCGTTCGCCCAACAAACTCCGTCGCAAACACCTGCTACGGATACCCCACAAACCAATTTAGTCATTACACCCGACCAGAAAATTAAGCTGTTTGTGCAACCCTTAGCTACGAATGGTCATCTCTCCCTCCTCGACGAGCAAGGCTACGTACTCTACGGAGCCAACGTATCGCTCCAGGAGGGGTTTTGTCAGCAGTTCGACATCACGGGCCTGCCGGTTGGCACCTATCGGCTGCTGATTAAGGCCAACGACGAAACAGTAACCAAAACGTTTGTGGTGCAACGTGTACCCGAACAGACGTTCGTAGTACAAAAATCTTAATGCACTGTTAATCAAATTTTTAAATCCGGAAAGTCAGCATTAACGCTGTCTGCCGGATTTGTGCTGTAATCCCGTAGCTCTGTTCATTATGCCTTCGTTTGTTCCGCAATCGCTTACCACTGGCCAGAAAGTCCGGCTTGCCCTCAGCGTGCTGGTTATTTACTGGCCCGTTCGGCTATACCAGAACGTGAGTGGCTGGACCCCGGACCTTTTGACGCAGAAACTTCCTTACCTTGTGGTCGAAGGGGTGCTCTCATGCTGTTTTCTAATGGGCTGGGTGTATCTCATCGATTTGTTGCATCAGCGGCTCATGAGCCGGTTTGGGCGCGAAAGGACGGGCGAGCTGCGGACATCGGCCCAACTGCTGCTGCTGCTGACGGCCAGTGGCATGGCTGTATTGTTCAATATCGGCTTCCACTCTGTTTACTTACGGATGGACTATAAGCTGGCACGCCAGTTCCCTACACTCGATCAGGCGCAGGAACGGCCCCAGCATAGCGACGAGCATGATTTCGGGCTACGAAAGCGGATGAACAACGGGCTGGTGTTTATGGCCTTACTGTCGGCCTTTTACCTGACTACTAATCGCCGGTCTATCCGGCGCATCGAGCAGTTGCAGCTTGATGCCGAACGGATGGAAAAAGAAGCGGTACAGGCGCAGTTCGATGCCCTCAAAAATCAGATTAACCCCCATTTTCTGTTTAATAGCCTAAGTATTCTCTCCTCATTGGTCGATACAGATACGCGGCTGGCAGGGCAGTTTATCAATCGGCTCTCGAAAGCGTATCGCTATATTCTCGAACAACGCGATAACGAACGGGTCAGCCTGCAAACCGAACTCGATTTCATTGCGGCCTATACATTTTTACTCATGCTTCGTTTCGAAGATAAGCTATTTGTGGACATCGACGTGCCGCCCGATGCCCGCGACCACTACGCTATTGCCCCGCTAACGCTGCAACTATTGGTCGAAAACGCCGTGAAGCACAACCGCCTGTCGGAAGAAGAACCGCTACGGGTCAGTATCGCCCTGGCCGGAGACTACCTGCGCGTGGCCAACCTCATTCAGCCCCGACCCGACCGCGAAGCCTCAACCGGAATCGGACTGCAAAACATTACCAACCGCTATAAACTTCTCACTGACAAGCCCGTCTGGATTGGTGAAGAAGCTGGGGAGTTTATCGTTAAATTACCCTTACTAAGGAGCGAAAGAGTGAATTAGCGAATAGTACACTCAACAGGCCCGCCAGTATTATCAGCAAATGCTCGAATTTTTGGAGTTTCCGGTATTGCGCCGGGAAGACCAGCAGCAATAGACTGCCGACAGCAGATTTCTTTCAGAATTGAAACCTATGTTTGCCCTGGAACAAATCCTTTTTTTAGTATATCGTTTATGACTCGTTTAACCCTAAAATCGCATGAAAACCATCCTGATTTCTGTACTTTGCCTGTCGCTGGCAGCCCCGCTTTACGCCCAACCGGCGGTGAATTACCACCTGATTAAAAAGACTGTGATTGGGGGCGAGGGCGGCTGGGACTACCTGCTGGCCGATGCCAACGGGGGCCGCCTTTACGTGTCGCATGGCACACAGGTGGAAGTACTCGACCTGAAATCGCACGCCAAACTGGGAGTCATTACGCCCACGCCCGGTATTCACGGCATGGCCATTGTACCCGGCACCACGGTGGGCTACACTACCAATGGCCGACCCAACACGGCCACCATGTTCGATACGAAGACGTTTGCGGCCACCAAAGAAATCCCGACCGGTAAAAAGCCTGACGCGATTATGTACGATGCGTTCTCGAAGCGGGTGTTTATTTTTAACAACGAAGGTAATAGTGCCACCGTACTCGAAGCCGCAACGGGCAACGTGGTTGGCACGGTTGAGTTGGGGGGCGCGCCCGAAGCCGCCGTTACCGACGATCATGGGCTGATTTTTGTGAACCTCGAAGACAAAAACGAAGTGGCCGTGTTTGATGCCCACACGCTGGTTGTCAAACACAAATGGTCGCTCGGCACGGGTGAAGAACCAACGGGGCTAGCCTTCGATAAGGTGCATCACCGGCTGTTTAGCACCTGCCACAACAAACAAATGATTGTGCTCGATTCGCAATTGGGCAAGGTGTTGGCTACCGTTCCCATTGGGAGCGGGGTCGATGGAGCCGTGTTCGACACGTCCACCAACTCGGCCATCAGTTCCAACGGCGAAGGCTCACTCACCGTGGTGCAGGAGGTAAAACCCGGTCAGTTCGAGGCCGTGCAAACCGTTATTACCCAACGCGGTGCCAGAACCATCACGATAGACCCCAATAGCCATCATATTTTTGTGATCACCGCCGAGTATGGTACTGCTCCGGAACCCACCACCGAAAACCCACGCCCGCGCGCTCCGGTGTTGCCCGACACATTCGTGGTGATGGAATACGGAAATTGACATGAATGTACTGATTGTTGAAGACGAGAAACGCACGGCGCAGCGGCTGGCCAGTTTGCTCGAACAATACGACCCTACTATTCGAGTGATGGCTCAACTGCCCGGCGTGGCCAAAGCGGTAGCCTGGTTTGCCGACCCCGCCAACGTCCGGCCCGATTTACTGTTTCTGGACATTCACCTCGAAGACGGGTCAGGGTTTCAGCTTATCGAACAGGCCGGGCTGACGCTGCCCGTCATTTTTACGACGGCCTTCGATGAGTACACCTTGCAGGCATTCAAAACCAACAGCGTCGATTACCTGCTCAAACCCATCGACCCCGACGAACTCGGTGCAGCCCTGGATAAATTCAAACAAGTCCGTCAGACCGCTACTCCGCCACTGGCGGACGTGAGTGCGCTGCTGAAACTTCTTCAACCGGCCACTACAGCCTACAAAGACCGGTTTATGGTAACCATCGGCACCAAGATTCGCAGCATCGAAACAGCAGAGATTGCCTATTTCTTTTTCGAGGATAAAGCCACCTGGCTCACCACACCCGAAGGACAGCACATCGTCATCGAATACAGCCTCGACAAATTAGCCACCCTGCTCGACCCAAAACTCTTCTTCCGGGTCAACCGGGCGTTTATCGTCTCACTGGGGGCTATCCGTATGATTCACACCTATTCGGGTAGCAAACTTAAAGTGGACCTCCACCCCCCACCCCGCCAGGAAGTGTTTGTCAGTGGCGACCGCATCACGGCCTTTAAAGACTGGTTGGGCCGGTAATCCGGCTTGCCTACCATTTTTGCCATTGTACCAGTACGTTCTCTGTTTATCAAAATCAATTCCTACACACAATGAAACAGGTATTCCCATTTGCGCTATTGCTGATAATCCTGCCCGCCCTGACGTTTGGGCAGCAAAAATGGACCGAAACCCATACCGACGAGCTGGCGATAGTCACTAACCCCGGTGGGCGTGCTTTGGGCTACTCGCTCAAATCAGGCATTAAGATACTGACTGTTAGAGGTATGGCTTTCAAAGATATGAACCGAAACGGCCAGCTCGATGCGTATGAAGACTGGCGACGGCCGGTTGACCAGCGGGCCAAAGACTTAGCCAGCAAACTGAGCCTGGAAGAGATTGCCGGGCTGATGCTGTACTCGCCCCACCAGTCGCTGCCTGCCCGGACGACGGGTTATTTTGCCGGAACTTACAACGGTAAGGTGTATAAAGAAGGTGAAGCTGACCCCTCGGACCTGACTGACCAGCAGCAAAAATTCCTACGGGACGACAATTTGCGGCACGTGCTGGTCACGACAGTACAATCGCCGGAGGTGGCCGCCCGCTGGAACAATAAATTGCAGGCGTTTTGCGAAAGCGTGGGCAAGGGCATCCCGGCCAACAATAGTTCGGATCCCCGTCATGGCACGGTGGCCCGTGCCGAGTACAACGCGGCCGCTGCCGGGCGTATCTCCATGTGGCCCTCGTCGCTGGGCATGGCCGCCACCTTCAACCCCGCCCTAGTGGAGGAGTTTGGCCGCATTGCCGCCGATGAATATCGCGCACTGGGCATCACCACCGCCTTGTCGCCCCAGGTTGACATAGCGACCGAACCCCGCTGGACGCGGTTTGAAGGCACCTTTGGTGAAAACCCGAAACTGTCGGCAGCGATGGCCCAGGCGTATTGCAACGGATTTCAGACGTCATTGGGAGCCAAAGAGATCGTGGGTGGCTGGGGCGTTGGTTCGGTCAATGCGATGGTAAAGCACTGGCCGGGTGGCGGGTCCGGCGAGGCCGGGCGCGATGCCCATTACGCCATCGGCAAGTATGCCGTTTATCCGGGCAATAACTTCAGCCAGCACCTGATTCCGTTTACGCAGGGAGCCTTCAAACTAACCGGCAAAACCGGTATGGCCTCGGCGGTGATGCCCTATTATACCATCTCCTGGAATCAGGATAAAAAAAACGGCGAAAATATTGCCAGCAACTACAACCGCTACATCGTCGGCGACCTGCTGCGGCAGCAATACGGCTATGACGGCGTAGTCTGCACCGACTGGAGCGTCACCCGCGACCATACCGTTATGGACGGGTTTACGGACGGCAAACCCTGGGGCATGGAGAAGCTGTCGATGGCCGAGCGGCACTACAAAGTGCTGATGGCAGGTGTGGATCAGTTTGGTGGCAATAACGACATCCAGCCTATCCTGGCAGCTTACCAATTAGGCATCAAAGAACATGGCGAGCCGTTTATGCGGGCGCGGATGGAGCAGTCGGCGGTGCGGCTGCTGCGGAATATTTTCCGGGTGGGCCTGTTCGAGAATCCTTACCTAAATCCCGTCGAAACCACCCGGATAGTGGGCCAACCGGCTTACATGAAAGCAGGATATGACGCTCAATTACAGTCGGTTGTGTTGCTGAAAAATAAAGCGAACGTGCTGCCTCTGTCAGCGGGCAAAACGGTGTATGTACCGAAGCGGTATGTGGCTGCCAGCCGTAACTTTCTCGGTGTGGAAATCCCCGCCACCACCGATTACCCGGTAAACATTAACCTGCTTAAGCAGTATGTGAACGTGACTGACAACCCAGCCGACGCCGACGTGGCCCTGGTGTTTATTGAGAACCCAAAAAGCGGCATCGGCTACGACAAAGAGGACCTCAAAAATGGCGGCAATGGCTACCTGCCCATCAGCCTGCAATATGCCGACTACACGGCCATCGATGCTCGCGCCACCAGCCTGGCCGGGGGTGACCCCATGGAGTTATCGGCCAACCGCTCCTACAAAGGCAAGACCGTAAAAACCAGTAACGCCACCGACGCGCAACTGGTCCGCGACACCCGTCAGCAGATGAACGGCAAGCCCGTTATTGTAGCTGTGAACGTATCTAACCCAATGGTTTTTAGTGAGTTTGAGAGCGATGCAAATGCTATCTTAATCAGTTTCAACGTGCAGGATCAGGCGCTGCTGGACATACTATCGGGCCGGGCCGAACCGTCGGCCCGGCTACCGATGCAAATGCCCGCCAGTATGAGCGCGGTGGAAAAACAAGCCGAAGACGTGCCGCAGGATATGCCCTGCCACCAGGATTCCGAAGGCCATCGCTATGATTTCGGTTTTGGCATGAACTGGAAAGGCGCTATCAGCGATGCCCGAACCCAGCAGTATGTTGGCCCAATCGCCAACAAAAAATCACAGTAAGGACATTGGCAGATCCCCTATGTCGGTGGAAGTTTGTCGGTCAGATTCCGGCATTCAACCGCCCGAACCGGGCAGTCAAGCCGGTTTTTTTTCGGGGCCGACCGGCCGGTGATACTTTTGGGCAACCAAACAATCACCGGGCCGGTCGGTCCCTTACTATGAAACCTATCCTGACGTTCTTCTTCCTGATAAGCCTGTGCTTCGGTGCGCTGGCGCAAACCAAACCCGGTCAGCTTAGGGGCCGGGTACTCGATGAACAGCGGAAACCTGTTGAGTTTGCTACCGTTGCCCTCTTTGCTGCCACAGCCGATTCGGCTTTAGTGAAAGCCACCTATACCGATGACAAGGGCGAGTTTGCTTTTGCATCGCTAGCCGAAGGAGCGTACCGGCTAAAAATCAGTTTTGTAGGTTTTCTGAAGGTAGCCTCGCCCGTGCTGACGATCACCACCGAACAACCTGCGCTCGATGCCGGGACGCTGGTGATGCCCAGCCAGGTCGAACAACTGGCCGAAGTAGTCGTGACGGGGCAGAAGGCGGTCATCGAACAGAAAATAGACCGGATGGTGCTGAACGTGGGGGCGTTAGCGTCCAACGCTGGCGCAACGGCTCTGGATATCCTAGAAAAATCGCCGGGCGTTACCGTCGATCAGAGCGGCAACGTGAGTTTGAAAGGCAAGAAAGAAGTCCTGATTATGCTCGACGACAAACGGACGTACCTGTCGGGCGATGAACTGGCGAACCTGCTCCGGTCGATGAGTTCGACCCAACTCGACCAGATCGAAATCATGACCAACCCCTCCGCTAAATACGATGCGGCCGGGAATGCGGGCGTTATTAACATAAAAACCAAAAAGATAACTAACGCCGGTTTCAACGGAACGCTGACGCTGGGTGCGGGCTATTCGCCCTATACCAAAAGCAATGACGGGCTGAATCTGAACTACCGCGTGGGTAAACTGAACACCTTCGTCAATTACAGTTTCATTCAGAACAACAGTTCGTTCGCCATCCAAACCCAGCGCAATTTTCTGGACTTTACCGGGCAGAAAACCGGCGAACTCAACCAGAACTCGAACCGGCTGGGTCGCAGCCAGACCAATTCGATTAGACTCGGTGCCGATTATACCCTGAGCGACAAAACGACAATTGGGTTTACCGCGTCGGGCTTTGTGAATCCGCAGCGACCCACGGCCAATAACACCACCACGCTCACCGACGGTAACGGCGTACCAACCGCCACCATCCAGACCAGCAGCACGGGCAACTCGCTCTGGCGCAATGCAGCCATCAACCTCAATGCCCGCCACCAGTTCAGCCCCGACCGCGAACTGTCAGCTTCGGCGGATTACCTCAATTATAACTCGACCAATACCCAGACCATCCTGAGCAATACCTACGCGCCCAACGGCGGACTGATTGGGCAGTTGCCCCTGCGGGGCGACATTCCGCTGAACATCAATATCTACACTGCAAAAGCCGATTACAGCCAGCCCGTCGGGAAGCTGTTTACGCTGGAAGCCGGCCTGAAAACGGCGTTCATCCGCACCAACAATCAGGGGAATTATTTCACTACGGTCAACGACACCGAGCAGCCCGACTACCAGCGCAGCAACCGCTTCGACTACCGCGAGAACATTAACGCCGGGTACATAAACACCAGCCGCCAGCTTGGTGCCTGGTTCGCGCAGCTTGGGTTGCGCTACGAAAACACGCAGTACACTGGCCACCAGTTGGGCAACCCTGAAAAGCCAGATTCGCTGTTTGTCCGGCAGTATAACAACCTCTTCCCAACGGTATTTGTAAGCTACAAAGCCAACGATAAAAACCAGTTTGGGTTCTCGTTCGGTCGGCGCATCGACCGGCCCGTGTATCAGAATCTGAACCCGTTTCTGAGCATCATTGACCAGTACACCTACTCGACGGGCAACCCCTTTCTGCGCCCGCAGTTCAGTACCAATCTGGAAATAAACCACACCTACGGCGGTTTTCTGACCACGACGCTGAATTACAGTAAAACCGACGGGTTCATTACGGAGACGCTGCAAAAACAGGGCGATGTGATTATCAGGAGCGTGGGCAACGTGGCCGTTCGCGACAATGCGGGGCTGGCCATCAGTCTGCAACTGCCTGTTACGAAGGCCTGGTCGGTCAACGCCTTCGCCAACGGAACTTATACCAAATTCAACGGTATCATTGCCGGGTATCCGTTCAACGCGTCGGCCTTGAGCCTGAATCTAAACCTAACCAATCAGTTTACGCTGGGCAACGGCTGGGCCGCCGAGGTTTCGGGCTTTTATCATGGCCGCAACCGCGACGAAGGGCAGGCCATCATTCGGTCCATCAGTCAGCTTTCGCTGGGGCTTTCCAAACAGCTTCTGGAGAAACGGGCGAGTTTGGTGCTGAACATCCGCGACGTGTTTCACAGTCAGGTATCGCGTGAGATTCAGAATTTTCAGAACGTGATATCCACTATTCAACTCACGCGCGACACGCGAGTGGCTAATGTCTCGTTCGTGTATCGGTTTGGGCAAACCGGTAAGGGCGTGCCCATCAAACGCAGCAGCAGTGCCGACGACGAGAAAGACCGGGTCAAAACGTTTTGAACCAGTACTTACCGCGTTCATCCGACGCTACGGGGGAACGCCTGACCGACAGCCCCTGGGAAGACTCGATGCCCCGCTACGTTCCGCTGACAGCACAAAAAAGCAAATAACCCGTTCTCAAAACCAATATAAAACCATGCAGGCTCGTTCTTTTTTTCGCTGGTATTACTGCCCGGCGCAGCAACAGTCGATTATTGCGATTGGTTAACCACAATATGCCTAACGGCAGAAATACACCGGTCAAGATAATATTTACAAGTCCAAGGTTATTGTCAAGAATATGTTTGAGTGTTTCGTTCATTGGGTTAAATATTTTTCTTGTGAATTACAGACCATCTTGGTTCAGGTATTAATTCAAAATTCTCGTTGTGTTTTAAAAAGTAAAATATCATTTCTGTTGAACCAATATTTGTTATTCTTATAGGACTTTCGCAAAACTGAAATTTTATTAACTTATGGGATGAAAACAACGCGCGAACTTTACTGCCAGTACCTTCTTTCGAGCCAAGTCAACTACACCTGCACGAATCTGGCTGACCATTTTGCCGACCTGACCCACGACGACGTCAGCCGCTTCCTCAAG
>Ga0209284_10004246_pt1 | contig 16394 bp, 17 predicted proteins | sample FRY03_FD_187211 | JGI IMG/M metagenome (GOLD analysis project Ga0209284, IMG submission 187211) | Freshwater microbial communities from Lake Fryxell liftoff mats and glacier meltwater in Antarctica - FRY-03 (SPAdes) (version 2) | ecosystem: Environmental > Aquatic > Freshwater > Ice > Glacier... | reverse complement strand
GGGGCTGGAATTGCTGGTGGATCAGGGCTGGGCGAAAGTTTATGCAGCGGGCGGGACGAGTTTTATCGGGCCTGTGGAGGCGGGCGTGGGGCTGCACGGCTACGCGCCGGCGAAGCTGACGACTGTCGGGCTGATCACCGACGACTTCCCCGCCTGGCGCGATCACTTCCAGGCCATCCCGGAATTCGGCTTGCAGACCCTCGACGTGGACGGCGTGGCCGGGCGGCTGGAATTCTTCTACGGCTGCGACCCGGAGGATTATTTGTGGGAATTTGAATACTATCCCCCGGCGCCAGGCAACGAGCGGCTGCGCGAACTGCTGTAACGCAAGCTGTTAGCTTGCGCCGGACAGCGGGCTAACAGCCCGCATTACAAAGCCGCCGGGCAACGAGCGGCTGCGCGAACTGCTGTAACGCAAGCTGTTAGCTTGCGCCGGACAGCGGGCTAACAGCCCGCATTACAAAGCCACCCGGCAACGAGCGGCGCATGAACTGCTGTAACGCAAGCTGTTAGCTTGCGCCGGACAGCGGGCTAACAGCCCGCATTACAAGGAAAACCCAATGACAACGACTACACGCAAAACTCCCACCTCCCGCCTGCGCTTTGGCACAGCCCGCGCCGACATCACCCAGCCCGTGGGCATCTACCACCGGATGTGGGGCGCGGCCAGCCACGACAAAGCGGCTGGCGTCCATCGCCCCCTCTTCGCCGACGCGCTCGCACTGTTCCCCATTTCCGGTGACGGGCCTGGACTGCTCCGACTGCTCATCGATCTGGTGGGGCTGGGCAAGAACGAACTGGACGCGCTGACACAGAGCGCTGCCGACGCCAGCGGCATCCCAGCGCAGAATGTCGTCGTCACCTTTTCCCACACCCACTCGGCGGGGATGATGACGCCCGACCGCATCCCCCTGCCCGGCGGCGATCTGATCCCCGGCTATCTGACGGAACTGAATGCAGCCGTTGCCCGCATCAGCCGGAAGGCGGTGGACGGCACGCAGGAAGCAACAATTAGCTATGCGAAGGGCCATTGTGGGATGGCCGCCAACCGGGACTGCTGGGACGACGAGCGGGAGATTTTCGTCTGCGGTTACAACCATTCCACCCCAGCCGACGATACACTGCTGGTGGGGCGGGTCACAGGCACAGATGGCGTGCTTCTGGCAACGCTCGTCAATTACGCCTGCCATCCCACAACCCTGGCCTGGGACAATCAACTGATCAGCCCGGATTACGTGGGCAGCCTGCGGGAAACGGTGGAAGAGGCGACCGGCGCTGTCTGCCTCTTTCTGCTGGGCGCGTGCGGTGAATTGGGGCCGACAAACGGCTTTGTGGGCGACACAGCCGTGGCGGATCGCAACGGGCGGGAGGTAGCCTACGCCGCGCTCTCGGCCCTCTCCAGCCTGGGGCCACCCGCCGCAGACTTCGCCTATACCGGCCCGGTTGTCTCTGGTGCCACACTGGGCGCGTGGGACTTTGCGCCCCACGACGATACCCGCATCGACCAGAGCAGTCGGATGAACGGCGGTCTCTTTGCCGTCCATCTGCCAGCGAAGCCGATGCCCAACCCGGATACATTGAGCGCTGATTTGGAAGAATGGGAGACCCGCTGGCAAGACGCTGTGAATGAGGGCCAGGACGAGACGGCCCGTAATGCCAGGGCGCACGCTGAACGGGCGCGGCGCTGGCTGGCTCGTCTGCGCCACATTCCAACCGGCGGCACAGCCCCGGTCCATTGCACGGTTTGGCGTCTGGGCGACGCGCTGTGGATCACCTGTGGCGGCGAACCCTACAGCCTGCTGCAAACCGAACTGCGCCGTCGCTTCCCGGACGAAACGATTTTCGTCTCGCCCCTCTCCGGCGATATGCACGTGGCCTATCTGCTCCCTCGCGACCGCTACGGGCTGGGCCTCTATCAGGAGGAGCCGTCGATTCTGGCCCCCGGCTGTCTGGAAGCGCTCATCGACGCCATCGCCGAGAAGATTCAGACTGTCATTTGAAAATATCTTTTTGCCACTGATGAACGCTGATAAATCAGTGTTTATCAGCGTTTATCAGTGGCAAATTTTGAGTGTAGGAGGAAATGTGAACAACGAAAAACTGATCGCTTTCACCCAGGATTTGGTGCGCATCCCCAGCCTGAGCGGACAGGAGGGTGGCGTGGCCCGCCGGGTGGAGGAGGAGATGCGCTCTCTCGGCTTTAACCGAGTGTGGACAGACGAATGCGGCAATGTCATCGGCGTTGTGGAGGGGGCCGCGCCGGGGCCGACTGTACTCTACGACGCGCACACGGATACGGTGGGCGTCTCGCCAGGTGTGCCCTGGGAACGCGCCCCCCACAGCGGCGACGTGGCCGACGGCGCGCTGCACGGGCGGGGCAGCGCGGATATGAAAGGCGCGCTGGCGGCGATGGTCCACGGCATCGCCGGGCTGGACAGAAGCCGTCTGGTCGGGCGGGCTGTCGTCAGCGCGTCAGTGTTGGAAGAGGTATTGGAAGGGGTAGCGCTGGCGAAGGTCATCGAACAGACCGGCGCAGATTTTGTTGTCATCGGCGAGGCCACGGAATTGCAATTGGCCCGGGGCGGGCGAGGTCGGGCGGAAATCCATTTGGAGACGATTGGCCGTCCCTCCCACTCCTCCGCACCCCATCTGGGCCGCAACGCTGTGCTGGATATGCTGCGGGTCATCGCCGCGGTGGAGTCGATTCAACTGCCCAGCCACCCGCTAATGGGTCCCGCCATTCTCGCCCTGACTGACATTATTTCGGACCCCTACCCCGGCCATTCAGTCATCCCCAGCATCTGCCGAGCCACCTACGATCGCCGCCTGCTGCCGGGCGAAAGTGCGGAAGATGTGCTGTCGGTTATCACTGGGCGCCCCGAACTGGCCGACATCCGCCTCAACGCCACCATCGGCGTGGGAGAGTATGCCAGCCACACGGGTTACGCCTTCACACAGGAAAAGTTCTTCCCGGCCTGGGAGTTGGGCGAAGGCGATCCATTTGTGCAGACAGCACTGAGCGCATTACACAGCAGCGGCATCGAAGCGGAGACGGGAGCCTATCGTTTCTGCACAAACGCGGCCTACAGCGCAGGCGTAGCGGGCATTCCTACCCTCGGCTTCGGCCCCGGCGCAGAGCGGGACGCCCACGTCATCAACGAGCGGCTGCAACTGCGCGAACTGTTGGCCGCCGCGCAAGGCTACGCGGCCATTGCCAGGGCATTGTTGTCGTAACTGCTGCGGTGTACCGCTTCCCGCTGTCCGGCCCTGTATTTCCTCTCATACGCCGATTTGCTGTAGCATTTTTTATGTGCTATCACTGGACAAGACGAAACGATCTTTGACGAAACGATCTTTGCGGTTCAATCGACTACGCACTCAGCGGTAAGGTAACGAATGTCCCTACTCGAACTCAAAAACATCACCAAAAGCTATCAAAATACGGTCGCCGTGCGGGACTTCAATTTAGGCGTAGCGGAAGGCGAGTTTGTCTCCTTCCTCGGCCCCAGCGGCTGCGGCAAGACGACGACCTTGCGGATGATCGCGGGCTTCGAGCGGCCTGACGGCGGCTCTATTGTGCTGGAAGGCAACGACATCACCCACACACAGCCCAACCAGCGCAATGTGGGGATGGTTTTCCAGTCCTACGCCCTCTTTCCCAATATGAATGTGGCCCAGAACATCGGCTTTGGCCTGAAGCTGGCCCGCCGCCCCCAGCAAGAGATCACCCACCGGGTGGAGGAGATGCTGGCGATGATCCACATGGAGGGCTACGGCGACCGCTACCCCTACCAGATGTCCGGCGGCCAACAGCAGCGGGTGGCCCTGGCGCGGGCCATCGCCATCCAGCCCCAGGTGCTTCTGCTCGACGAACCCCTTTCCGCCTTGGACGCCAAAATCCGCGTCGAACTGCGGGAGGAGATTCGCCGCATCCAGCGGGAGCTGAACCTGACGACGGTTTACGTCACCCACGACCAGGAGGAAGCCCTCTCGCTTTCGGACCGGGTGGTGGTGATGAGCGCGGGCGAAGTGGAGCAGATCGGCCCGCCCTTCGAGATTTACAATTACCCCAAAACGGCCTTCACCGCCTCTTTTATCGGCCACCTGAATCACTTGACCGTCGATGTGCTGGACGGCACGGCGGGTCGATTTGCCTGGAAAGGCGCGGAAATCCGCGTGCAGGACGCCGCCTCGGTCAGCGGCAAACGGGCCCAACTCGCCATCCGCCCGGAAGAGATGCGGCTGGGCGGCGAAGGCGACAATCGGCTGCCCGGCACTGTCGAGGCCATCTCCTTCCTCGGCTCGATTGTGCGGGTGAAAGTGGACGTGGGCGGAACGGTTTTGGCCGTCGATCTGTTTAGTACGCGCAGCCTGACACTCCCCCAAACGGGCGATCCGGTGGATGTCGTTTTCTCCGCGCAGGCGTGTTGGGTGGCTGAGTAGCACGCACATACGAACCCATTGACAGGATTTGACGACGGACGAAAGACGAACCAATCAACTCTGCGAGGAAATTCCATGTACGATCTCATCAAAGAACTGACCGAAATGAGCGGCCCAGTGGGACAGGAAGGGCCTGTGCTGGACCGGATGGAGGCCATCTGGCGGGAAGCCGGGGCACGGGTGGAGCGTACCCGCATCGGCAATGTGCTGGGGCGCGTCGGCGAGACTGGGCCAAAGCTGCTCCTGGCCGCGCACGCGGACGAACTCTGCTATCTGGTGCGGGCCATCGATCCACGGGGCTTTCTCTGGCTGGCAAACGGGCAGGCGTGGCAACGGTCAGCCGGTCTTCGTAATGGCTTTACCATCGGCCAACGGGTGCGGGTGTTGGCCCGCTCCGGCGAGATTCCCGGCGTCATCGGTGGCGTGACCGGCCACGTGGCAACGCTTGCCCTGCCCGAACCGCGGGAGTTGGACTGGTACGATTTCTGGGTGGACACGGGCCTCTCGGCGGCGGAACTGCGGGCGGCGGGCGTCACCCCCGGCACGCGGGTCATCTGGGAAGCGACGACCGACCGCTTCGGCCCCCACGTCGTCGGCAAAGCACTGGACGACCGGGCCTGCCTCGCCATTATTACTGAAGTCATCCGCCGGGTTCCCGTGGAAGATATGAAGTGGCAACTGACTTTGGCCTGTACCGTCCAGGAGGAGATCGGGCTGGTGGGAGCCTATGCCGCTGGCAACCGGGAGGAATTCGACGCCGCGATTGTCGTGGAAATCGGGTTGGCCGGCGACATTCCCGGCATAGGCGAATCGATGATGCCCGTGCATCTGGGCGGCGGCCCGATTCTCGTGCATAAGGACGCGCAGGTTCACTACGACTACAACTTGACCGCCTCTCTGGAACAGACCGCGGCGGAGAATGGGATTCCCATCCAGCACGCGGTCTTTGGCTCCTTTGGCAGCGACGGTGGCGCGCTGATGAAGTCGGACATCCCCTCCGCGCTGGTCGCCTTCCCCGCCCGCTACACCCACACCCCCTTCGAGACGGCCCATCTGGGCGATATGGAGAATTTGGTGGCGTGGCTGTGTGCCTTTGTCAAACGGTAAATGACCGTCTACTCCGTCTACTCCCTCCGCTCCCTCTCCAAAACTTACTCCGGCCAGAACCGCATTGCCTACGACGACAGCAGCTTTGACGTGCAGCCGGGCGAAATCTTTGGTTTGCTGGGCGACAACGGCGCGGGCAAAAGCACCCTCGCCAAGTGGAGAGCTGGCGCAATACGGGAACGATTGAGTTGGAGAGTGGAACGCTGCAATTCCAAGGCCCGTTCTCAACCGGTCTCTGGCACGATGACAATGCAGAGCAATGGCTCCTCGTTTGTCGCGCGGCTGGGCAGCCAGACAATTCAGGTGGATTACGCAGCGGGGGGTGGACGCTCACAATCGTCGCTGCTCCGTAGGCGAGATATCCATAGGCGAGAGCTGATGGGATGCTATGCCAACCCGACCAGCGCCACGCCGGCCGTGATGATCAGAGCGGCGGTCAGGCGCAGTTTGGCCGCCGGTTCGCGGAAGATGACAATCGCCGCTACAACGCCGATGACGATACTGAACTGGCGCAGGGCCACCACATAACTGGCCTGGGGAATCATCTGATAGACCCACAAAATCAGTGTGTAGGCGGTGGAGATAAAAAGTGTCGCCAGGGCTGCGCGTCGCCAATCGCGACGACTGCCCAGCGCCATCGGCAGACGGGCGATAAAGCGTAGAAAGAGCCAAAGGAAGGGGACGGTCAGCAGCCATTGCAACACCCCATAGCGCAGCGCGCTGAGTAGCCCTGGCCGCAGTATTTCCAATGCCAACTTGTCCACACTGCTGTAGCCCACCGTCCCCGCGGCTGTCACCAGCACCCAAAAAATCGTCGTATTCAGATAGCGTTCCCGGCTCACCCCGCGCAGGCTGGAGAGGGGCGCAAGCAGACAGCCCAATGTCACCAGCCCCATCCCCAGCCAGCCCAGCGGTGAGGGCGGACGCCCGCGGGTGATGTCCACAACTGCCAGCGCCAGCACGGGCAGGGCACGGGCCACGGGATAGACGACGGAAAAGTCCCCCGCCCGGTAGCCCATTGTCAGCCCCAGAAAGTAGACGGCCTGGAAGAAGCCCGTCGCCAGAAGCAGGGGCCAGATGGCCGCGGGAAAGGGGTCGCCGCTGAATTGCAGCCAGAGAACCGGCCCCAGCCCAACCAGACCGACGATGAGATTGGCGCGCACGAAGAGTGTCGTGTCATCCCGCCGGGCGTGGGCAAACAGATTCCAGGAGGCGTGGAGGATTGTGGAAAGGAAGATGAGGCCGAGGGGGAAGAGGGGCATAGGGATTGGAGAGTGGCGATGGAAGATTAGCCGTCTCAATCTTCATCTTCCATCGCCACTCTCTGCTTATCCGATCGATTGTAGTTTGTAGACGCCAGTTTCGCAGTCGTACAGTCCCCAACTGGGCGCGCCGTAGCGGCCCATCACTTCGCCGGGGTTGACCAACTGACACTCACCGATCCGCTCCCAGTTTTGCAGGTGATTATGTCCATAACAGACCAGATCGAACTGACCGCTCTGGGCGATACGTCGGGCCGGTTCGGGGTAGTGGATTAGCGCTACCTTTCGCCCGCCGATCTCCAGCTCCACGTAAAGCCCGTGCAGCGTGACGTGAGGAAATTTTGACGCCACCACCTGTTGCAAGCGCCCGTCGCCGTCGTTGTTGCCTTCAATGATGTGAATCGGTCCGGCAAAGGTTTCGGCGATCTGGGCCACAATAAACGGGGCCACCAGATCGCCCAGATGGAGAAGCAGATCGGCATTGGCCGCGTTGACCGCGGCCAATGCCTTTTCCAAATTCCAGATGTTGTCGTGGCTATCCGAAAGAATGGCAATCGAAGTCATTTTTCTACTTCCTTCTGATTGTTGTTTGACAGCGCCTATGACCTCTCGTATGATAAGGGCATTCTGCTGAATACTGTCTAAATGCGAGGCCAAAGATGGAACAGATTACACTGCTGGTACCCAATCGAGACAAAGCTCATCTGTTGATCGAATTACTCCATTCGTTGGATTTCATTTCTGATATAGAAATGGTCACCAGAGATACGAATGGTAAGGTTCTCGAAGAAACGACCGCAAGTGACGATTTCTTTGCACTTGCCGGTCTCTGGTCCGAGCGGGATATTTCTATTGAATCTCTGCGTGCAAAGGCTTGGCCGGGTCGGTAACCGATGATTCTATGCGATACGAATATCATTATCGAGTTCCTCAAAGGCGACTCCATAATCGTTCAGCGGTTGCGTGTTATTGAGCAGTCCCAAATCGCTGTATCTGCGATCACAGAGGCAGAATTGTTGTTCGGCGCGCGTGACAAGCGCGAGTTGCAACAGCTTCAGAAGGTTCTCCGTTCCATACATATCTATCCTGTCACGCCGGAGATATCAGACCAATTCATCCACCTGATAACCACCTACGCGCTGAACCACAGACTCGCAATCCCAGATGCGCTGATAGCTGCTACAGCCGTTGAACACGGATTGCCGCTATACACGCTTAATCTGAAAGATTTTCGCTTTATCGCTGGGCTTCAACTTCACACGCCCACGCCCTGACTGAGATTAATCAGAAGAAGCAGCCACTTTACGGCTTGAACCCCTTTCGCCCCAGGAAACGCGCCCGACTGCCCAACTCCGCCTCGATCTCCAGGAAACGGTTGCCCAGCGGACCCAGCGCCCCTTCGCGCAGATGACCCGTGCCCAACCCGACGCAATAGTCCGCAATCAGCGCGCCCTCGCCCCGGCTGTCGCAGGGCATGACACCGTAGCCGTTGTCATAGGCCAGTTGCACGGCTTGGAAGGCTTCGGTGATCGTCCCGATTTGGTTGACTTTGAGCAGCAGCGTATTGGCCGCGCCCACAGCAAAGCCCTGTTGCAGCCGTTCCGTATTGGTAGTGAAGAGGTCATCACCCACAATCGCAATGCCCAATTCTCTGGTGAGAATGGCGTGGCCCTCGTAATCGATCTCATCCAACGGGTCTTCGATAATCACAAAAGGATAGTTCGCCACCATCTCTTCGTAGAGCCGCATGAGATCGTCCCGGCTCTTTGGCTCTGCCGAGAAAAGGCCCTCAAAGCGGTCGGTCTCTTTGTTGTAATAGGTGCCCGCGGCCACATCCACCTGAAAGCCGATGCGCCCCTCATAGCCGCAGTTGGCAATCGCCTGCACCTGTAAATCCCACAACTGGCGGTCGTGCTGCACCAGCCCCGGCGTGGGGAGTGCTACGCCTTTGAGGTTTTCCACCCCGTAGGTTGTGCGCAGCAGATGGAAGTATTCGTTAGAGGTTTCCCAGGCCGCGTGGGAAGCATCGGAAAAGTTGTCGAAACCGTAGCACATCAGCGCGTAGCTGGGCTTGCCGCCAGAGCCTGTGCCGTTGCCGTAGCGCCAACTGCCAATAATTGTAATCACACCAGGCACGGGTAGGGTGACGGCGTTGACACCGCCGATGTGCTGGTAGAGGGGAATGCCCAGGCTGGCCGCGCCGGCTTGCAGGGCCGCCGCGGAGACGCTGCCCGTGGCATTGCCGCCCAAATTAGCTTTGGTGGCTGTGCCGTCCAGGTCGATGATCACCTGATCCACTTCGTGCTGGCGGCTGGCATCCAGGCCGACGACCGCAGGGCCGATGAGATCGACGACATTCTGCACGGCTTTCTGCACGCCCCGTCCACCCCACTTTTTGCCCCCGTCATAGGCAAACTGGACTTCGTGGATGCCCACAGAGACGCCCGCGGTCACGACGGCAACACCCTTTGCGCCGTTGGCGGTGGTGACGGTGGCTTCGACGCCGGGATGGCCCCGGTCGGAGAAAATCTGTCGGGCGGTGACAGATGTGATAACAGATTCGGCTGGCATAAAAGGAAGTTTCCTTTCATTGGAAAATATTATGGGGAGGAGATATTAAAATCAGTATTCATGCCCGATTGGGCACAATCAGCCATGAAAATAGAACGCCGATTGCGCAGAAGAGACGGACTCACGCAGATATTATCCGTGCGCATCCGCCCAATCCGCGTCGTCCGCGTTCTATTTTCAGGTTAAAAATCGTAGGCAATCCACCACTCCGCGGCCAGCCCGCCGCCGATCGTCCGCTCCAGAAAAGGCTCCCAGGAGAAGGTGCGGGAATTGCCCCAGATGGGAAAGTAGGTGGGATCGTAACTGCACGTGGCCGTCACCATCCCCAGCAGAGGGTGGCGCTGGATCAGAGAGAGTCCGCGCCCATTTGTGTGGTCCAGCGCCAAATAGTAGCCCTCTTCCCAGGGCCAGCCCTTGCGTTGAATAAAGCCGCTGGGGGCCAGTTCGTAGCCCGGATTGTCCACCACCTGCACCGGGATGCTGACCTTCAACAGTTCGTCGCTGGCGGTTTGAGGGTAGAACGGATGGGGAAACCAGCGGATAGGCAGGGGCGATCCCCCGTTAGTCAGCCGGGTATCGGAGCGAATCGTGCGTTCGTGGAGCGACACCGTGCGTTCCAGTGCAATGTCGTAGCCCTGCCAATTGTGGCGGGTGGTCATGCGGATGGCGTCGGCGCTTTCCTCGACCTCCCACACACAGAATTCCGTCACTGTGCGCTCGGTCAGGTTGCAGAGACCGATGCCGATGATCAGCGCCAGACTGTCGTCACCCTTTGGATCGCGCAGGGGGTACTGATTGAAGGCATCGGGAATACCCTGGCCATCAAACCAATTGAAGCTGTCGGGGTAGGTCGGCCCGCTCATCAGATCACCGAGACGGCTGTCTTCGACCTGAAAAATGTAGCCGCCTGTGCAGTAGCGCACGCCAAAACGGCCCTGATCTGCCAACGGGTCGAGAATAGATACGGTCAATTGTTCGTTGGAAAGTGTGTACATCGTGACTCCACTTGAAGTGTGTTTTTGTGCTCAGCAATTAAACTCTACTCATTCGCGGTCCGCTGTCGGTAGTCCGCCGTCTATCCCGTGGGTGGTCCCTGGCGGATGCGTTCTGCCAGCCTGTCAGCCATATCAGCGGGCCATTCCCCCACATTCCAAGGCAGCCCATACCCATACGGACTGATGTCTTCCACCCACCAATTACAGCCAGCGTCCGCATAGGCCGCGACAATTTCGTCGGCCTGTGCCCTATCCTCACCCGGCGTTACACCCGGCGTTACACCCATCGCCACGGCGGTAATCGGTTCATCGCTGATTCTGTGCTGGCGAATGTAGGCCAGCGCGTCCCGCCACTCGTCCGGTGTCAGTGTGCCCTGTGCCTTTAGCGGCACGGCTCCGTCGTAGCGCGCGGCCCGGCGCATGGGTGCTTTGTTGGGCCACATCCCGGCCACCCAAATGGGGATACGCGGCTGCTGTAGGGGTGTGGGTAGAAAGCGCATCTCCTCCAGTTGGTAGTGTTTGCCCTGGAAGCCAAAGAGTTCCCCGCTCCACAGGCCAAGCAGAATCTCCAGCCCTTCGTCCAGCTTTTCGGCGCGGATGCGGTTGTCGGTCTCTTCGCCGAAGAAGCCGAACTCCCACTTTTCCGGCGATCCCAGTCCTACGCCCAGAATCAGCCGCCCACCGGAAAGCTGGTCCAGAGAGGCGCTTTCGCGGGCCAGTTTCCAGGGGCGACGGCGGGCCACAGGTGTGACGAGTGTGCCGATTCGGATGCGGGTCGTGGCCATGGCTATCGCGGCCAGCGCCACCCACGGGTCCACCACTGGCCGCCAGAAGTCGTCGAAAATCATATGATCCCAGATAAAGAAAGCATCCCAACCCGCGTCCTCAGCCACCTGTGCCAACTCTACTAATTTGCGCACATCGCCAAATGGCCCGAACTGTGGAAGTGAAAGTCCAAACTGCATTGGGTTCTCCTGCAGGAAGCTATTGTTGTCGAGAAAGGTGGAAAAGACTCGTTACTCCTCACCGTCCGCCAGCGGCGACAGGGCATTCCACGCACTGTCCAGTGCGTAGAGACATTTGTGCAGATTGTAAATCGCGTCGGACATCGCGTTGCGGGCTTCGATGGCAGCGGCCCGGTCACCTTTGGACTGGGCGTTTTCCCACCGCTCGGCCATCTCCGATTGGGTGATGGCACAGGAACGGGCGGTGACAGCCAGCTTCTCAGCGGCTTCCAGATGACTTTCCAGCAGTTCGTCCACGCCCAGCCCTTCCGCCGAAAGATCGTCGTAGCCCCGGTTGGCGCGAAAACGGGGCGCGTCCCGCTCCTCGCCCTGGGATCGGCCTGTGTGGGTCGGCTGAATGTGCGGTGTGACGGAAAGATACATAATTGTGGGTTTGTCCGGCAGCAGATTGCGCACCTGATGGATTTCATCCACCAGGGCCACACACATCTGGCCCGGCCCCAATACTTCTGTGTGTCCGGCGATGGTAAACTCTGCTTTTCCTTCCAAAATCAGAAACACCTCATAGCCCAGATCGTGGCTGTGGCGACCATCCACCTGGCCGGGCTGCATGTGATAGAGCCGGGCGCGAATCTCCGGCGTGACGAGAACGTTGCGGTTGATTGTACGGTAATCGTAGACTTGAAAAGCCACGGGTTTGTCTCCTTTGATATAGGTTGATTGTAAGTACGTTCTATCCCTTCATAGCGCCAAATGTTAGCCCGCTACTGATATATTTCTCCAGGGCCATGCCAGCGATCATCACAGGAATCACACTGACCAACGATATCGCGCTCATATTCCACCACTCCGTATAGCCTGTCTGGCTAACCTGCATTTGCATAAAGAGAGGGATCGTAATCGCTTCCCGGAATGTCAATGTGACGGCCACAAGATATTCGTTCCACGCACCAATCAGCGAGAGAACGAAGACGGCGACGAGACCTGGCGCAGCCAGTGGCATGGCTATGCGGAAGATGATCAGCAGCCTTGAGGCGCCATCAATCATGGCGCTCTCCTCGATCTCCACCGGAATGGTAGCAAAGAAATCACGCATAACCCATACGACAAAGGGAATGAAGCCGCTGGCATAAACGATGATCAGCGAGGCTCGCGTATCCAGCAGCTTGAGTTCACGGAACATCACCAGAAAAGCCAGGATAAAAAGGGCGCCGGGAAACATACGTTGCGACATAAAACCGAGCACAATCGAGTCGTTGCGCCCACTATAGTCGAAGCGCGCCAAAGCGTAACCGGCTAAAGAACCGATGACCAGGGCAATCGTTGACGAAACAAAGGCAATGACGACGCTGTTCATGAATGGCTGCATAAACCAATCAAGTCGCTCTACAAAGAGATAATTCCAGGCGTGGAGGTCAGGCTGAAAATCGATAAAAGGCAGATAAGTAGCGCGTTGAATCATATCCACTCGCTGTTTGAACGAAGTGATGACGACCCAATACATGGGAAAGAAGAGAACCAACGACCAGAATATCAGAATGCTATAGGATACAACACCTGTTAAGCGCTGCTGTGCTTTCATGCCCATGGGTTACGATTCCTTTTCAAAGACTTCATATTTCATCAGCAGATCGATAGGGCCAAAGAAAAGTTTTGGCTTGGCGACGAAGGCTAATTGTTGTCCATATTGCGTCGCGACACAAAAAGGAATGCGCCACCAAATATGAGCATAATAACCAGGAGGAAGTACGCCTGGCTGCTACCAAACGCCAAATCACCGCCCTTGACTCCTGTCCGGTAGATAGCCAATGTCACCGACTCGGTGGCTTGCCCAGGACCACCACCGGTTAACACCATAATAATATCGACCACCTTAAAGGCATCAATGATTCGGATCAACAGTGCCGTGATCATAATAGGCATGATGAGCGGAATTGTGATGCGCCAAAATCTTTGCCATGCCGAGGCGCCGTCAACCCGGGCCGCTTCGTGCAGATCGGGGGGTACACCCTGCAAACCGGCCATCAACATCAGGATCATAAAAGCACTCCAATGCCAGATATCGATCAGAATAATCGATATCATAGCCCAACTGGGATCGGTAAACCAGGGGATGCCTTCAAATCCGAGGAAACGGATGAATTCATTGATCGGACCGATGTCTTCTTGAAAGAGCATTTTCCCGATGACGAAAGCAACCACAACTGGGCTGACCATCAGCGGCATCAGGAACCAGGTACGAAAGAATTTCTTACCCCTGGTGATGTTGTCCAAAGCGAGAGCAACGACCATTCCGATGAGGAGCTGTGCGGGCACAACCCCCAACATAAAGACAACCGTGTTGCGTACTGTACGCCAAAATGACTGGTTTACCCACAGCTTTTGAAAATTCTTCAAGCCGACAAAGCTGGTTTCGACACCCTGGCGAAACATATGCAGATCGGTGAAGGCAGCATAGAGTGTCCAGAGAACCGGCAACGCCAACAGAATACCCATTGTAACCACGGCCGGCATCAGGAGTATCCAGCGCCAGGTCTTGTCACGAATCTCGAACCGCGGACGTTTGTGGGGAGCAAGCCGTGGCTGAGGCAATGCGGAATCGTCAATGGTCATGCCGGACCTCATTTCTGGTCAAACTTTGTGTCTTTTGCCGGAGAAAGTAGATTAACATAGCGACCACATACAGGCAGCGCACAGGGAAAATTGGAACGATCCCCTGTGCGCTGCCCATCCGATGTGATTTAAATCGCTGAACTACAGGCCGAGCGTCCGTTTGTATATCTCTGCCTGCTCATGCAAACCGCCCATTCGTTCGCTGATCTCATTGAAGGCGGCGGCCACTTCGTCCAAACCTTGCTGGGGCGATACTTCGTTGGCCAATGCTTTGGCCACACCCAGCTCGAGTGCGTCACGGTATTGCACCCATCCTGGAACCGCAATATCGGTTACATAATTGGGGTGATCAAACGTACTTTTAGCCGCATCAAGATAGTCTTTGGCTACTTCTTCACCAAGCTGCAGCGGCCCATTGGCAAAGGCATCGACATTCTCGAACTGGCTAAAGCGGTAGGGGCTGGCACCGGTAAAATCGGTCACAAAAGCCAGGCCACTTTCAGGAGAAGCGAGATGGGACGCGACATCCCATACGGCGCCGATCGTGTTGGAATCAACCTGCGCAGAGATAGCAAAGGCCCAACCGCCAAATGCGTGGAACGGAGCATGACTTGGCTCAATAAAGCTGTTCCACTCACCGCTCTTGGCATTGTAGACTTCGTGTGAGCCGGGCAGAATGTTGTACCCTTGCTTGCCAATAATGACGGAAGTCTCTGGATTCGATGATTGGGTCACCGCGTCCCAGCTATAAGTCTGCACTGCACGGCCACCAGTCGTTGCATTGGCCGAGTCACCATATGTGTAGTTGGCGCCTCCAGGAGGTGCCCACTTCTGATTTTCTTCTACCCACTCGGTCAAAGCCCGCACAAAGCCAGGACTGTTGAGGCGAGCTTCCCCGCTATCGATATCGAAGAAATAGCCAGGATCATCCGGGTGTTTGGCGTAGGCTGTGCTGCGCGAATGGAAGCCCCACCAGAGAGTGTCGCCGCGTTTTGTCATGCAGGCAAGCCCAGCATCATCGTCTTCCCCATTGCCATTCCAGTCCCACCCAGTGAAGAACTCACCGATGTTTCGCCATTGTTCCCAGGTTTCAGCACCGTTCTCGGGGTCGAGATCATAGCCGTAGGTATTGACAAAGCGCTCGTTGATCTCCGAATCGGCAAAAAGGTCTTTGCGGAATGCATAGTAATGGATATCGCCGTCGTAGGGCAGAGCGTAGACCGATCCCTCCCACGACAGGGTAGACTGCATACTCGGCAGCACGTCGCCCCAGTCGATATTACTAAGCACTTCGTCAGGTATGGGCTGAATCGCGTTGGCCCCGATGACGTCAGCGCGGGCTGGGCTGGGGAACTGGAACATATCGGCCAAATAGGTGTCAGTCGCCACAGACTGCATAATCTTGTCTGTCAACTCTTGCTGGCCGAATGAACCCCGTTCCCAGGTGATATTGCGTTCCTCAACAAAAGGTTGCAGGAATCGTTCAACAGCTGCGCCCATTGTTTCAAGACCGGCATAGCGAATCACAATGGGTTCCATCGAGGGGGCCTCACTACCCGCTGTTGAGGGTGCGGCTGCCGGTGCTGCCGGGGCACAGGCGGCAAGAACTACGACACTGGCTGCTCCGCCGCTGAGCTTCAAAAAATCTCGGCGGCTCAATTTGTTGCGCATCAGTCATCTCCTTTGGTGGTTCACTGGACAAACGAAGGTACAAACATATATGCTGCTGAAACACAGGGATCTGATGGGGGAATCCGAACACTTCAGAAGAAGCAAATACAGTCTACTGCAGCATATTTTTTCTGTCAAATAGGTTTTTTCTGCTCCGAGTCTATTTCACTTGGGTGAATCCAGAGAAATAATCATCCACGAAATAAGACGAAGAACCGCGCAGAAAACTAATGTCTGAAACACCCTCCAATATCCTCACATTCTGGCATCCTATTCCCAACTGGGGTAATATACCTCTGTACACAAATGCGTAGCCCCCACCCAATCACCTACACTCGACCGGCCGTGCAGTGGAAGAACGACAAAGGCCAGTGGCAAACGGTGGACGGCTGGCAGGGCGCTGTTGTCAACGGTTACCAGCGCTGGTGGGTGGGGCCTGATCTCTACGACGCCGGTCCCTTCCGCTGGGCCAGAAAGAGGGCGCGGTGCTTGCCGCCAGCGCCCCCTTCAATCTGCCCAAAGCCCACGACAAAATGGTGGTGTGGGAAGTGCCGTAAAGAATGACAGGATGAAGGGATGAAAAGATGCCAGAGTGAGGGTAACCGTTGCAACGCTATTGCAACCCCACAACCCTTCAGTTTCCCATTTTGCACATTTGACATTGCACCCGAACCTATTACAATAGAGCAATCACCCCGCGTTGCAGGCGTATCGGGCCACCGGTGCGCATTCGTCATCTACACAATTCCAAAGGAGTCAATTGTATG
>Ga0209284_10004234_pt1 | contig 16442 bp, 14 predicted proteins | sample FRY03_FD_187211 | JGI IMG/M metagenome (GOLD analysis project Ga0209284, IMG submission 187211) | Freshwater microbial communities from Lake Fryxell liftoff mats and glacier meltwater in Antarctica - FRY-03 (SPAdes) (version 2) | ecosystem: Environmental > Aquatic > Freshwater > Ice > Glacier... | reverse complement strand
CCCTCGGGGGGCAGCTGGTTATTGGGGTCAGACGCCAATTTTGCCGCGTGCGAAGCACGATCCCCTTCGGGCAAGCCAAAGGCTTGGCAAATTTGGACTCTGACCCCAAAAACCAGCGTGGGGGCCACATCAATCCGCCCGATAATTCGGCGCTTCCTTGGTGATTTGCACATCATGCACATGGCTCTCGCGAATGCCGGCCGAGGTGATCTCGACAAACTCGGCCTGGTTCTGCATGTCTTCAATCGTGGCACAGCCACAGTAGCCCATGCTGGCACGCAGGCCACCGGCCATCTGGTAAATGATGGCGACCATCGAGCCCTTGTAGGGCACGCGGCCCTCAATGCCCTCGGGTACCAGCTTGTCGGCGTTCGGGTTGCCGGTGCTGGACTCCTGAAAGTAACGGTCGGCGCTGCCCTGCTGCATGGCACCAATACTGCCCATGCCGCGATAGCTTTTATAGCTGCGGCCCTGATACAAAACGATTTCGCCGGGGGCTTCTTCAGTGCCTGCAAACATGCCACCCATCATCACGGTGTGGGCACCGGCGGCAATGGCCTTGGCAATGTCGCCGCTGTAGCGGATGCCGCCGTCGCCGATTAACGGTACACCAGTGCCGCGCAAGGCGTTGGCCACGCTGTCAATCGCCATGATTTGCGGCACGCCCACACCCGCGACAATGCGGGTGGTGCAAATGCTGCCGGGGCCTATGCCGACCTTGACACCGTCAGCACCCGCCTCAACCAGTGCCAGAGCTGCTGCGCCGGTGGCGATATTGCCGCCTACCACGTCAATTTGCGGATAGTTTTGCTTGACCCAGCGCACCCGGTCGATCACGCCTTTGCTGTGGCCATGGGCGGTATCGACCACTATCGCATCAACACCCGCATTAACCAGTGCTTCAACACGCTCTTCAGTGCCCTCGCCTACGCCGACTGCGGCACCCACGCGCAACTGGCCACGCGCATCGCGGGCGGCGTTGGGGAAAGTAGTTTGCTTGGTGATGTCCTTGACGGTAATCAAGCCCTTAAGTTCGAAATCGTCATTGATCAACAACACGCGCTCAAGCCGGTGCTTGTTTAATAGCGCCTTGGCGTCCGCCAGCGATGCACTTTCAGAAATAGTGATGAGCCGTTCGCGCGGCGTCATGATGGTGCTAACCGGCACGTCCAGTCGCGTTTCAAATCGCATGTCGCGCCCGGTCACAATGCCGACCACCTTGCCGCCGTCAATCACCGGGAAGCCCGATATGCCAAGCTGCTCGCTCAGGGCCATGACCTGGCGCACGGTATGCGTGGGGGTGATGACCACCGGGTCACGTAGCACGCCGCTCTCATAGCGCTTGACGCGTGACACCTCGGCGGCCTGCTGCTGCGGCGTGAGGTTTTTATGCACAATGCCTATCCCGCCTTCCTGGGCAATGGCAATCGCCAGTCGGGCCTCGGTCACGGTGTCCATGGCCGCCGACACGAGCGGCAAATTCAGGCGAATGTTGCGGGAAAACTGGGTAGAAAGTATCGTGTCCTTGGGCAGGACCTGGGAGAACGCCGGCACCAACAATACGTCGTCGAAGGTGAACGCTTTGCCGATTAGGCGCATAGGGATGGCTCCAAAAATACGATTGTACCCTTGCATTTACAACATTACACTGCACCAATGGACTTCAAACGCACTTTAAAAACACTCATTCTGGCAATAGCCGGTGGGGCATTTACCCTGACGACTTTTGCCCAATGGCAGTGGCTCGACAAGGATGGCCGCAAGGTGTTCAGCGACCGCTCGCCGCCCACCGAGATTCAGGAAAAAAACATTCTCAAGCGCCCGCCGGGCAGTGCTCGACCAAGCACTGCGGCGCAAGCAGACGCAGCCAGCCCTGCACTCGCAGTGTCTGCTGCAAAGGCTAATACACCCAAGTTGTCCGGTAAGGACTCAGAACTGGAAGCCAAGAAAAAGAAAGCTGAAGAAGAAGAAACCGCCAAGAAAAAGCTTGAAGAAGAAAAAGTGGTTAAAACCAAATCCGAGAACTGCGATCGCGCAAAAAGCGGCATGGCAACACTGCAGTCTGGTGTGCGGATATCGTCTGTCAATGCCAAGGGTGAGCGCGAAGTCTATGACGATGCCAAGCGAGCGGCAGAGACCAAACGTACCCAGGAAGTGATAGACGCGAGCTGCCAATAACGAATGCCCTTCGAGTGGCTGATCTGCGACTCCATCAATAACCCGCCTTTCCGCCTGGCCTGGTGGCGACAAACAGCCCTGCACTCTTTGCACCTTGCCGATTGAAGCGCTCCCTTCGCGCGACCTTGGGGTCAACGCGCAGTCCGCGGTATATCTCCACACGATCGTTGTCCCGCAGCAGTTTGCCCGCGCCGACACGCTTGCCCCAGATACCCAGCAGAAGCGGCTGCAGCCGCAACTCCGAAAACTCCTCAAGAACGTCTGTACTTTCTATGGCCAGCAGGGCCGTGCTGCCCGGCTCCAGGTCAAGCGTCCATTCGCGGATCTGGCGTGCGGCATGGGAATAGATGACGGAAATCTTCATGTCATACCGCCATCATCGCGCCGCCATCAGGCCGCGCCATAAACCTGTTCAGCTCTTTTTACAAACGCATCCACCAGGCTGCCCGCAATTTTGTCAAACACCGGCCCTACCAGCGCAGCCAAGGCTGTATTGTCGAAGTCATAGCCTAGGCTGAATTCAATTTTGCAGGCGCGTTCACCGGCCTTGCCAACCGGCCTGAAGTCCCAGTGGCCATCAAGCTTTGAAAAAGGCCCATCAACCAGCTTCAGCGAAACTTTGCGGTCTTTTTCGTGGCTGTTGCGGGTGGTGAAAGCCTGCTTGATGCCGGCCATTGAAAGCCCGATCTTGGCGGTCATACCGTGCGCATCTTCCTTGAGAACCAGCGCCTCATTGCACCAGGGTAAAAACTGCGGGTAGCTGGCAACGTCGGTCACCAATGCGAACATTTCAGCAGCGCTGTACCAGATCAGGACGGACTTGTGAACGGTTTTCATACAATCGAGAGTTGCGCACGATTGTATTGGTCGATGGCAACCCTACATAACGCCATGGCCACCAAAGACGTATCTCCATCCAAAAAGCCCGACGCGGTGTCGTCAGGCAAATCCAAAAACAACCGGCTCACCAGCGTGTCGCCCAAAGCCGCTGCGGCTGCCGTGCGCATTGCCGACAACAAAAAGGCGATGTTCAACTACCACATTGAAGAGCGCTTTGAAGCCGGTATGGTGCTCGAAGGCTGGGAAGTCAAGTCGGTGCGCGAGGGTAAAGTGCAATTGACCGATGGTTATGTGGTGATCCGGAATGGCGAAATTTTTGTCATAGGCTGCCAGATCAATCCGCTCGGCACCGCCTCCACCCACATCCGGCCGGACTCGGTGCGTACCAAAAAACTGCTGATGCACAAGGACGAAATCAAACGTCTGATGGGCAAGGTCGAGCAAAAGGGGTTTACGCTGGTGCCCCTGAACATGCACTGGAAAGCCGGACGTGTGAAGTGCGAGATCGGCCTGGCCAAGGGCAAGGGCGAACACGACAAGCGCGACACCATCAAGGACCGCGAAGGCAAGCGCGAGGTGGAGCGTGCAATGAAGTCGCGAAGTCGCTGAGCCACCAAGTTCGGAACATCGCCCTGGTGGCGCTACAGATCGCGCAGGGGATGCGTTTCAGCTGTCCAGGGGCTGGCAAAAAAGGCCTGCACCATCTGCGGCTTGACGTCTTCGATGCGGGACGGCTGCCACTTGGGCGTGTAGTCCTTGTCAATCGCCAGCGCGCGTATGCCTTCGACGGTTTCGCTGGCAGCGCCGGGGCGCAGGTAAAAGCAGTGCTGCACCATGCTCCGTTCCATGCGCAAATCGTCGGCCAGGCTCATGCTTCTGGCGCGACGAATCTGCTCCAGCGTCACATGCAACATCAGCGGTGATCGTTTGCGCAGCAGGGCGGCGGTCTTTTGCGCCCACTCATCGTCCTTCGCAGCTTCGAGGGCATCCACGATGTGTTTCACCCGGGCCAGCGAAAAATATTTATCAAATTGTCTCGAAGACCTTTCTGGACGGTCGTCGTCAGCTATCAAATGAGTAGCAATCCATTGATCAACGCCGGAGGCACCAGCGAAGTCCTGCTCGCCCAGTTGCTGCCACAGCGCCGGCAGACTGGCGGCGGACCGCTGCACGTCGGCCAAGCCGTAGGCCAGCGCCTCTTCGGAGTCTATCAGCGCGCCGGTCAGCGCGAGGTATTCTCCGACGCTGCCCGGACAGCGGCTCAGGAAGTAGCCGCCCCCGACATCGGGGAACAAACCGATACTGGTTTCCGGCATGGCCATTTTGGTGTATTCGGTCACGATGCGAACCTGAGCGCCTTGCGAAATTCCCATGCCGCCACCCATCACCACGCCGTCCATGAAGGCAATGTAGGGCTTGGGGTAGTTATGAATCAGGTGGTTAAGGCGGTATTCTTCGGTGAAAAATGCGTCCAGCGCCGGGTCTCCGCCAAGGGCCGCTTGGTGAAAAAAGCGGATATCGCCACCGGCGCTGAAGCCGCCGAACAGGCTCTCCGGGCTGCCGGGGCGGCCCGCCTTGTTGCTGCCGCGAATCGCCACGGCAAGCACGCCCGCGTCATTGCGCCAGGCCGTCAGCAACGCTGTCAGGTCGCGCACCATCTGTAGCGACAGCGCATTGAGCGCCTTGGGCCGGTTCAGCGTGATGAAACCGACCTGTCCGCGCACCTCGCTCAGGATGTCACTCTTTCCCGGCGTGTGTGTTGTCTGATTCATGTTCTCTGTCTCCATCCCATCAGTTCATTGGCGACCAGCGCACCGATCACCAGCGTGCCACCCGTGAGCACACTGGCAGCGGGCACCTCGCCGGCACCGACCCAGGCCAGCAGAATGCCGAAAATAATCTCCAGCAGCGCCAGCAAGGCCATCTCGGGCGCTTTCAGCACCCGTGCACAGACGACCGAGAGCACGCAGGGAATCGCCAGCTGCACCAGGCCCAGCAAGGCCAGCAGCGCGATGTCATGCGGCGTTGCGGTAAACGGAAAGGCCAACGGCAGCGTGAGCAGCGAGGAAATCGCGGCCCCCACCAGCACGGCCGGTACGAGGTCGATTTTTTCGCCGTGTGCATGGCTGCGCTGTACCACGGTCCAGTTCACGGCCGCGGCCATGGGCACCAGCAGCGCCACCAACGTACCGGCGAGTTGCCCGGCACTGGTGTCCAAGCTCACCTGGCTGCCATGCATCCATGCAATACCGACACCCGCCACAGCAATGGCCACCCAGGTTCGGGCCGCAATGCGGTGGCCGATGAACACCCGCGCCACCAGGGCGGTGATGAAAGGCCCGACCGCCATGGTCACCAGCACGTTGGCCACGCTCGTCATCGTCAGCGCCAGCATGAAGGCCGTGAACATGATGCTCCAGCAGACGCCCGACAGCCACAGGAAGCGACCGGCATGGCGGATTCTGGAGAACACCACGCGCCCCTGGAACAGCGGAAGCAGAACCAGCAGCGACAGTAGCGTGAAAAAGCTGCGCCAGAAGGTCACTTCAAAACTGCGGGCGGACTCCAGATGGCGCGTGACAACGCCGGCAATTGACCACATCAACGTGATCAGGATCATCAACAGGACGGCTCGGCTGTGTGTCAGTTTCATGGGTATCCGAAATAAGCAAGGGGGCATCGCTGGTTATTGGGGTTTGACCCCAAAAACCAGCGTGGTGGCAACGGCCGCCGCGCAGGGCCGCCCCAAGCAAGGCCAGCCCCCTCGGGGGGCAGGGAGCTACACGCAGTGAGTGACCGTGGGGGCAACGAACCAGCGCAGGGCCGCCCCAAGCGCAGTTCAGCCCCCTCGGGGGGCAGGGAGCTACACGCAGTGAGTGACCGTGGGGGCTCACCTTCCAGCGCGCTTGCGTTCGCTTTCCGTCAGGTGGCGCTTGCGCAGGCGAATCGACTTGGGCGTGATTTCAACCAGCTCGTCCTCCTCAATGAATTCAACACCGTATTCCAGCGTGCATTCGATAGGCGGGGTGATCTTAATCGCGTCTTCCTTGCCGCTGACACGGAAGTTGGTGAGCTGCTTGGTGCGCGTGGCGTTGACCACCAGATCGTTGTCACGGCTGTGGATACCGACAATCATGCCTTCATACACAGGATCGTTGGCTCTGACGAACATCCGGCCACGGTCGTCCAGCTTGCCCAGTGCGTAGGTGAAAATTTCGCCAGCGTCCATGGAAATCAGCACGCCGTTTTTACGGCCGCCGATGTCGCCCTTGTGCGGCTCATAGCTGTCGAAAATGTTGGATATCAGGCCGGTACCGCGCGTCAGATTTAAAAATTCGTTGGTGAAACCGATCAGACCACGCGCCGGGATGCGGTACTCCAGGCGCACGCGGCCGCGGCCGTCCGGGTCCATATTGCTCAACTCGCCCTTGCGCTCGCCCAAGGCCTGCATCACGCCACCCTGGTGCTGCTCTTCAATGTCGGCGGTCACCATTTCGATAGGCTCGTGGCGCACACCATCGATATCCTTGAATACCACGCGCGGTTTGGACACGGCCAGCTCAAAACCTTCACGGCGCATGTTTTCCAGCAGAATGGTCAGGTGCAGTTCGCCGCGGCCCATGACTTCAAAGATGCCCTCCTCGTCAGTTTCCTTGACGCGCAAGGCCACGTTATGTTGCAGCTCTTTTTGCAGGCGGTCCCAGATCTGGCGGCTGGTGACGTACTTGCCTTCACGGCCCGCCAGCGGGCTGGTGTTGACGCAGAAGTTCATGGTCAGGGTCGGTTCATCGACCTTGAGCATGGGCAGCGGCATCGGATTGGTCGGGTCGGTGATGGTCACGCCAATACCGATGTCAGTCAGGCCGTTGATCAGTACGATTTCGCCGGGGCCGGCCTCATCGGTCTGCATGCGTTCCAGGCCCTGGAAGGTCAACACCTGGTTGACCCGACCCTTGACAGCCTTGCCATCCGGGCCTTCCATGACCACCACATCCATCATCGGCCTGATCGTGCCCTGGCTGATGCGGCCGACACCAATCCGGCCCACGAAGGTCGAAAAATCAAGTGCGGAAATCTGTAGTTGCAGCGGTGCTGCCGGGTCACCCTGCTGGTGCGGCACATGCTCGAGAATGGTGTTGAACAGCGCTGACATGTCCGGGCCCCACTGTTCATTGGGCGGGCCTTCCTCGAGTGAGGACCAGCCGTTGATGCCCGAGGCGTAGACGACCGGGAAATCGAGCTGTTCATCAGTGGCACCGAGCTTGTCGAACAAATCGAAGGCTGCGTTGACCACGTAGTCGGGGCGCGCGCCGGGCTTGTCCACCTTGTTGACCACCAGGATCGGTTTGAGACCCAGGGCCAGCGCCTTCTTAGTCACAAAACGGGTTTGCGGCATGGGGCCTTCCTGCGCGTCGATCAGCAGCACCACGCCGTCGACCATGGACAGCGCACGCTCCACTTCACCGCCGAAGTCGGCGTGGCCGGGGGTGTCGACGATATTGATGTGTGTGCCTTCCCAGGTCACGGCGCAGTTCTTGGCCAAGATGGTGATGCCACGCTCTTTTTCGATGGCGTTGTTGTCCATCACGGTGTCGACGATTTTTTCGTGCTCGGCAAAAGTGCCGGACTGGCGCAGCAACTGGTCAACCATGGTGGTCTTGCCATGATCGACGTGGGCGATGATGGCGATGTTGCGGATTTGTTTATGACTCATGGTTAACTTTCTGGAGACTTGAAACTAAAAACTTGAAAAGGAAAATCAAACGCTTGCCTGCAAGATGTCCTGTATCTCGACCGGACTGAGCAGACGCTGCGGAATCAGTTCATCAGCGCATATGTGTGCAGAGCCCAAAAACGCTCGCGGCTCGGTTCCGTAGACCTGCACCAGTGGCGCATCAGCGCCCCACTGGCCTCGCCTGCGCAGGCCGCTTAAAAACCGCCCTGCATTGTCGGCATCCAATGTGACAGACGGATAATTGGCCACCAGCGACTGCGCCGGCAGCAGGCGCGCTTCACGCTCCGGCTCTGTCATGGCCTCAAGCGCAGCAAGGCTAACGCACTGGTCGGCCACAAAACCACCGGTTTCAATACGCCGCAGCGAGCCGAGGTGCGCGCCACAGCCAATGGCCTCACCGATGTCTTCACCGAGCGTTCGAATGTAGCTGCCTTTGCTGCAGCTCACTATTATTTTAATAGCTGGTCGCGCTCGTGTATCTTGGGCTACAGCCATTGTCAAGGCATAAATAACGATGTTTCGAACCTCTCGCTCGACGTTTTCGCCGCGCCGGGCGTATTCGTACAGGGCCTTGCCGTTTTTTTTAAGCGCTGAGTACATGGGCGGTATTTGCGCCAACGGGCCAGTGAAGCGGGTCGTCATGGCTGCAAGCAATTCAGGCGTGATGGCGGGTACAGGCCGCGTCTCGGTCACATCGCCCTCAGCATCACCGGTACTGGTTTTTTCGCCCAGTACCAGCAGGGCCTCATAGGTCTTATCAGCATCGAGCTGGATCTGGCTGAATTTGGTGGCCGCGCCAAAGCACAGCGGCAGCACGCCCGTCGCCAGCGGGTCCAGTGTGCCCGTGTGACCAGCCTTGTCAGCGCGCAGCAGCCACTTGGCTTTCTGCAAAGCTTGGTTGCTGGAAAGGCCAAGTGGTTTGTCGAGCAGCAACACCCCATGCACAGGGCGCCTCTGCACCTTTGTGCGGAGTTGCGTCATGACCTAGTCCTCTTGCGCGCGAGACGAGACCGCCTTGGCAATCAGGGCGTTCATGTCGGCCGCACGCTCTGTGGTGCGGTCGAAGTGGAAATGCAAAGTCGGCACGGTGTGCGTCATCAGGCGTTTGAAAAGGCCGTTGCGCAGAAATCCGGCGGCCTGGTTGAGGGCTTCTTCGCACGCCTTCGGATCACCGACCAACACACTGAAATACACCTTAGCATGCGCGTAATCGGCGGTTACTTCAACTGACTGAATCGTCACCATCCCGACCCGAGGGTCTTTCAGTTCGCGCGCGATCAGTTCCGTCAGATCACGCTGGATCTGATCGGCAACCCGAAAGCCGCGATTGGGGGTGGATGATTTTTTACGCATGTTAAAAATGATGGGTTTTTGGGGTCAGAGCCCAAATTCGCCGAGCCTACGGCTCGCCCGGAGGGCGCGCTGCGATGCACCGCAGCGAAATTGGTGTCTGACCCCAAAAACCCCGCCAGCTGTTGAAATCATGACGTGGTTTCCAGCGTCCTTGCCACTTCGCGGATTTCAAAGAACTCCAGGATGTCGCCAACTTGGATGTCGTTGTAACCCTTGACGTTCAAGCCGCACTCGAAGCCTTCCTTGACTTCTTTCGCATCGTCCTTGAAGCGCTTGAGTGAGTCGAGTTCGCCCGTGAAGACGACCACGTTCTCGCGCAGCAACCGCAGACGGGCGGCGCGGCGAACCACACCCGCCGTGACCATACAGCCGGCAATCGATCCGATCTTGGACACCTTGAACACCTGGCGAATCTCGGCATTACCGATGACTTCTTCTTTTTTGTCCGGTGTCAGCATGCCCGACATGGCAGCCCTGAGCTCGTCTACCGCGTCATAAATGATGTTGTAGTAACGAATGTCAACGCCGTTGTTCTCGGCCTGCTTGCGCGCCTGTGCATCTGCACGGGTGTTGAACCCGATCAACACGGCTTTCGACGCAATCGCCAGGTTGACGTCGGACTCGGAAATACCACCAACACCGGAGTACACCAGTTGAACCTTGACCTCGTCGGTCGAGAGTTTGAGCAGTGACTGAGCCAGTGCTTCCTGTGAACCCTGCACGTCGGCCTTGATGATGATGGGCAGCATCTTGACCTCATCACCACCGATGTCGGCAAACATGTTTTCAAGCTTCGAAGCCTGCTGCTTGGCCAGCTTGGTATTGCGGAACTTGCCTGCACGGTAGGTTGAAATCTCTCTAGCGCGGCGTTCATCCAACATGACGATGAAGGCATCACCGGCCTGCGGAACTTCGGTCAAGCCCTGAATTTCCACCGGAATCGATGGGCCTGCGGTCTTGATGGTTTTGCCATTTTCGTCGAGCATGGCGCGAACCTTGCCGAAAGTGGAACCAGCCAGCACAACGTCGCCAGCTTTCAGCGTGCCGGACTGAATCAGCACGGTGGCCACCGGGCCGCGGCCCTTGTCAAGCCGGGCTTCAATCACCAGGCCCTTGGCCAGCGCATCGACAGGCGCACGCAGCTCCAGCACTTCGGCTTGCAGCAGCACCTGCTCGAGCAAGGCATCGATACCGGCGCCGGTATGGGCCGAGACGCCGACAAAGGGCACGTCGCCGCCGAACTCTTCAGGAATCACCGCTTCGGTGACCAGCTCGCCTTTGACGCGTTCCAGGTTGACGCCCGGCTTGTCGATCTTGTTGATCGCCACGACGATGGGAACACCTGCCGCCTTGGCGTGCCTGATGGCCTCCTTCGTCTGCGGCATCACGCCGTCATCCGCTGCGACCACCAGAATCACGATGTCGGTTGCCTGCGCACCACGGGCACGCATGGCGGTAAACGCTTCGTGGCCCGGGGTATCGATGAAGGAGATCATGCCGCGCGGTGTTTCCACATGGTAGGCACCGATGTGCTGGGTAATGCCACCGGCTTCGCCAGATGCCACCTTGGCGCGGCGAATGTAGTCAAGCAGCGAGGTCTTGCCATGGTCAACGTGACCCATGACAGTCACCACAGGTGCGCGTGGCAACGATTCAGCTTGCTGGCCTTGCACGTCATCATCGGTAAAGGCTTCTGGATCATCCAGCGACGCAGTGACAGCCGTATGGCCCATCTCTTCGACCACGATCATCGCGGTGTCCTGATCCAGCGGCTGGTTGATGGTGGCCATCATGCCAAGTTTCATCAAATGCTTGATAACCTCACCCGACTTGATACTCATTTTGTGTGCCAGCTCGGAGACCGTGATGGTCTCTGGCACATGAACCTCAATCACCTTGAACTCGGTGGGCGCTACAAAGTTTGACTCTGGGCGTGCATCGCGGCCGTTGGTGCGCCTGCCGCGCGGGCCACCCCGGAAATTGCCGCGTCCAGGTACAGGTGTAGCCCCGCGACTTGGCAAGCCTTTTTTCTTGGCCGCTTCATCTTTCCAGGTTGACGACAGGTTCTCGGACTTGACTTCTTTTTTGCCCAAAACGCCTGGGGCCGCAGCTGTACCTGGCGTGCTTTTGGCTGCGCCGGGCGAGCCGACTGGCTTGTGCAAAGTACCCTTGATGGCCTCCTTGGGGGCAACATGCGGCACCAGTACGCGCTTGGGTGCAGACATCATGGCGCGGATGCCGGCGGCCTCGGCTTCTGCCTTGTGGCGACGATCCTGCAATTCTTTTGCATTGACGGCATCGGCCTGAAATTCTGCGGTGGCTTTTGCTTTTGCGGCGGCTTGAGCCGATGCATGGACGGCGGCTGCCTCGGCAACTTTGCCGGCCTGCTCTGCTGTAGCGGCTTGTGCTGCTTTTGAAGCCTCCGGGTCCAGTGCCTTGGCGGGTGTTTTTTGAATTTTCCCAATGCTTGGTTTGACTTTCGCCGCAGCATCTGCAGCCTGCACGGTTGCTTTGGCGCTTTCGGCATCAACGGCCTGGCGCGCTTCTTCCTGAGCCGCTTCTTTGGCATCCTGCTCTTCACGCAGGCGACGTTTTTCGGTCAGTTCTGCCTCTTGGCGGCGCAGCAATTCGGCGTGACGATTGGCCTCGCCTTCACGCCGGATCAACTCCGTATCGTCAACAACCGGTGCTGACGCTGCAACAGCCACTTCAGGCTGCGCTTTTTCAGCAGGTAAATCAGAGTCATCTTCACGTTTGACAAAAGTACGTTTTTTACGCACTTCCACTTGAATGGTGCGAGCCTTGCCGGTGGCATCAGCCTGCTTGATTTCACTGGTGGATTTTTTCACCAACGTGATTTTTTTGCGCTCTGCCGAGACAGTGCCATGACTGGCCTGCAAAAACCTAAGTAACTTCTGCTTGTCGGCTTCTGACAAATGGTCGTTGGCATCTGCCTTGGCGACCCCTGCGCTGGTCAATTGCTCGATCAGGGTGGCAGTGGATTTATTCAGTTCAGCTGCGAATTCAGCGATGGTAGTGGTACTGGACATATTTGGTTTTCCTGACTGGCCTCCATAATCATTGCTCTTCGGCAACTGCGGGTGCAGGTGCCACAACAGCAGCCGCTTCATCGGTAAACCAATGTGCGCGTGCAATCATGATGAGGGCAGTGGCTTCGTCCGCAGACTGGCCGGTAATATCGGTTAGTTCGTCCGTGGCCAGATCGGCCAGGTCGTCACGGGTGTTGATGCCCGCTGCATTGAGCTTTGCAATCAGCTCAGGAGTCAGGCTCTCGACATCACGCAGGTTTTGCGAGACACCTGCGGCATTTTCTTCCTTCGCAATTTCCATGGTCAGCAGCGCATCCTTGGCGCGCGTGCGCAGCTCATTGACGGTGTCTTCGTCAAACGACTCGATCTCCAGCATCTCCTGTAGCGGCACGTAGGCCACTTCTTCGAGGCTGGTAAAGCCTTCGGAGATCAGGATGTCGGCGATTTCCTCGTCTACATCGAGCTTTTCCATGAACAGCTTGCGGGAGCTAGCGGTTTCAAGCGACTGCTTCTCAAGCGACTCGTCGGCCGTCATGATGTTGATTTTCCAGCCCGTCAATTCGGCTGCCAGACGCACGTTCTGGCCGCCACGACCAATCGAAATAGCCAGGTTTTCTTCATCAACCACCACGTCCATGGCGTGGCGCTCTTCATCCACCACGATAGACGACACGTTGGCCGGTGCCAGTGCACCGATCACGAACTGGGCCGGGTCTTCGCTCCACAGCACGATGTCGACGCGCTCACCAGCGAGTTCGTTGGTCACGCCGTTGACACGGGTACCACGCACCCCGACGCAAGTGCCAATAGGATCAATACGTTTGTCATGTGACAGCACGGCAATTTTTGCGCGTGAGCCGGGGTCACGGGCGCAGGCTTTGATCTCCAGCAGGCCCTGCTCAATTTCAGGCACTTCCTGGCGGAAAAGTTCAATCATGTATTCGGGTGCCGAACGCGACAGAATGATGGGCGCACCACGCAGGGTGTGGTCGACTTCCATAATCATGGCGCGCACGCGGTCACCAGAGCGCAGGTTTTCTTTCGGGATCATGTCGCTGCGACGTAGGCGGCCTTCGACGCGACCGGACTCGACAATGATGTCGCCCTTGTCCATGCGCTTGACGGTGCCGACAAAGATCTTGTCGCCACGCGACATGAAGTCACTGAGCAGCATTTCGCGCTCGGCATCACGGATTTTTTGCAGAATGACCTGCTTGCCTGCCATGGCACCAATGCGGCCAATCGGCATGCTTTCAATCGGCTTTTCAATGAAGTCGCCTTCTTCAATGTCTGCGATCTCGTCACGCGCATCGCTCACCAGCTCTTCTGCTTCAGGGTTTTGCAGACCGGCCTCATCCGGAACCACCAGCCAGCGGCGGAAGGTTTCATAGTTGCCGCTGTCACGGTCAACTGCAACCCGGATGTCAACTTCACCGGGGTAGATTTTTTTGGTGGCTTGCGCAAGGGCGAGCTCGACCGCACCGAAAACCACGTCGCGTTCGACATTTTTCTCGCGCGAGATGGCATCAACCAACATCAACATTTCGCGATTCATTTCACAGGCCTTTCACTCTAATTTTCAAAATGGGTTTTTGGGGTCAGAGCCCAAATTCGCCGAGCCTTTGGGCTCGCCCGTAGGGTGCAGTGCTTGCACTGCAGCGAAATTGGTGTCTGACCCCAATAACCCGGCACCCTTTGGCTTGCGCCCCTTGAAGTCCACCACCGGAGCCAGCCGTGCTTGAGCAATCTCATCCAGCGTGAAACCCAGTGCCTGTAGCGGTGCAGGCACTCTTTTCTTGCTAATCTTTTGCCCTGGCTTGGCCGCTGGCTCATCGCTCCAGACGATTTGCCAAGTACCTGCCGCACTACCGGATTCAGCGTGCTCCAGCATTCCGCGAAATTTTTTCTGGTTGGCCGATATCGTCGAACCAGCCGTTGCCGCTATTCCAATAGGTGCTTTAAGGGTGACGTCTATCAACTCACCGGCAAAGCGCTCAAAATCTTTCTCGCTGCGCAGCGACCTGTCGATTCCGGGCGAGCTAACCTCAAGCCGGGAATACGCCGTACCGTCCACTTCCAGCACAAACTGTAGCTGGCGCGTGACCTTTTCACAATCTTCAGCATTGATGAACTGCTCGGCTTGCGCAACATACGGCATGTCAATCGTCACGCGCAACAAGCCACCACCGGTGCGTTCAATGTCAACCAGGTCATAACCCAGTCCGGTGACGGTTTGTTCAATCGTTTCGTTGGTACTTTGCGCGGCCATGCAAGATCAAAAAAATGCAGTCTCTAAAAACAAACGCCCAAAAAAAATGGGCGGTGAAAACCCCGCCCATTTGGTCGTGAAGTTCGTATTGTAACCCCTTCAGGCATGGGCCGCCACCAGCGCCTGGGTATAGGGGTGCTGCGGCGCTTTTAATATGGCGCTTACAGGCCCTGCTTCAACCACCACCCCATCCTTCATCACCATAACATGGTGCGCCATGGCGGCGATCACGTCCACATCGTGGGTAATCAGCAAATAGCTCAAACCGCGCTCCCTTTGCAATTTTTGCAACAGCTGCAAAACCTGTTTCTGGATGGTTACATCGAGTGCGCTGGTTGGTTCGTCCAGCACCAACAGTTGCGGCTCAACCATCAGCGCCCGTGCAATGGCGATACGCTGCCTCTGTCCGCCCGAAAACTCGTGCGGATAGCGCTGCAACAGGCCAGAGAAATATTGCCCCCGAGCGCCCTCACTGCGTGTAGTTCGCTGCCCCCCGAGGGGGTGCGCTTCAAGCATGCCCACGTCGGCCAATAACTGCAACACCCGTTGCTGGCGCTCTACAGCGCTCAGGCCGGGCTGGTACACCTGTAGGCCCTCGCCAACAATTTCTTCAATCGTCATGCGCGGCGACAGCGATGAAAACGGGTCCTGAAACACCACCTGCATCGCCTGGCGTATGGCTTTGTTAGCGGTTGAATGACGGCTCCAGGCCTTGCCTATCACCTCCAGTTGGCCTTCATGCGGATGCAGGCCCAGCGCCGCCAGCGCCAGACTGGACTTGCCGGAACCCGACTCGCCCATTACGCCCAGCGTTTGTCCGGCCGGAATCTCAAAACTGGCACCCTGCACCGCCACAAACCGGCCTGCCTTGAACCAGCCTTTAAACCCCGGTATGGAAACCGCATAACTGACGCGCAGGTCTTTGGCCTTCATCACGGCGGGCAGCGACAGGTCTGGCTGCGGCTCCTGCACATCGCGTGTCGGCGTGCTGTCGATTAGCTTGCGGGTGTAGGCGTGCTGCGGATTGCTGAAAACTTCGTCAACTGCGCCATGCTCGACGATGTAACCGTTTTCCATCACCGCCACCCGCGTCGCAAAACGGCGCACCAGGTTCAGGTCGTGCGTGATCATCAGCACAGCCATGCCATTTTTTTGCTGCAAATCAGTCAGCAAATCAAGGATTTGGCCGCGCACCGTCACGTCAAGCGCCGTGGTTGGCTCATCGGCTAGCAGCAGCATGGGCTTGCAGGCCAGCGCCATGGCGATCATGGCCCGCTGGCGCTGGCCACCCGAGAGTTGGTGCGGAAAGGCGCGCGCCCGCCTTTCGGGCTCGGCAATACCCGTATCTGCTAGCAATTTAATAGCTGCTCGCGCCGATTCTGATTGGCTCAGACCCATTTTTAGCTGCAAAACCTCGGCAATCTGGTCGCCCACGCTGAAAAGCGGATTCAGCGCCGTCATCGGCTCCTGGAAGATCATGGAGATGTCCTGCCCGCGAATGCCGCGCAGTTGGCGCTCCGGGATAGCCAGCAAATCGACTTCGCCCTCACGTCCCTGAAACACAGCGCTGCCGCCCAGCGATGCGTTTTGTACCAGCCGCAGCAGGCTCAGGGCGGTAACTGTTTTGCCCGAGCCTGACTCACCGACCAGTGCCAGCTTTTCACCGGGCGCTATTGAAAAGGCAATCCCGTGGACGACCTCTTTGCCCGTGAAGGAAACGTTCAGGCCTTTGACTTCGAGAAGAGGTTTTTTCATGCCTGATCCGCTTTTCTCGGGTCTAGCGCATCGCGCAGCGCATCACCCATAAAAGTCAGCAGCAGCAGGGTGATGACCAGCACCGCAAAGGTTGAAAGGGATATCCACCAGGCATCAATATTCGCCTTGCCCTGGTTGAGCAATTCGCCAAGCGATGGCGTGCCCGGCGGTACGCCCAGGCCTAGAAAATCCAGCGCAGTCAGCGCCAGAATGGCGGCACTCATGCGAAACGGCAGGAAGGTGACGACCGGTGTCATGCTGT
>Ga0209284_10004232_pt1 | contig 16446 bp, 14 predicted proteins | sample FRY03_FD_187211 | JGI IMG/M metagenome (GOLD analysis project Ga0209284, IMG submission 187211) | Freshwater microbial communities from Lake Fryxell liftoff mats and glacier meltwater in Antarctica - FRY-03 (SPAdes) (version 2) | ecosystem: Environmental > Aquatic > Freshwater > Ice > Glacier... | reverse complement strand
CAACCGAAACCGTGTTACAGGAAGCCCACAATCTGATAACGGGTGCACGCAACAAAACGTATGGCGACGCCATCGACGACTACACACGGGTCAGCAACGTCTTCGAGGCACTCACAGGCGTCTATCTGAGTCCGGCACAGTGCATCGTGTTTATGACGGTGTTGAAGCAATGTCGGCTGGTAACCAACCTAGAGAAGCAGTTGTGGCATCGTGACAGTGCGGTGGACACGGCAGGCTATTTGGGTTGTTTGGAGACGGTTGTGGACGCCTTAAAAGCGGTGGATGCCCCCCTTTGGGGGGAAACCCCTGAAACCCTTACCCAGTAAGGGTTTCGTAATTGCCCCTATTCGCCCCCTCGGCGTATGCTACGCTGGGGGGGAACCAACGGAGGGGGGGTCAGGAAGATACCCGCCAATCGGAGATTGGCTGGTATCGCAAACACAAGTCAGTCAATCGATACTTAAGGAGAAAGAGATGTTTGATAAAAAAATGTTTTTAGACACGCTTCAAGATGAACTCGAAATGTCCCGCGAAGAGGAATCGACCGCAACCCACGCAGCCGATTTTTGGAACGGGTTCTCATCAGGTTTGAGGCTAGCAAAAAAAAGATTCAACGAAGCGATAAAGGAGACAGTATGAGAATTGACCCAGAGACAGACGCCATATACATCAGACAGTCAAGTCTAAAAGATTTTTTGTTGTGCCCTGAAAGGTTGCGTCTGACGACGTTAAACCCGGAAATGAAATCGTACAACGATAGTGCGGCGATGGGTACGGCATGCCATACGGGTATCGAAATGGTTTTGAACCGACAGATAATGCCCGGCGATATTGCCGAAGCGTCGGTCGCGGCTTTTGCCGCTTTACGGGCCAAAGAATATGAGGAACATGGTAAAGATATTCGTGTCACAAACACGAATCCGGCACAATGGAACACCCATATTGCGTCCATGTCGAACGCATGGGTTAACGACATTATGCCGTCCGTACCGTTGGGTGGGCAGACAGAGTTCAAATTTGCTGTGAAAGTTGGGGAAGTTGAAAGGGTTCAACCGGCAGAGAACGGTTCCACACATCACGACCTATATTTCGAAGGCACTGCGGACTACGTTTGTGAGGGTGAAGCATGGGATTGGAAAACGAGCGGAAGAAAATATTCGTTCAACGAGAAACAAACCCAAGACATCCAATCATCTGTGTATGCGACTGCGTTGGTGGGGTTGGGGTTGGCGGAGTTCCCAATGAACTTTTCGTTTGGTGTCATGATTCGTAACGCGTCCTCAACAGGACAGATATTAACGGTGACACGTGACCAAGGTTCCAGCGACTTTGTGGTGGCGCAAGCCGTAGCGATGGCTGGCACGATTTTGACGATGGAGACGTTCGCCCCTGCGAAGCAGTGGCAGATAAATGACCAACACTTTTTGTGTTCCGAGCGTTGGTGCCCCGTGTATTCCCTGTGTAAGGGCAGACACATTAATGCCCCCGATGACGGAGAATAAGATGCTACAATAGGTTTGTGTGTGGGGTCGGCTTGGCCTTGAGAGAGTCTCAGTACTCTCAACCCCACACACAATTTAGGTAATGCAAGTCCACCGCATAAGCGGTGGCACTCGAATGGAGTAAGACTCCAGAAGGAAATACAAATCATGGATAAGGACCGAGCAATAATCACGCAAGTAGCAGCAAAAATTTCTGCCGACCTGGTTGGCAAGGATGGGGATGTCACCGCAAAGTTGGGTGAGTTCGCAGTCTTGTTCCCAGAAATCACTGGGATGCTGTTGGAATCAATTTACGGCACATTCAATGTGTCTGACCAGCCTGTCGCTAACGTTGTGCAACTTGTTGCCGACCGTTTCAACGGGACAGTAGTTTCATCCGAACCAGTCGGTGCAGTCACAATCAAAGGTGACGCGCATGGCGACCTGCCACAGTGGTTAATTTCTGCCACGAAACGTGACGGGGTATCCGAGGTGTGGGACAACCGTGACACGGCTAACGCCGCTAACAGGCGTCCATTGTTCAAAGAGGTCGCCGCAAAAGGTGCGGACGCTAAAGGCTACTGGGCACCGAAAGGTAAGTAATGATTAAGACGGCCGAAGAAATGTCGGCTGGTTGGGAAACGGTGGGGCGCTTTAACGGCGCCCTGCCGTCACCCCCGGCAGACAAACAGTACAGAATGTATGAACCGTTAGCGGATGCGGCAGACGAATTTATTCGTTGGGCGCAATCCCCCGGTGAACGTGTCCACACGGGCATCAAAAAGATTGACGACGAAATGCGTGGCATCGGCCACGGTGAACTAGCAATGGTAATCGGATTTGCACACGGCGGAAAAACTTTGCTGTTGATGCACATGTTGGAGCAGAACCGTGACAAACATATCGCGTTGTTCATCCCTGATGAACCACGCCAACTCGTTTTAACCAAACTGACCTGCATGCATCACAATATTGATGCACGTGAACTTGAAGCACGGATAGCACGCGACGACAAGAAAGCAATGGACTTGTTGCGAAGCACGGCAGAAGAATCGTTCCCCAACCTTGCTGTGTTCGACCAGCCGTTAAATTCGGCTGACATGGAACGTGGCTACGGGGAAGTCTCAGAAGTATGGGGGCGTGCCCCCGAACTAGTGGTAGTGGACTTCTTGGACCTTGTGGACGCAGGTGAAACTGTGCCTGATAAAGCAAACTTTTTGAAAGGTTTCGGTAGACGGCATGACGTGCCGTTGATGGTTCTTCACCAGACGTCACGCACCTCTGGTGCGGACGGCAAAAAACTTACTATGTCATCGGGTGCGTACGGCGGGGAACAGCAAGCCACAATGGTGTTGGGTGTCCGCCGCAAAAAATATGAGATAGCGGCAGAGATACATGAGTTGGTGGAGAAGTTGGACCGTTCACATTCCGAGCGGGCAACAGAACGGCTAGAACTATTACGGTACGAGCAAAAGATTCATGAACATACCCTGACAATAAATCTACTCAAGAACAAGCGTCCAGCAGGACAACTTGTGGATGATATTGATTTCGAGTTGGATGCACGCACAGGGAAACTAACCGACCTGCATGGGGCGTTACCTCGTTCCTACAGACAGGAAACAATGAACTGGCAGGATGTTGGAGAGGACTTCTAATGTATACCGAAGATGAGATTATCGACCGCTTCGCCCTAGCCTTCGCAGGCAGAACCGATGCGTGGGGCACATGGGCGGGTGGTTGTGCGCGCAATGTAGTCACACGCGACACATTCAAACGTCACCTGAACGGCGACGAAGCAATCGGCATCTATCCGCTCGATGACGACTCGATGGTGTCGTGGGGCTGTTCCGACATCGACATCCAAGATGTCGATATGGCATTCAATTTGCAGATGGCATTCCAAGTCAAAGGGGTTTTTCCGTTAATCGAGAAAACCGACAAAGGATACCATGTATGGGTTTTTGCTGACGGACGGATACCGGCAACCACAATGCGCTACGCATTCCTGGCCGCCCACGAAGTTTGTGGGATACCCGCAACCGAAGTGAACCCGAAACAAACCACAGCAGTCGCCCTAGGAAACTACGTGCGGCTACCGTACCCGGGATGGTGGGGTGCAGAAGAGTTCCCCAACAGAAAATTTATTCGAGGCGACCAAACTTCCATGCCGCTCGATGACGCGATAACAAACATTGTCAAATATACGGCAACCAAAAACGAGTTAGAAGCACTCGCAAAATGTTGGGTACCACCCGTCCTGCTACCACCCGAAAAGTTTATGGCATACGGCTCCGCGCCCTTTAGGGTACAAGACGCCCTAGATAAAGCAGGTGGATATGTCCGACGCATTCATGCGGAAGGACCGTTCGAAGGACACGACAGGTCAAACCTACTTTGTAAATTGGCGTACACCATGAAAGAAAAAGGGTGTAGTATTCAAGACGCCTACCTTGTTGTGTTTGACGCGGATAAACGGTGGGGCAAGTTCGGTGACCGTGTCGATGGAGAACAGCGCATTCAGGAAATAGTGAACATGGCGTACGGGAGAGAAAACTAGGATGGATACACCAACAGAACCACGGAAACGGCTAGTCAGAAACGCGGCCGAATGTCACAACTGCCACACCGTCATAGAATCAAAACATCGCCACGATTGGGTCCAATGCAACTGTGTCCCCCCCGATAACGGCATCTATGTTGACGGCGGGTTGACGTACCAGCGCAGAGGCGCTGGCGTCAACGCAAACTACACCGACCTGAGTGAGTGGCAGCTGAAAAAGGAATCGTCTTGACCACAATTTTAACTTGGCAGGGCGACGGCTTTGCCGTAGTAGCCAGCGACTCCCGCACCACAGGACCATACATCGACATTGGCATACACAAAATTGCCGAGGTCGGTACATATCTGCTTGGTTGTGCCGGGGATGTTCGTGCGTTAAACATTCTGCACCACGCTTTTCGTCCGCCACCATGTAAAGATTCTTTACACGGCAAAAAGTTGGATGACTTTATCACCGCAACATTCATCCCCGCCCTAAGAGGGGCATTCGACCTGTACGGGTATTCGATGCCCACCTCACACGAAGACGCACAACACACCGCCCAACAAGACTCCCATATTGTTGTCGTTGTGAATGCCGTGGTGTATCTAATTTATGAGGATTACTGTTGGACACGTTCCAAGGGGCGTCTCGGTGGTGTCGGTTCAGGTTCGGGTTTCGGGATGGGGGCGATGGAAGTGCTGATGAGAAATTGGAAGACGGCGGTTACGCCGTCGGTTGTTAGAACGGTTATTCTTCAAGCAATGAAAACTGCTACACGGTTCGACGAGTATACGTCGGCACCGTTTCATGTACATATTCAAAGGAGTAAATAAAATGATGTACGAAAAAGGTTTATACGCCTGCCCGCGTTGTGGGACAACGATTGATGTTGGTGTCCGACTGTCAGGTTTGCCGGAATGCAATAAGCATTCCCGTCATTCTGTGGCGATGGTGTTCACCCCTCAGGTAAAGAAGACAAAAAAGTGACGAAGCGCAAGAAGCCTGTGGAAGACGATGACATCATTCGTGCCGTGGAAGCCGCGAAGCCCGACTTGATGAAAATATTTACGGATTACATACCCATCAAACCGAAAGTTAAAGGGAGGCCCCGGATGTCAAGACGGGGCCACGTGTTCACCCCTGCCGCAACCGTTGCATACGAAAGGCAAATAGGTGGGGCGTATCAAGGAAATCCGAATGCCGTCTTCTTCGAGGATGAACAGTTGCTGGTGAAAATCATTTTAATGAAAGACGGATTCGAACTGCACATAACCCCGATTGATTGGGCGCCATCAAAACTTCGTGGCGACACCGACAACTATGCGAAAGCGATACTGGACGGCTTAAACAAGGTGGCCTGGTCGGATGACAGGCAGGTTCGGGTTCTGATTGTGGAGAAGCAAGGCTAGTGGCTAAATGTATCGTGTGTCCGAATGAGACGCCACATACTTTGTGCGAATCGTGCGCCAAATACCCTCTACGAGGCGCCATGAAATGGCAGCGATGTAAAGAATGTTTACAATATGCAGTAACGAGTAGAAAGGCATGTTTCATGACCCCATCTTGCACCGGAAAGTTCGCAAACTTATGACATCCAAAAAAGATTCACGATACGACATACCACCCACCACACTAAGCAACACCCTAGGTGGGTCCCAAGGATGGGCAGCCGACCTCGCACACGGACACGAAGGAGAAGCCCTAGTGGCAGACTTCCTTCGGGCTGTGACTGCCGGTTCGTTTGAAGTGAAATCCGACAGGTGGCGTAATGGCCGTATGGTGGTCGAAATGTCCCAAAACCCCAGAGGTTCTGGATGGAAGCCCAGCGGGCTTGCCATCACAGAAGCAATGTGGTGGTGCTACATCTACACAACAGATGGCGCAATGACGATTGTGGCAGTCCCAAGGCTAAAACGATTTGTAGCAACACTACCAAAGACACGAATAAAATCGTTTATGGTAGCGTCGGACAATCCGACAAAAGGTTTCCTACTGTTACCAGATGAAATCACCGACCTGATGATAAACCCGGCATACGATGCGTGACCAGCGACGACCCAGACGGGACCCAAACTTTGTGTCAGCCCGATACGAAGTATCGTCCGACCCCGAAAACTTTACCCGCAACCCCAGCAGACACATCCCTGAAAGTCCTTTGCAGGCACTCATGGAAGCACAACCACACGACGAACCACTCGAATCCGTAGAAGAACAGGCACCGTTAAAAGAAGCAATCGCAGATTGCATGATGTTGCTGTCTGACCAGGACCAGTTCATTATTAACGCTATCAACACGGAACGGTTGACGTTGGCGCAACTTGGTAAACGGCTGGGTGTCTCGAAACCGCATACAATGCGACTTCGCGATAAAGCATACACAAATCTGAAAGTGTTGCTGGCAGGCAATCAAGTGGTTCGAGATAAGATGGGGTTTGAAGACGATGACGAATGAAGACAACTGGATTGAGGCTATCATCCCCAAAATTCAGGTTGACTCGATGGAAGCGGACGGCGACGAAATAGTTCGCCGCACCGAAAACGGTGTCAGTATTGTAATGTCAATATCGCACGCCCATGCCGTAGAGTTCTGTCAACTGTTCCGTATGGCAACAGAACGACGCGACCGCCGTTCATCGGCGGCGCTAGTACGGTTTGTTTCCGGTATTGTAGAAATGTTGGAAGCCTCCTTGGCGGAGGCGAACATTAACCCGTACGACTAGAACGACCTTCTAGCCCGTCGGTTGTAAAGCCAACTTCTCTTTAACCAACGCCTGAATCATCCGCACCCGCCTATTGTTCTCGGCAGCCACAGCGGTGGGGGTCAGTTCCTTTATCGGAATACCCAAGAAACTTTTTATTGCATTGCCGGTGCCGCGCTGCTTGCCGTACTGCGTGCTTGGCAACAACTGTTCAGCCTTGGAAGCCAAAGGATTCAAACTCATAAAAGCATACAATGCCTGCTCGTCAACAAACTTCTTTCCAGTCGGACCAGTCTGCCCGTAACCCAACGCCTGCAATATGGGCTGCACCACGCCACCCACCCCGCCAGAAACTTCCAATGGTTTATCGCTGAAACGACGTCCACCAAAGAACTGTTTCCCGCCAAGCAACTCCATCGGAACACGCAACAACGGGTTCACCTGCGACATCATCCGTGACGGATTCTGGAAATCGCCCACCTGCTGCTGCAACCTGTTGAAACCGATATCGGGTGTCGCATACAGGTTGCTACCGAACGGCAACTTAAAGTTACCAGCCTCCTTCATCCAAGGCGGCATCTCCGTCTCGCCAGACGGGTCAGAAATGTTGCGCTTCAACGAACCATAAATTGAATACGCCCTAGGGTTCATCCAAATGTTTTGTATCTGCATCGGAAAGTTCCTAGATGTCCACATCCAAAACGGAATAATCTGACGCATAATCTTATCGCCCTTAGACACATCCTCGTAGTCAATCAGAAACCGTTGTGTCCGCGCAATAATATGGTCAGTACTCAGACCCGCCATCGCCCCATCATAACTCAACATGAAACGTGAATGCGCCTCGATGGTAGAACCGAATCGACGGCTAGCACGCGTCACCCTATTGTCGGTCATCTTGCCCGCCTGATTATGAACGGGCGCCAACTCGCGGAAATAGTCCGACGTCATACCGCCACCAGACCCAACCATACCGGCGAACGCCTGCTCCGTATTATGTAAGACATCAGCACCCAAAGGTGCGATGTCACGCGCCAACCACTGCGCATAATCCAAACCTTCCTGGTTAGCCCTAGCCCAAGATTTGCTTATCTTCAAACCTTCCATCAGATTCAACGGATGCGCACCAGCAGCGAACAACATGAAACCGTTCGATATACCGTTTCTGAGATGGAAACCCGGCGACAAAGTGGCATTCGTCTTATAGAACCGCGTATAACGCCCAAGGAACTCTTTCATCTCCCGTGCAGTCTCCGGTTCCGCAAAACGATGCATGTTCTGCATCAACGTCGCAATTTCTTTCCTGACCCCAAGGTCAGGATAATATTTTTCAGACAACTGAACAAAACCTATATCATGTTCACGAACAATATCCGTATAGCCCGGTATCGCCTGAGCGATACCGCCACGCTTCGCCAAAGCCTCCAACCCACGCAACCCCAACAACTCTTGCTGCGCGGCAGACAACCTCGCTGTGGGCGCCATCAACATTTGCGCGTGCGAAGAAATCAGTGCAGCCTGCACCTTAATATAGTTCTTTTCGACAGTCGGACTCTTCGCCAACACATTTAGGTTGGACAACTCCTGAACAAGATTCTCCACCTCTTTAGCCCACGCTAACTCCGCAGGATTAGCGTCCGCTATCTTTGGAATGTTTTTACCGGCAGTCACAACACGGCCACGTAACCCACTCAGTTCAGCGACCCTGGTGTCACGTGCCGTCTTAGCTGCGGCCGACGCCACCTTGGCGGCGGCAACAATATCCCGCAAAGCGGTCAACTCCTGAATCTGCACCCGGGCAGTTACCTGCATCTCTTCCGCCGAACCGTGCAACAACCTCGCACCATCGAACTCTGCGACAGCCCCAACAAACTTGGCGTGCAACGCCATCAACTCCTCGGAAGCACTCTTGGGAAGTTTACCTATTGCTTGCAACTTCCTTCGCAGATTCGCCTCCTTCACAGTCAGACCCGCAAGTTCCAATCTTTGCAGCCCATTCTTAGTGGCAATATCGTCCGACAGCGTTTTGCGCACCTCCGCCAACTGACGCATCAGCCCAATCTGTGTTCGATACTGTGCATGCGAAGCCCCAACAGTCGCAATCATTTCTGCATCCGTCATCCCCCGCAACCTAATTAGTTCATCGCTGATGGCACCGCCACGGTCAATCAGGGACGTTACCTTGTTGCCAATGCCGACAAACTCTTTACTGAGTTGGTCGGATTCGGTGCCCACAATGTGAACGAACGGTTCAGCTTTTACGCGACCGCCAAGCCGTGATGCGGCTTGCGCGGTCTTTTTGCCTGTCGCTATAACCTCATCCAAACTTGCACCCACAATAGGAGTCTTAATGTCCAATCCCAAAGTGGCAGCAGTGGTACGAATCTGTGTGGCAGTCGATTCGGTCATGCCCGTCAAACCAAGATTATGGATTTTCTCTTGCAACTTGGCAATATCTTCACCGTACATTGAAGCCACAGATTGGGCTTCTACATCGGCTAGTTCCTTTTTAAGTGCGGCGACCTCAACCTCACGGGCCTTGTTCTTGGCTGCCTTGAGTGTTCGCCGCGCTGACCTTCTTGCCTTCTGGCGTGCTTCTTCCGCACCAGGACCGGCGTGCTTCGCCTTGATTGCGTCAACTTCGGTTGCATACTGTGTGGACATGGCCTCACTGGCAACTCTAAGTTCTCTCTCGGTCTTCCTTAGTTCTGTCGCGGTGGCGGACTTCGCCCTGTCCGCAGGGTCAAGACCCATAATCTCCAGATTCAACCTGGATTGTTTCGCCTTCAAGTTTTGGATACGGTTCCTATGTGTCGCAGCAAACGAACCATCATCCAACTTTTCTTGCAACAAAGCCAAATCACGGTCCATCAACGACGAACGTTTACGGCTAACATGATTCAACGTCGCAAGCGCCTTATCAACATCCGGTCCAGCACCCTCCGCTTTGCCCGCATCAATAATAGCAACCTTCAACCGGGCAATATGTGCATCCTGACGGATACCATAAATCCCGGTATCCAACTTCACGGTTGTGTGTGCCAACTTCTTTGTCAACGCATTATGTTCCGCCCGTGCAACCTCCAAACCTTTCAACCGCTCCGTCAAACCCTGGGAGTAGCCGTCGATACCGCTAAGGTCCTGTGCATACACCCATTCGCCCGGCTGATAGATGGGGCGTACCGTAGAAGGCTTAGGACCGACCGATGCGGGGGCTTGCGTTTTGATTGACTGTGGCCCCTGCGAGATTGACGGACTGACTATGCCGCTTCCCTCGCCGCGCACCACAGGTGCAGGCGCCTGCATACCCTGATTAGGATAAATGAAACCACCCTGATTGCCTGGCAAACCCTGTTGCAATGCGCCCGGTGGAAACTGTCCACCAGATTCGGCCACGTGCCCCAACGCGGTCAACCTGTCCTGTGTTCGCTTCTCCAGAACGCCAACAAAAGATTCGTGCGGTAGCACCGTAATAGTTTTGATTGACGACTTGTAAGTTTCCGGTAGCCCCGTCTCGGCATTCACAATCACATTCTTGACATTCTCCGCTCTAGTTAAAGCAGACTTGCCAGCCAACTTGCCATCCAAAATCTTGTAAGACGTAGCGCCCTGTCTAAAGTCTTGTTTTGCCCCACCAAGAAAATCTGCGAAGAACGCATCGAGGTTCGACTTCGAACCACGAAGCGCACCGTTCAAGGCACCAACAAAACCATAGTCAGACTGATACAAGAAAGCACGGTTCTTTGCAATCGTCTTGCTAGCAGCCACACCAACACCGGTAGACTGCGCCGTAGCGGCAGCAGCCTCGGCCCGTTTCCGGGACACATATATCCCGCGATACTTCTCGTCCTTGAGAAACAATTCTCTTTGAGCAACAAGAAGGTCCGAGTTAAGTTTCCTGCGCATGGTAAACAACTGTGTGTAAGCGCCAGCCGCATTATCGAACTGCGCCAACTCCTCTGGAGTCATCGAGGCTTTCTTCCCCGCCCGTTCATTCAACCAGTTACGGGCCTGCCTCATGTGAATATCAAGGTCCTTATAGGGCTTGCTGTCCTCCCCCGCCTTGGTGTACACGCGCTTCAAACTCATACGGTCAGCGATAATCGTTTGACCGGTCATGTCTAGCGGACCAGCCTTCCTGACGGTCTGGCGGCCAGCCTTGCCAATACGGGGGCGTATCCCCATGTCACCCAAAAGGGCTTCCACCTCGGTCTCGATAAACCGTCCTTGGGCGGTTTCCATCATCGTCGTACCAACAGTGTTCTTTGCAATCTTTTTTAGAACAACAGATTCTATTTCAGGAAACACCTCACTGAGAGAGGCGGCAGCCTCAACCATGAGTGGGTCCTTAGAACTGAACAACTGCACCAACTCGAAAAGGAACCTACCCGGACGGTCCTGGTCGTTCACGTTCACCCTTGCCTGAATAATGCGCAAAGTCCGCGCCGCCTTATCAACCGTACCAGCAAACTCTCTCGCCGCAGCCAAATCGGGTGCAGCGGCACGCTGCGCAATACCATCCCACAACGACTGGGACGGAACCAAACCCGTATCCGCCAAAGCGTCAGCCACAACATTAAACTGGCTTGACACCTGTGAATGCATCCGATACTCTGCAACCGCGTCGCCAAGACGCGCAGTTAAATCCCTGTATCCATTAGGTGCCGCAATGGCGCGCACCAATTCGGTGAACCCCGGGTCCAGAAACTTTTTGCCCTTAAGGTCCTTAATCAATTCAACCTGTTTCGCTACTTCGCTTTCCGCATCGGCAACAGCCTGAACTAGTTCTTCACCGCGAATAATAAACGCCTCATGAATTGGCTGACCCTGCGAAATAAATTTCTCATCAAGTTCAGCGCCAAAATCTTGCAGACGGGCCTTATGCCAATCAACCTGTTTCGCCAAATCGTTCTGTCTTGCTACGCCAGCCATATACCGTTCCTTAAATGGCGTAACAATAACCTTGCCATCTTTACCAATCCTAGTTTCCACCATTCCGGTAGCCCTCAACATTGCCCCGGTTGCGGTTAAACCCTCATTGACGCCAGCAAAAATTTCTCCACCCTTCAACACGAAATCGGCTTCCCTCGCCTGCGAAAGCAACTGGGTCAGATTCTCCAGTTTTGCCGGATTCATACCGACACCACCATTAACAATATCGTTATGCATAACCAGCCAAACGCCAGCCTCGCGTACCTCCTGCACGCGTGCCGCCCCACTCTGTGCCCGCACAATAATGTCTGACACCTCGGCAGAAGTCATACGACTTAAACGTGCCGCCTTCACAGTATTGCCAGGGTCTACCCTGGCAAGAAACTGGAAAGTTGGAGTACCCTCTGCGGGAAGTTTCCATGCCTTAGTTTTGTGGTCACTAAACTTTGCGACCCCCTGCGATTCAGGGTCAATGATTGCCTTGATAACCCCCTTGACTTGCATTTTTGTACCGACACGACCCTTCGGGCGTGTCGACTCCATTGCCGCCTGCAAAGTTTCATCCGCATTCGAATACCGTAACGCCCAATCAATCGCCGCAGACACATCCTCGGACACCGCCTGCATCTTGCCGACAGACTTGTAGTAGTCTTCAACCTTCGCACCGCTTGCGGCAAGAAGGTCTTTGATTTCGCCCTGCCTTTGAAGAAAATCTTCAATCTTCAAATCAGGTCCAAGTTTTGTGTACGCCGCATCCAGCACCGCAATCCGCGCCATCGCATCATCATGAAACTTCACCAAGACAGCATGATTCTCATCCAGCGCATCCAACACAGGACCTGTACCCTTAAACATGTCACGAACACCAGCCCATGTGCTAACCAGTTCAGCCCTGGAGGTAAGCAACGTTTTCGTGCTAGAGGCGTTCGCAGCATTAATCTGTGCTTCGGTAGGAAGTTTCCTGATTGCCTTTGTGGCGACCTTGATTTCCTTGCCGGTAGCATCAAAAACTTTTTGTGCTACCGCCTTCTCTGCCAGAATCGCGTCATCAATCAGAGTAGTCTGGGCCTTAACCGCCGCCCTGGCATTCACAACAACCGACTTGACAGCCACGTCGTGCGCCGCCGTAGCGGCGGCAAACTCTTTCTGTGCCGCAGTAATCAACTCATGACCCAAAGCATTCGTCTCGATACCCATCTTGTAGGCGCCATGGTCAATCATGCTAGAAATGAATTTGCCTAAACCAACCTGCTTAGAAAAATGTCCAGCGTACTGTCTGAGAGTTTGAGTAATGTCTGTCTCGAAAAAGTTGAAACCCAGTTCAGGAAAAGCCAACTCGTTCAACCTGTGGAAGCCGCCCGCAACATCCGCTTCCGTCAACCCGTCCGCACCCACACCAAACCAAGGCGACCCCTTCTTCAATCCACGATTACGGAACGACCCACCGGGGGCGTTCACATCCAACTTCATATACTTTCTGATGTCCTCGACCCGTTGAGTCACCCGACCATTTGCGGCCATCACCGTCTCCTTAGAAACGATGTGAGGCAAATAATCTTGGATAGCGGTAATCTGCATGTCGGCAGGCATCGCCGCATTCACCTTTAACAACAAATCATCGAAATGGGTTCTGATAACTTTATATGCGCCACGTTCCGCCGCGGTCGGAACAATACCATCCAAAGCCCAACGCGCCTCATTTGTATCCAACATCCTTGACACGTTTGCCGTGACCCCCGCCAAAGCAGGGTCGCGCATCAACCTGACGGTTGACTTCTCCCCATAATCCAAAGCAATCTTGGACGTTACGCGTGCAGCGGAATCGCTTGTGAGGGCCGCAACATACAGTCTAGTCTCTTCGGGGGAGAACACTCCACCCCTGGCCAAACCGCGTTTAATCTGACCCATGCTGCGTTCCGCTGCAACACCTTCGGTGGCAAAAGTGGCCATCACTCTTTCAATCGGATTCCATGAAACCAAACCAAGTTTGGTTTCAACCATCCCACGAGAAATCAAGTCAATCACAGGACGAGAACCCTTCACATATACACGTTCACCAAACATGTACAGACCCGGCTTCCTCAAACCATATTTTTTGAACAGCGCCTCAGGTAACGCCAACCGTCCGCGAACAAGAAAATCTGCCGCAATCTTATCTGCGGTACCGGCAGCCACAAGTTCGGCGTCAGCCAAAATCATTTTAGCGACAGCCACCTTGCCACCAAACCCGGCCACCCGACGGGAACCAACCAACGCGGCACGCATCGCCTGCTCTTCGGCGGTACGTGCAGTCAAACCAACAATCCTACGACCTGCCCTAGTAAAAATTCCTGGACCGACAGCCGCACCAAACGACATGTATGTAATAGGGTCCAAAGCAACATCGCCAACAAAACCAACCAGACGACCAATCCAGCCCTTCATCGGAAACGCCTTACCAAATCCGTATGTTAGGTCCTTTGTTTGGGTCATGAAATCTTTGAAAGAAGCCTGAGTGTCCGGATTGCTATCGAAGGCATCCACAGCCTCGTTCAAACCAGAAATGATGGCCCGACGGCCAGTATCAACGAATGTGGCGCCACCAATAATAGTTTTAGTTAACGGGTTATTCAGAAGAACATTTCCCACAGCGCCCAACGCGCCACCAGGCTGCTCTTGTCCCGCCCCCAAAGAGTTGATGCGGTCCTTCAACGACGGCGTAGAAGCCAACGCCTTGATAGTCGCATCACGCAACCCGACCTGTGACCGCAAAATATCTGCCTGCCCTTTTGCGGCGGAACCAGCGACAGCGCCGGTACCACCACCAAGAGGCTTGGTGGTGGATAATTGTGCCATCACCTTTTTGAAAGCGTCACCACCATACTGCGAACCTATAGAGGCCATTACTTACCTTTCAGAAAAGTTCTTAATGCTGCCTGACTGTACATCTCGTCAATAAACGGGCTTCTACCCTGCTGTTGCATCTGATTTGCCAACTCGGAAAGAAGTCTGGTGCCAACCAGGGTCGCGCTATTGTCGACGCCCTTCGGGGCCATATACGATGAAGCCTGGAACCCTTTCGGTCTGACCACCTCCCCCTTGGCGGTAGTCGTATCCGATACTTTTGTGGAACCGACACCGCCAGCGGCAACCACATCTTGGGCCGCCTTATACTCGGCGCCGTTCTTTAACATCCAATCCCCAAGCGCTTTCTGGGACTGCACCCAGATGGCACGTGTCTTGTCGTCAAGAGGGTCATCCGACATTGCCTTCCTCGCATCGGATACATTCGCCTGCAAACCGAAAAGTTTGCTTTTACCAAAATCTATGACGCCCTGGGCGCTATTAATATTGTCAATCCTGTCACTCTTCTCTTTCTTTGCGGCGGCCTTCGAAGCATCCCACTTCTTTTTGGCTGCATCCAAAATCTTTCCAGCAGAAGTCATACCCGTAAGGTCATTGTTATCTACTGCGGTCTGAAAGTTTTTGAACGCCACATTATATGCAGCCTCATTGACATTCGCCGTATCAACCGGCGACACTACAGAACCCGCCACTGCGGGCGTCCTGACGGATGCACGATTAGCGAACTGGCGCATCGCGCTATCCATCTGACCCCTATTGTTTTCGGCGTCAAGCGGCCCCCGACCGTCACCTTGCGTGTAATAGGTTTTCTCTACCGCTGGATTATTTCTGGCGTACTCGCGAAAACTTTGTTCAGCCACAGGATTAGCCGCAAACAACTGTTCAGGCGTGTACTGGTCACTAGGGGAAGTTGTGAAACCATACTGTTCAAGTAGCGACTTGTTCGCATCAGAACCCTGATTAGTGTTGTAGGACTGCCATTCGGATTTCAGGCCGTTAGCATAATCTATATAACTTTTCGCAGTAATGTTGGGGTCTATACCTTCGCCACCAGCAACGGTGGCTTCGTTAATGGACTGTTCAATCTGCCATATCGGCATACCATCCGCGACAGACCGCGCAATACTGCGATGAAAGTCGTTTGCGGGCAACCCTTGCAGTTCCGCAAAACTTGGCGCATACTTGGCGAACAGTTGGTCATCCGATTTACCGGACCGACCAGATTGTCCCAAGATACCCATGACGTCTTTAATGGGTACGCCACTCTTCGCCAACATTTGTGCAACACGCAACATCTGTTGCTGTTGCGAGGTGCCGTCTTGTGCCATTAGAGAGTACCGACGAAACTACCGACATTACTGAAATCAATATTCCCCAAATTCCCCAGGTTCAAACCAGCAAGTGCCTTATCTAATTCTTCTTGAGTCATATCCGTCCCAGGAACCAGCACTCTAGTAGGCGCGTTCGTGCCACCACCAGGGGTAATCCCCAACTGTGCCAACTGGTCCAACAACGAATTCTTGTACTGCGCCGCGTCGGCACTCACACCCATCTTCTGTTGATTAATGTTATTCCACATCTGCTGCAACGCGCCAGCGTTCGCGTCAGTCAACCTGTCAATACCACCAGCCTGTTGCTGTGCCAAACTGGAAGCCGCAAAGTTACGTCCCGACAACGCCTCGCCTTGGCGTGAAACTTGTGACTGCTGGGCAATCTTCGACATCATAGACAACAAATTGTTCATCTGCTGATTACCTGCACCCAAGTTCGCGTTTGTGGCTGCCACCTGCTGGTCGACAGGCGCATTAGACGCCCCCTGTGACTGCAACAATGCGGCCAAGTCGTTACCGACTTGGCCGCCACTGAACGACTGATTCGCGTACGGGTCATTAGGGTTGCCCTGCAAGTATGCATCCAAAGTATCAAAACCGCCAGAAGTCAACT
>Ga0209284_10004216_pt1 | contig 16491 bp, 8 predicted proteins | sample FRY03_FD_187211 | JGI IMG/M metagenome (GOLD analysis project Ga0209284, IMG submission 187211) | Freshwater microbial communities from Lake Fryxell liftoff mats and glacier meltwater in Antarctica - FRY-03 (SPAdes) (version 2) | ecosystem: Environmental > Aquatic > Freshwater > Ice > Glacier... | reverse complement strand
CATCGGCGAAATCGATCCATCCAAACTTGCGGCGGGAACAAGCATGGGCGCGGAAGAAGCTCTGCACTTCGGATTGGTCCCGCGCATGCATCGCGGCATCTTCGCGATGAATGAACTGCCGGACTTGGACGAACTCGTGCAGGTTGGACTCTTTAATGTTCTCGAAGAGCGCGATGTGCAAATTCGCGGATACCCAATCAGTTTCGATCTGAATGTCTTGCTGGTCTTCAGCGCCAATCCCACGACTTACAACCGTTCGGGCAAAGTCATTCCACAGTTGAAGGATCGAATCGGCAGCACCATCGTCACGCATTATCCACGCGAACGCGACGCCGGCATCGCCATCACGCGCCAAGAATCGGCGATGGATCTCGGCGGCGCGTTCCCCATCGTCGTGCCTCCATTCATGGATCGTGTCATCGAGGAAATTTCGATTGCGGCGCGCAAGAGCAAGTTTGTCGACCAAGCATCGGGTGTCAGCGTGCGCTTCAGCGTCGCGAATTGGCGAACGATGGTGGCCAGTGCACGGCGACGCGCGATACAACTTGGTGAGCGGCCCGCTGTGCCACGCATCAGCGATCTCGGGCACCTCTATGGTTCGGCGATTGGAAAACTCGAACTCGACCTGATGGGAAGTCATCAGATGACCGAGCGACAAGTCATCGACGCGATCATCGCCGAGGCGGTGGGAGTGGTCTTCAAGGAATATGTCGAGGAACACGGCCTTCCCGCAATCGCCGACGCGTTTTCCAAAGGTGTGCGCATCGAAGTTGGCGATCTCGTGCCCAGTGCGCAGTACAGCGAGCGATTGAAGAGCGTGCCCAATGCGTGGGAGAAGGCATTTGAGGTGAACGCCAGCGGTGATGCAGCCGTGCGTGCGTCGTGCGCCGAATTTGTCCTTGCAGGATTGTGGTCCGCTGACCGTGTCAGTCGAACGACCAAGCACGGCAACACCTCATACGAAGTGAAGTGATCGCGTGGAAGAGTTTGACGATTTCTTGCCATTGCCCCCGCCCCCGCGATCGTCATCGCCCCGCCCGCAACCGCTCGGCGGCGTGATCCATACTTATCTCGGATATGACGCCGTCAAATTCGGTAGTGCGCAGCCGAGCGATGCGAGTGCAGCTGCGCGCGGTGCGTTTGAACATCTGCTTGGATATGGCTCGATGCGACGATTCACCGAAGAGGAACTCGCCAACGCAATTCGCATCGATCCTTCGCAAATTCGCGGCCTCGGCCCAAGTATCAGCGCACTCATCGCACTGCTCGAACAACGCAAGGCGCGCATCTTGGAAAAATACGATCCCATTCCTGCGGCCAAGAAAGCGGGGCGCGCATTCATCGACGCGGCGAGTGATGCCATGCCGCGCGACAAGAATGAAACTTCGAGCAATGGACTCAGCAAGGCGATCGCACGCGCAATTGCGGGCGAGCAACTTCGAGACCTCGAGCAGCTCTGGTATCGATTGCCCGAAGGATCGCCCTCGCAGCGCGCACTCACCCACGCACTCGAGCGACTTGGCGAAAAATACGAGATCGATCAGTTGGGATCACGCTGGCCATTCACCGGACGCGAAGCACTTGATGTACCGCGTGCGCTCGAAGTGAAAGGCGAACTCGAGGAAATTGACCGACTGCTTGAGCAACTCTATGAAGCGCTCAAGAACGCCAAGCTAGCGATCATCGATATGGAAGCGCTGCAACGCTTCGCCCCGCAAGATCAAGTGGAATCGTTGCGCGATGCGCAGCGACAAGTCAATGAATTGCTCAAGCGCCTCGCCGAAGATGCCGGACTCATTGAAGCACCCGAAGGCGGATGGAGCGTTTCACCAAAGGCAATGCGACTCTATCAACGCGGATTGCTGGCGACGATTTTCAGCAATCTCCAAGCCGCGCGCAGCGGTCGACACGAAGGAGTCGCTAGCCCCGACGGCGCGGTCGAACTTCCCTCGACTCGCGCGTATGAGTTTGGTGACAGTCCGGCCACGATGGATATTCCACAGAGCATGATCAACGCACTGCTGCGCGAAAGTGCCGACGGACCGCGCGCACCGGGCACACCTGTGCGCATGCGTGGCGACGACATGGTCGTGCACCGCACGCGACATCAACCCAAATGCGCAACGGCGGTCATCATGGATATGTCCGGATCGATGCGCTATGGCGGCCAGTACATCCAAGTCAAACGCATGGCACTCGCCCTCGACGGTCTCATCCGCAGCGAATATCCCGGCGATTTTCTGCAGTTCATCGAGATGTACACCGTCGCGAAATTGCGCTCGTCGGGCGAGATCGCCACGATCATGCCCAAGCCCGTCACAATTGACAGCCCAATCGTGAGACTGCGCGCGGATATGTCGAACCCCGACATCGCAGAACTCGATCTGCCACTGCACTTCACGAACATTCAGCGATCACTGCAACTTGCGCGACAATGGCTCGGCGGTCGGCCCACTCCAAATCGTCAGGTGATGCTCATCACAGATGGATTACCCACAGCGCACTTCGAGGGCAGCGAACTCTTGATGCTCTATCCACCCGATCCGCGCACCGAGCGCGAAACGATGCGCGAGGCGATGCGCTGCAAAGAGGTTGGCATCACCATCAATATTTTTCTCTTGCCGAGTTGGAGTCAGACTGAAGAAGATGTCCAGTTCGCGCACCGCATGGCTGAATCAACTGGTGGGCGCGTGTTTTTCGTCGCTGGCAAGGAACTCGACCGATTCGTGGTCTGGGATTATGTCAAACGCCGGCGATCGATTCTGGGCTAATCGATCCATCGCATCAATAGTGCGAGCGAGCCGGTGAAGGCTCAACTCGATTTGCACACGCAACAGAGTCTCAATCAATCGCTACCATCGCCCCGCTTGGTTTGCCCGAATCGACCGGTGCTCCGGATTCCAGACGGTCTGGGATCACAGTGCCTGACTCTCACGGGAAATACCTATGGAAGCCATAAAAGGCATCGGCGTAAGCTCTGGAATCGCCATCGGACGCGCTCTCAAATTGCGGGAGCCGGACCGGCGGGTGGCCTTTCGAACGATTGAGCCCCATCAAATTCAGGCGGAAATCGCTCGGATGGAGCAATCCCTCGAAGATTCCAAGAAACAGATTACGCAGATGCGGAATAAGATCACTCTGCGCGGCGATACCGAAGCCGCGCGAATCTTCGATTTTCATCTTGAATTGCTGAGCGACGCAACGCTGATTCAACCGATTCGACACGACATTGAACGCGAGTGCGTCGTCGCGGAATATGCCGTCGCGGAGAATTTCAGGAAACTCGCTGACCGCTTGCGCGAAATGGGGAGTGAGATTTTCGTGCAGAAGGCATCTGATGTCACCGACCTCGAGCGCAGAGTGCTCACACACTTGCAAGGTCACACCGCCGATCGCTTGGTCGGGATCAAGGGACCGATCATCATCATCGCACACGAACTCACGCCGAGCCAGACTGTCGAACTGCACCGAGCGCACATCGTGGGATTTGCAACGGACGGCGGTGGACTGACTGGTCACACATCGATTCTCGCGCGTGCGCTGGGACTGCCCGCCGTGGTCGGATGCACGAAGGTGACCATCGATATCGAAGATGGCGACACAGTCATCGTCGATGGCGAAGGTGGAGTTGTCATCGTTCGCCCCGACGACATTCTCCTCGCACGCTATCAGCTGCTCGCCCGCGAGGGACAACAACGACAACGCGCACTCCGCAGCGACACGACGCAGCCATCCGTCACCCGTGACGGCATGCCGATTGCACTGTTAGGAAACATTGAATTTCCCGAGGAAATCAAGGCAATTAGTGAAAATGGCGGAACGGGAGTTGGACTCTACCGAACCGAATTTCTCTACCTGACAAGTTCGACTGCACCCACTGAAGAAGATCACCTCGAGAGTTACTGCCGTGCGATTGAGTTGTCACAAGGACGACCGCTCGTCATCCGCACACTTGACCTCGGCGCCGACAAATATACGCAAGGTCATCTCGCCGAGCCGGAGCGCAATCCATTCCTCGGCTTGCGCAGCATTCGGTACTGTCTTGCCAATCCCGAGATGTTCAAGACCCAACTCCGTGCGCTGCTGCGTGCGAGCGCACATGGGCCAATCAAGATCATGTTGCCGCTTGTGACACATGTGATGGAGTTACGGCAGACGAAAATGATTCTCAACGACCTTGGCGAAGAACTCGACGAAGAGAACATTCCATTCGATCACAACATTCCCATCGGCATCATGGTCGAGACGCCGGCTGCTGCGCTGATGGCTCGGGCGTTCGCCAACGAAGCTCAATTTCTCTCCATTGGCACGAATGACCTTGTGCAATACACACTCGCCGTCGACCGCGGCAATGAGCGGGTCGCTGGGCTCTACAACGCGGCCAATCCGGCGGTGCTGATGCTCATCAAGAGTGTCACCCGGACCGCCCGTCATGTGGGAATCGATCTCAGCATCTGTGGCGAAATTGCTGGGCAGCCCCTTTTTATCCCGTTGCTCCTTGGCATGGGAGTCCGTACACTCTCTATGTCGCCTGGACAGATCCCCGCAGTGAAGCGGGTGGTTCGGGGGCTTGAGATCGAACAATGTGAGTCACTCGCGAGGCGGGTTGGTTCGTTCGACTCAGATCGGCAGGTGCTTGCGTGCTTGCGCGACGAATTACGACGAATCGACCCGGAGGCGCTCGCAGGCTCAGAAAGCAGTTAGCGCCAGTCACAACGAACCATTGAATAGACATACTTGGATCAAGGTAGGACCCGCGAAGCGGATCAGCGTCTCAAATCAAGACGCTACCCTCGGCGAGGACCCCAGCCAGGCATGTGGACGGAACACTGACGATGCAGTTTGAAAACTTTTTGATTCCATCGACCTTGTTGGTCGAACAGCACACCGACGAAGGTCACTTGACTTTCGTTGATGTGGAATCACATCGCTGCGCGTTCCGTCATGCAACGCCGCCACAGTGCGGCAGGATGACAAAGTGCCAGAAGACAATAAAGATTTAGAACCAGAGACCCCGTCCGCAAAATTGACCCCAAAATTAACCCCGGGGTCCCATGAGGATTCTCACGAGACCGCAGGCGATGCGGCGGATGAGCATGAATCACATGCCGTGAATCCGGAGGATTACGCCGACGAGGTTAATGAGCGTGAGGCAATCCACGAAAATGCGGTTGCTGATGCGGATGATGCGGATGATTCGGATGATTCGGACGCCGACGCCAGCAGCGATGCCGATGAGCAATCCGATCTCTCAACGGCAGATCAAGTCGAAGCGGCGGCCGATTCGCACGAGATCGAGTCAGAGAATTCCAACGACGATTCTGCATCGAATGACGGTGAATTCACTCCAGGATCCGACGGCGAATCTGATGCTGACTCCCCCGCTCGGGCAGCATCTGATTCGGACCAACCAGACGCGCCAGCTCGTCCTCGTTCGAAATCTCGCGCCAAGAGCGCGGCGGCGATCATTCGTCGAGCCGTGACCCTCGTGGTCAATGACGAACCAGGCGACGAATGCCGCATCGCAGTGCTCGCCGACCAACGACTCGATTCATACTTCTCTGAACGCGAGGCATCTGCGACCAATGTTGGCAGCATCTACAAAGGTCGCGTGATGAATGTCGAAGGTGCGATCCAAGCTGCCTTCATCGACTTTGGATCTGGCCAGAATGGTTTTCTGCACATCAGCGATTTACATCCCAAGTATTTCCCAGGCGAGGAACGCACCGAACAAGTTGGTAAAAAGATCGGTCGCAGCGAGCGACCATTGATCCAACAAGCCCTTCGCAAGGGACAAGAGATCATGGTGCAAGTCATCAAGGAAGGGCTCGGATCCAAGGGACCAACTCTCACGAGCTATCTCAGTCTGCCGGGTCGACTGCTGGTGATGATGCCAGATATGGATCGTGTCGGCGTTTCACGAAGGGTCGACGACGAAGATCAGCGGCGCGAGATGCGCAAGATTCTTGATTCGCTCAAGCTGCCCGATGGATTTGGATTCATTCTTCGAACGGCCGGCTTCGACAGTACCAAGACCGAACTGCTGCGCGATGCCGCATATTTGCAGCGATTGTGGGATGCGATGGAAAAGCGCAGTAACAGAACTGGCGCACCGTGCGAGCTGTATACAGAGAGCGATGTGCTCGTGCGCACCCTGCGCGATCACACCGATTCGTCCGTCGAGTCCATCATTGTTGACAGCCCCGGCGCCTTCGAGCGCGCCAAGATGTTCCTTGATGTCATCGCCCCCAACAGTTCGGGCAAGGTGATGTATTACAACGGCAAGGCGCCGATCTTCGAGGCATATGGAATCGAGCGGCAGATCGACGAAATTCATTTGCGAACGGTTCCATTGCCTTCTGGCGGCGCGCTCGTCTTTGACCAGACAGAAGCGCTTGTTGCCATCGATGTGAATAGCGGCAAGAGTCGAAGTGCGCGCGATTCTGAAACAAACGCATACCAGACCAACTGCGAAGCAGTTGAAGAAATCTGCCGTCAATTGCGCCTGCGCGATCTCGGTGGCTTGATCGCCGTCGACTGCATCGACATGCGAATGCCCAAACACCGCCGTGATATTGAAGATCGGCTGACGGCGCTGCTGAAGCTTGATCGCGCCAAGAGTTCATTCGCGCCCATCAGTGACTTCGGAATCATTGAGATGACCCGCCAACGGATGCGGCCGAGTCTGCGCAAGATGCATTACGCCGACTGCCAACATTGCGCTGGAAGCGGCGAGATTCGCGTTCCCGGCGCGGTTGCTGCGGACGCCATGCGGCGCGTTGCACTGCTCTTTAGCGTTGCCAAGATTCAGCGCGTCGAGATTGTGTGCTCGGTGCGTGTTGCTGCGGAACTCATCTCGAATCGTCGACCAGCCATGCATGAATTGGAGGAGCGATTCTCCAAGCGCATCGATGTGCGCATCAGCGAAGCCTTTGCAGCCGACCGCGTGGAAATGTATGGATACGACGAGAACAATTCGGATATGGAACTCGATCGATTGCCTCGACCAAGTGCGCCCGATTCAACTTCCCTGCACGCAGAACTTCCCGAGGCCGACGAACTTGAACTCACGCCAAGCGAAACGCTCGCTCGAAGACGACGACGCAAGCGACGACCCGCACCAGCCGATGCGACTGCAATCGCGCTTGCTGGTGGATTCGACGATCTGCCTGCCATTCTCGACAACGAGTCGTCGGTGCGCGACTCTCTCGCAGACAGCGACGACACCAGCGATGAAAGTTCGCAGCGGTCGGCGCGTTCCTCGGGTGACAGCCGTCGACGCGGAGGACGCTCAGGACGGGGACGGCGCAACGATCAAGCATCGAGCGATGCTGGCGGTCGCGCTTCAAGTGAACCTGGTCGCGCTGGTGCATCCAAATCAGATTCCTCGCCCGCAGGTCCTGATTCACAATCGCCCCGACGGCGACGACGAGGGCGCGGACGCCGCTCGATTGACTCAATCGGCGATATGGTTGCGGAGAACGCAGCATTTGAACTGGCGCGCGTCGCATTTGTCCTTGGAACCTCGGTCGAAGAACTCGTCGAAAAGTTGCGCGGGAATGTCGATCCTGAAATCGCCGCGCTCATCACCCCGCAGACATTGATGCTGCCGCCTGAATTGATCGCACGCACGGTCGATCTTTATCCGCAAGCGAGCGCCGATGCAGGGGCAGATTCGCGACCGCAAACCGATATGGATTCACAGCAAAGCGAACCACCATCCGGTGCGGCTTCGCGAGCTGCTTCCAAATCAACCGATAGCGAGCAACACGGCGGCGAACAACGCCAACGACGCAGTCGACGCGGCGGCGGGCGTGGTGGACGGCGAGGCTCGGGTGGAGGCTCGACCAGTGAATCAAGTGGTGGCGGTGGCAATCAAAGTGGTGGTGGTAGTGGTGGTGGTAATCAAAGTGGCAGTGGCGGTGGCAGTGGCGGCAGCAATCAAGGTGGCCGAGGCAACGGTGACCGCGGTAACCGCGGCAACCGCGGTGATCGCAATCAACGACCTGCTCAGTCCAGCGCTCCCAACCCCTTCAATGTGGCACGATCGGATAGTCCAAAGCCTCAGCCGCAAAGCGAGCCAGTGAATTCGCCTGCGCCGACGCCACCACCGAGTGCGCCCAGTGCGGTCACTCCCGATGCGGCGACTGCGAAGCCAAAGCGACGATCACTGTACGGTGCAGCAGTTCGATTGCTATCGTCTCTCGAGCGGTCCAAGGCCAAGGGTCGGCCGGAATAAGCAATCCCATCAACGCACAAAGCCCTCGCAGATGACAACTCGCAGACGACTCATCATTCTTGGATCCACTGGATCGATCGGAGAAAACACGATCGCAGTGGTGAAGCACCTCGCGGCGCATTCGACGGCGCAGTACGACATCATCGGACTTGCCGCAGGTAGCAACTCAACTCGATTGCTTGAGCAGGCCAATGAAACTGGCTCGCTGGCGATCGCTCTCGCAGACGAAAGCTGCGCACTAGAAGTGCCGCACCCATCGAAGCTCAAAGTCTTTCGCGGACGAACGGCTGCGATCGATCTCATCACGGCGCACGCTCGACAAGGCGACATGGTGATGGCGGCGATGGTCGGAGCGGAAGGAATTGGACCTGTCCTCGCCGCCATCGAGGCTGGCTGCGATATCGCCCTTGCCAACAAAGAAACATTGGTCGCCGCTGGATCAATCGTCACCGAAGCCGCGCGTCGCTGCGGTGTGCGCATTCTTCCAGTCGACAGCGAACACAGCGCCATCTTGCAATGCCTTCGCGGTGGTGATCACGCGACGGAAGTCAAGCGCATCGTGCTGACTGCTAGTGGCGGTCCGTTTCGCCAGAGCACGCGTGAAGCGATGGAATCTGCGACTCTCGCAGACGCGCTCAAGCATCCAACATGGTTGATGGGGCGAAAAGTCACGATTGACAGCGCTTCCATGATGAACAAAGCCCTCGAGATGATCGAAGCGCACTGGCTGTTTGACCTTGCCGCCGAGCGAATCGATGTCATCATTCATCCGCAGTCCATCGTTCATTCGTTCGTCGAATTCCACGATGGCAGCGTGATCTCGCAACTCTCACCGCCAGACATGAAACTTCCCATTCAAGTCGCGTTGACATGGCCGAATCGAGTGACGGGTTGCGCTACGCAGCTCGATTGGAAGAAATTTCGCGGACTGGAATTCGAGCCAGTCGATCACGCACGCTTTCCGGCGGTGCAGTTGGCTTGGCGCGCAATCCGCGCTGGCGGATCGAGTGGTGCGATATTCAATGGAGCGAACGAAGCTGCAGTTGAAGCATTCATCGACGGACGGATTGGATTCGCCGATATATCGAAACTCGTCGCTGGCGCACTCGATGCGATTACTGCGGTGCCGCTTGCAAATCTGGCGGCGGTGCTCGCTGCAGATGCGAGCGCCCGCCAATGGGTTGTGCATCGGGTTGCGCATCAGGTTGCGCATCAATTGCCGGGGATGGTGACGGTTGGGGGTACTGGGCATTCTGGTCATGCTGGTCATGCTGGGCATGCTGGTCAATCTGGTCATGCCAACCGTACAAAGTAAAACGCGCGATCCCGCGCAAAACTCCTGAATCTGACTCCCCAAGCGACTTGCCTCGTCTACCCTCGCAGTTATGGAATTCCTTGGAACTGGCGCGAACATCCTGTTGGTTCTGATTGGCTTTGGACTACTCGTCGCGGTTCACGAATTTGGGCATTTCATCGCGGCGAAGTGGGCCGGCGTGCGCGTCGACAGCTTTGCAGTTGGAATGGGACCAGTCGTTATTGGATATCGACGCGGCATCGGTCTTCGATTTGGATCGACCGAACGAACCGTCGAGGCTCGATGCGGCAAGCGAACCATTCTGCTCAGCGAGTCGCAGCTCGCGGCCGCAGGAATCGGCGAAACAGAATATTCACTGCGCGCACTTCCACTTGGCGGATTCGTCCGCATGCTCGGCCAAGATGATCTCGACCCAGGTTCCCCGAGTGTCGATTCACGCTCGTACACCAGCGCGCCCATCTGGAAGCGCATGATCATCGTGAGTGCTGGTGTTTTCTGCAACATCGTTCTCGCCGTGATCCTGTTCATGATCGCATTCATGGTCGGTGTTCGCTTTGAAGCGCCGGTTGTCGGTGCTGTTTGGCCAGCATCTCCCGCTGCCAACGCTGGAATGCGCGCTGGCGACCATGTGGTGCGAATCGATGGATCAACTGTCTCGACATTCGCCGACTTGCAAATCGCCGCTGCCATGAGCAAGCCGAATCAGCCGCTCGATATGACGGTCGAGCGCATGGAGAACGGAAGTTTCAAGACCGTGCAGCTCGTTGTCATGCCAGAACAAGACGCAACTGCCGGCATGAGGTCGATCGGAATTGCGCCCGCGGTGAGTATGCAATTGATCACCGATTCGCAAGCGAAGCCATTTCTTCCGGGCGCGCTTCAGCGAGCTGGATTCTGGAATCATTCACCTGATGGCATGCCCGACAACCATCCGTGGGGAATCACAGCCGCGTCGTTGTGCGGACCCGACGGCTCGCCTGCGAGTCAAGACCTTTTCACTGACAACTTTTCTGGCGCAAAATTGCTGCAAATCAACGGTCAATCCGCCTCGTCGTACAGTGCGCTCGACGATGCGGCGGCAGCATCCAACGGAGCCCCGATCGCCACTCGCTGGTCATTTGCCCAACTGGGCGAGTTCGACATCGCGCTGAATTGCGATCCCGACTGGCAAACCCTGATCTATACAGAGAAGCCGGAGGCTGCGACAGTCGACTTTGAACTGGGGTTGCTCGGCATGGCGCCGCTGGTGCGCATCGAACGCGTCCCAGCTTCTTCACCTTCGGCAGGAATCTTGCAGGACCGCGATGTCGTCCTGCGCATCGGTGATATCGCGGGTCCAGGCCAGATGGATTTTCGACTCGCACTGCAAGAGCACGCAGGAAAAACAATCGCAGTGCGTGTCTTGCGAGGCACACAGGAAATTGCATGCGATGCGCTGGTCGGTCGCGACGGAAAACTCGGCGTGGAAATCAGCAGTGCGTGGGATATTCCCATCATCGCTCGACCATTTGCCCGCACGGGAAATGCGCCGGGAACGCCGACTGCAATCGCGCCTCTCAACTTGATGCCACTCACGCGCATCGATTCGGTTGCCGGGCAAAGCATCGGCAACTGGAACGATCTCTTTCGCATCGTGCGTCAATCCGTGCTGATGAAGCCCCAGAACACGCAACTTGAAATCATCACCACACCACCGACTCCCAATGCCACACCCGAGCGGCAATCAATCGCAATCGACTCCACCACCCGCGAGTCGCTGGCGAAACTGAACTGGCATCCATCGCTCAGCACTATTTGGTTCACGCCTGCCGAAATTGTGCTCTCAGCCGACGGCAATCCACTGCGCGCAGTCGGTATGGGATTCGCCGAAACGCGCAAGATGGTGCTCATGACATACCTCACTCTCGATCGGCTCTTCCGCGGCACCGTTGCTGTCTCGCAACTGCGCGGACCCGTTGGCATTGTGCACATCGGAACACGAATCGCAGACCGCGGCGTCACCTATTTGGTCTTCTTCCTCGCGATGATCAGCGTCAATCTCGCGGTGATCAACTTCTTGCCGATTCCCATCGCGGATGGTGGACTGATGGTCTTCCTGATCTATGAGCGGCTGCGCGGCAAGCCGCCAAGCCCAGCGTTTCAAAATGGAGCATTGTTGGCGGGATTGGTTCTTGTCGGGCTACTCTTCGCCGTGACTTTTTATAACGATGTCATGAGATTAGTTGGCTAAACCCGCAGTGCGTGCTGATCCTTGACTGCTCCGATCACCATCATCACGGGCGCAGGCGGCGCCATCGGCCGCGCAGTTGCACTCTTGCTCGCTGAGCAACGACATCATCTTGCTATCGCTGGACGAACCAAATCCAAACTCGAGGAAACTGCATTGCTCTGCACGACCTCGCCGGGGCTGCTCATCCACTGCGCCGAGATTTGCGATGAGGCAACTGCACGGGCGCTCGTCGATGACGCGATTGCGCGATGGGGACGCGTCGACAATCTCATCAACTGTGCGGGCGTTGCGCCGATGGCGCCCATCGAACAAACAACCGACGCGATGCTGCATGAGTCTTTCGCCACCAACACATTTGGTCCCGCGCACTTGATCATGCGCTGCTGGCCGCTCTTCAAAGCCCAGAAATCAGGGCGAATTGTCAATGTATCGACCCTCGGGACGACCGATCCCTTTCCAGGATTTTTCGCCTATGCCGCGTCAAAGAGCGCGCTCGATTCACTCACCCGCAGTGCGGCGCGTGAAGGCACTCGCATCGGCGTCAAAGTCTTCGGCATCAACCTCGGGTGCATCGAAACACCAATGCTGCGCCAGAACTTCAGCGAGAAAATGATTCCTCGGTCGCGCGCACTCGCGCCCGAAGTCGTCGCGCAAATGATCGTCGACTGTCTCAGCGGAAAACGCGATGCGGATCACGGCAAGTGCATTCCACTTCCAAGCCCCTAGCGACGGCGATGCATGGCGCGATCGATTTCTCGATCACTCTCGCGCTTGGAAATTGCTTGACGCTTGTCTGACTTTGTGCGACCCGTTCCAACGCCAATGAGCAACTTCGCGAATCCATTCTTGAAATAAATCTTCAGTGGAACGAGCGACACGCCTTTGGCCTTCATCTGTTCGGCCAATCGTTCGATCTCGCGGCGCTTGGCCAGTAGTCGCCGCACTCGCAGCGGCACATGTTGGCGGTCCTTCCCCGCCGGCGGATATTCAGCAATATGCACTCCATGCAAATTCAGCCGCAGCGGTGCGAACTCCGCCATCACATAGCCCTCCCCAAGGCTGACCTGCGAACCTCGCACAGATTTCACCTCGGTCCCGAGGAGTTCGAGTCCGCATTCGATGGTTTCGCCAATGGAAAAATCGTGAAATGCCTTGCGATTTTCAATGGTTGGACTATTTTCAGCGTGTTTTTCGGCCTTTTTAGCCATTCGATTCTCCATGGCGCATCGCCGAGTGCGCTCGCATAATCTGGTCGAATCCTACCCCATTCATTTGCAAAAAACGCAGGCGGGTGCATACTGAATGATGTATCGCTCGTAGAGTGTAGGGATCGTCGCTCGTCTGTGGTGTGAGCTTCGTGCCTTTGTCAGCATTGCCCCAGTTTTAGATTGCAAGAAAGAAAGAGAAAAAAACATGAACCGATCAGTTGCTGTGAGCATTGCGGCCGTTATCAGTAGCACGCTTTACTTTGCCGGCGATGGCTCCGCGCAATCCCCAGCAGTTGGCAAGGTCGGATCGCCAACACCGCAATCAATTGATGCAATTGATGTTCCATCCGCACGCGCCGACTTTTTCGCCGCGGCTCCAGGATCGGATTTCTTTGAACGCGGTGATCGAATCACCCGCGTATATGGTCGTGCCTTCTCGCACGGCAAGTCGCCTTCGCAGAGTGCTGAAAGTTTCATTCGAGATCACTCCGACATCTTTGGTGTTGAGGCGAGCACACTCTTGCCGCTCGGTGCGTTTCCAGATGCTGTGCACTCGGTTGATGTGTACTGGGATGATGCGACACAGTCGTTCCGCTTCACACTTCTTGGCTACTCACAGATTGTCAGCGGCGTGCCTGTCTTTCGCAGTGCGCTTAAATTGTTGATGCGAAACGAAACTGGTTTCCCAATGGTGCTCGCATCGGCAGACCTTCGAGATCTTGGGGCTTTCCCATCCACACTGCAAGCTCGCCCATCACTGGCGCAATTTCCAGCGCAAGTCTGGTCAAGCGAAGCCATCCGCATCGCACGAGTGGAAGAGCCGACCGAAACGCAACTCGTTATCTTCGCTGGTTACGACAACGATCCGCACGCGCCAACTCTCGCAGTGAGTTTCATCGTCGAGCGTGGCGTGCTGAGCAGTGGCTATTCCAAGATGCTCTATGTCGCAGAAGCGACGACTGGCAAGATCCTCTTCCAAGAAGAGCAAGTCTGCAACGCGGATATTCCTGGCACTGTTCAGGGAATGGCGACTACAGGTTGGGCCGCTGATGCGTGCGCACCAGAAATCGCAACCGGTCTGCCGTATGCCGCTGTTTCCTCCGGAGCTCAGACGGTTTACGCCAATGCGCAAGGAGCATTCATCTTTCCAAACGCTGGCACCGGCGCGATCAGTCTCACATCAAACCTCACTGTCGGCGGGCTTTATTTCAAAGTCGACAATGTGGCAGGCGCTGAGTCCACGATCACGAACTCTGCTCCAAGCGGAGTACCAACTTCATTCCTTCACAATTCTCTCAACACAGTTGAAGTTGATCGCGCTCAAGTGAATGCATACCTCCATGCCAACATTGTGCGCGACTTTGTGATCGCCGCGAATCCGTCCTACCCGACCATCGCTGGCCAACAGGGCGCGACTGCTTTCCAAATCAATGTCGCGGTTTCTGGCACTTGCAACGCTTTCTACAACGGTTCGTCCATCAATTTCTACAACGCTGGTGGCGGTTGCAACAACACTGCATTTTCAACTGTGGTCCATCATGAGTATGGACACCATCTCGTGGCCGCCGGCGGAAGTGGCCAAGGCGCATACGGTGAGGGAATGGGCGATGTCATGGGCGCTTTGATCAGCGAAACCCCAGCACTTGGAGTTGGTTTCCAAAACTGCAGCTCTGGCATCCGCAACGCAAGCAATACATGTCAGTTCGATTCGGCTGGCTGTTCTAGTTGTGGATCAGCGATTCATGCCTGCGGACAACTGTTATCGGGATGCGTGTGGGACACACGGAACAATCTTGCGGTCGTTGAGCCAGCGAACTTCCGAACGATTGTTCGAAACTTGACTGTCAATTCTGTCTTACTCCATACGGGTTCGACCATTGCCGGTGACATCACTGTGGACTTTCTCACGCTTGACGATAACGATGGCGATCTCTCAAACGGTAGCCCACACTTCGCCGCAATCAACTCTGCATTCACTGCACACGGTCTGCCAGGACCCGCGCTCTCGCCACTCAACTTCACCGTGATCGGTGGCATTCCTGCATACGCGGCCCCCAACGCAGCCCTTGCTTTGACTCTCCAACTGACCGCACTTGGCAGCCAACCGCAACCGAACACGGGTCGACTTCATTGGCGCACTGGGGCTTCCGCATTCCAAAGCGTGGCGATGACCCAGACATCGACGAATGTTTACGCGGCGATCGTGCCGATGGCGGCATGTGGCGTGAGTGTTGATTACTACTTCGAAGCGAAGACGACGACCAATGTGGTCGTGACCAACCCGCTCAGTGCACCGTCGTCGTTCCATTCGACAACTGGCGGTTATGGCGCGACGGTCGCCGTGAGCGACTCGTTGGAAATCGCGAGCGCATGGGTGATTGGCGCAACCGGCGACAATGCGACGACGGGAATTTGGACGCGCGTCAATCCAATCGGCACGGCAGCGCAACCTGAAGACGACCACACGCCGGAACCTGGAGTGAACTGCTTCGTCACCGGACAAGGAACAGCTGGCGGCGGTCTTGGCGAACAAGATGTCGATGGTGGCGTAACGACTTTGATGTCGCCTTCCTTTGAAGCAGCCGGTTTGCAGGACGCGCGCGTGAGTTACTGGCGTTGGTATTCCAACAACACCGGTAGTGCGCCGAATCTGGATTCGATGCCCATCGAGATTTCCAACAATAATGGTACGAGTTGGGTGCAGTTGGAATTGGTCACTGAGAACGCCAATGCTTGGGTCTCCAAGAGTTTCCGCATCTCGGACTTTGTCACGCCAACCGCAACCATGCGCATTCGCTTCATCGCGCGCGACCTTGATGCAGGGTCACTCGTTGAAGCGGGCGTTGATGACTTCCAAGTCACGGGCGTCTCGTGCACACCTCCATTTGTGCCAGCCGATCTCAATCAAGATGGCTCGGTCAATGGAAGTGATTTGGCGGTGCTCTTGAGTGGTTGGAATGCCGCTGGCGGCGACATCAATCAGGACGGTACGACCGATGGAGCGGACCTCGCGATCCTCCTGTCTGCTTGGACTGGCTAAAGCCGTATACTCTCCGCCCCCCGCTTGCCCAGGTGGCGGAATTGGCAGACGCGCCAGCTTGAGGTGCTGGTGGGAGAAATCTCTTGGAGGTTCGAGTCCTCTTCTGGGCATTTTGGATGAAGTCGGTTTGAAATCCTCTGACAAACATGAAGTGCCGTCGCCTCGAAGCGGCGGTATTTTCATTTGCGGTTGATCTGCGATTGCGACGGCGTGCGTTGAGGCGATAGTCTCTCGGTCGAACACATGACACTTCGCATCAACGAAATTTTTCATTCCATTCAAGGCGAGTCGACATGGATCGGTAACCCATGCCTCTTCGTGCGATTGACTGGTTGCCCGCTGAGGTGTCGATATTGCGATACCGAGTATGCCTTTCGCGAGGGATTGCCGCGCACAATCGACTCGATCGTTGATGAATTGCTGTCGAACCCGTGCACGCTGATCGAGATCACTGGCGGA
>Ga0209284_10004215_pt1 | contig 16492 bp, 10 predicted proteins | sample FRY03_FD_187211 | JGI IMG/M metagenome (GOLD analysis project Ga0209284, IMG submission 187211) | Freshwater microbial communities from Lake Fryxell liftoff mats and glacier meltwater in Antarctica - FRY-03 (SPAdes) (version 2) | ecosystem: Environmental > Aquatic > Freshwater > Ice > Glacier... | reverse complement strand
ACTTCTGCCCATTTATAGCTGTAGTATCCGCTACTATACCCACCTTGGAAGATATGCGAAAACGAGGTACTTGTGCAAGTCTCTTCTACCTCAGGATAAAAGTCTAGCCCTTCGAGTTGCTTTGCTTCAAACTCTTTGACTGAAGTCATCCTGAGCGGAGTCGAAGGGTGTAATTCAGTGGCAGTATTGGTTGCACTTCGACTACGCTCAGTGTGACCAATACTATGCCATCCCATATCTATCTTACCCAAACCTACTTGGCGTATAGTTCCCATTCCGGCCATGAAGTTGCCAGATTTTTTGATTTTATCGATGTACTCCGCAGGGATAGCTTCTCCAGTTTCGTAGTGCTTAGCAAATAGATCGAGGCAGTCTTTCTCGTAGCACCAGTTTTCCATCAGTTGGCTAGGTAGTTCTACGAAATCCCAAAATACACTTGTACCGCTCAGGCTAGCGTACGTGCCTGCTGCTAACATACCGTGCAGTGCGTGCCCAAACTCGTGAAAGAGCGTAGTCACTTCATTAAAAGTAAGTAAAGACGGCTTTGTATCCGTTGGTTTGGTAAAGTTGCATACGATGCTCACGTGCGGACGCTGGTCGCCCTCTGAAGTGATTTTTTGGCTGCGGAAACTGGTCATCCAAGCACCTTGGCGTTTGCCTGCTCTTGGGAAAAAGTCAGCATAGAATATTGCCAAGTGTTTGTCGTTTTCGTCTTTTACCTCGTAGGTCACTACTTCGGAGTGGTAGGTGTCTATATCTGTACGTTTATGAAAGGTAATGCCAAAGAGTTTTTGAGCAGTAGTGAATACTCCGTCAGTTACTTTTTCTAGCTGAAAGTAGGGGCGGAGTAACTCATCGTCAATAGCAAATTTCTCTTTCTTTAGCTTCTCGGAGTAATAGCCGGAATCCCACTTTTGTAGTTGGTCTATACTATCTAACTTCTTAGCATAAGCAGATAGTTCTTCAAATTCTTTTTTAGCAAAAGGAAGTGCTTTCTCCTGTATGTTGTCTAAGAAGTCGAAGACAATACTTGGCGACTTTGCCATTCGCTCCTCTAGTACATAGTGGGCGTGACTCTGGTAGCCTAGCAGTGCTGCTCGTTCCGCTCGCAGGCTTACCAGTTCTTGTATTACGTCTTCGTTATTATTCTCATTATCCTGAAAACCCTTGCTCCCAAAAGCTCTATGCATCTTCTGTCGTAAGTCTCTACGAGTACTGTACGTCATAAAAGGGATGTAGCTCGGGTAGTCCAGCGTGATAAGCCATCCTTCTAATTCCTTAGCTTTTGCCATTCCTGCAGCCGCTTCTTTTATTCCGTCTGGTAATCCATCTAGGTCAGCTTTATCGGTAAGATGCATCTGGAAAGCATTGCTTTCTTTTAGCACATTTTCCCCGAAGGTGAGTGAAAGTTTTGATTTTTGAGCGTCGATGACTTTTAGTTTTTCTTTATCTGCTTCGTTCAGATTAGCACCGTTTCTTGCAAATCCCTTGTAGCTTTTTTCGAGTAGCGTTTTTTGTTCGGTGGTGAGGTTGCTTTGATCTCCTTCAAAAACGGCTTTTACTTTGGCAAATAATCCAGCGTTCATTGCTACTTCGTTTCCGTGAGCCGTGAGCAGAGGACTTATCTCTTGGGCTATGGCTTGCATCTCGTCACTGGTCTCTGCAGAGTTCAGATTAAAGAAGGCAGAAGTCACCTTGGTAAGCGTTTCACCACTGTCTTCTAGAGCTCCTATGGTATTGGTAAAAGTAGGGGCATCAGCATTGCTCACTATTGCATCTACCTCAGCTTTGGCTTCTTCTATGCCTTTAGTTACTGCGGGTACGTAGTGCGTTATGTTTATTTTGGTAAATGGGATAGTCCCAAATATAGTATCGTATGTTTCGAAAAATGGATTCATTAAGGTGCGAAGTTATTATGTTATCCCTAAAAAGACATCTGATAAAAAATAGTATGGAAAACCTATGTCTTGTCGTTTACTTCAAATTACTGAAATCCTTCTTTATACTTGTTATGATGTTAGAAGGGATGTTGTGCTCCTCCATAAACTGTTCCCATTGAGCTATTGCAGATTGCACCTCATTTAGTATTCCTTTTGGATTTTTAATGGTGTATTTGTCTGCTATGGTCAGTACGTCAGCAAGCGAAATGTCTACTCTCTTAGTATTGATAGATAAAGCTCTGCTTGTACGTTTGTAGTTCATCAGCGGATTGAGTGAGTAGGTAAGGTCATACGCTGGAGTCATATTCCATTTGTCAATAGCCTCATTATAAGCAAAGGAGTGATTTTTTAAGTGGTCATCTGTATTGCTAAATACGACATTGAAAACCATACGTTTAAAGAGTTCCTGTATTTCAGCGTGGGGTATTTTTAGAAATAATGCTAAGTCAAAAAGATTTTCATAACTAGAGACCTCTTGATCTTTGAAACTCCATCCTGTAAGTCCTGTAGCTGTAAGTGTGTGCTTCTTTTTGCCGTTTTGTCTATCGTATCGAAGTGTTGCAAAATGTTTGTTGTCTATGGGTTTAGAAGGCATCATCCGTATAGCTATGTGCCTTGCGGTAAGATAGTAGCAGTACTCTATCATTTCCCTTTTATAGCCCACCTCATCTAAGTCCAGTTTTACGATATAGTGATTGTACGCATCTGAATATTCTATATCTCCTGGGATTATTTCTCCCGTTTGTTTGTTCTCAGATATTAAAATTTTGGGTCTAGCTCCTCCAGCAGATGTCCCTATTTTGAAAATATTGATAAGACCTTGATTGTTTAGCTGAGTAGCTTGAGTTGCATTCTTGGTATCCAATACTGCTTTCAATACTTCGGTTATATCTTGCAAGTTTATACTTGTGTTGCTTGGAATATCTATGCTTGGTCTATATTCTAATGCACCCATTCCTCTATTGCCTATGTAGGCCAGTTGTTGTAGTGCATTTATTTTTTTGAGGTTAGTATGGCTAGATTCTAACCAAGTCTTGAATATTATGTTTCCAAACATATCGGGAAGCGAATCTGCTATTTGTGGTGGTAATCCTTTGAAAACGTCATTGTTGTATTGGCTGAAAACTTGTGTTTGGGATACTCGGCGTATGCTCCCCGTATTTGGAAATAGATTGGGGTATTTGTTTTCAGATAAAAAAGTGGGATTGTACTGAAAAAACGACTTGTTCTCATTTTCATCTAATCCTAATTTGCCTATTTCTATTCCAAAGCAGTATACGTCTATGCTATTGTTTTTTGCCATATTAGTACATTGAATCTATCTTTTTACTATCGCTAATCTGTTGGGTCAATAGCTCATTCAGGTTATCCAAGAGATTAAAGTGTTGAGCTACTTTTAGTAAGGTATCTATGGTAAAGTTTTTGCCAGATTCTAAGTTCTGTATGGTAATACGAGATAGGTCTAGTAACTCAGCAAGCTCTGTTTGTGATATGCTTTCTCGTTTGCGTAGTGCCTTTACCAGTTTGCCAAACTGTAGCTTCGTTTCTTTTATATTAGCAGTGTTATATAGCATATTATACTATGCAAATATAGGTAAAATACATAAAATGAATAGTATATTATGCATTTTGTGATATAAAGGTGCTTTCTGAAGGGATACCATTTTTATAGTAGAGAAGGGTAAAGTATATGCACGTAGGGTGTATAAACTGGATTCAGTGCAATTATCGCATTTGCTTCAATATCGTAATTGAACGCCATTTTTACTTGATTTGGATTTGCGTGCTACATTTCATACGCCACAATGGCTTAGATATCAAAAGATTAGTACTTGAATAGGACTTTTTGGCTTAAAGTTAAATTTGGAGGATATGTTGCAATTACACGAATAGATAGAGAAGTGAAGTTGAACTAAAACAATTCTCACATCTAACCTCTCCTATCTCAATACTAAAAAAAATGGATACTAAAAATTTTACAATAAAAAGCCAAGAAGCAATTCAAAAGGCTCAAGAACTGGCGATGATAGGCCAGCAGCAAGCTGTAGAAACAGGGCATATACTAAAAGCCTTATTTGTAGTAGACGAAGAAGTAATTTCATACGCTTTAAAGAAAGTAAATGCCAATACGCAACGGATAGAGCAAGCACTAGACGGAATACTGCAGAGCTATCCTAAAGTGAGTGGTGCCGGTAGTCAGTACCTAAGCAATGCTAGTCAGCAAACCCTTGTTAAAGCCAATACCTACCTCAAGGAGTTTGACGATGAGTTTGTCACTATAGAGCATATATTTTTAGCTATCATAGAAAGCAAAGATCAAGTAGGTAACTTACTTCAAGATGCAGGAGTATCTAAAAAGGATGTTGTCAAAGCTTTCAAAGAGCTAAGAGGCGGGAGCAGAGCCACAAGCAATAGTGCTGAGCAGCAGTATAACTCGCTAAATAAGTATGCTCGTAACCTGAATAATGAAGCTAAAAGTGGTAAACTAGATCCGGTAATAGGGCGTGACGATGAGATACGTAGAGTACTTCAAATACTCAGTAGACGAACGAAGAACAACCCTATACTCGTAGGAGAGCCAGGAGTAGGTAAGACAGCTATAGCCGAAGGCTTGGCTCACCGAATTATTAGTGGGGATGTGCCTGAGAATTTAAAATCTAAGCAGATCTATAGTCTAGATATGGGTTCTCTCATAGCAGGTGCTAAATACAAAGGTGAATTTGAGGAGCGACTAAAAGCGGTAATAAAAGAAGTAACCTCTGCGGATGGTGAGATAGTCATTTTTATAGATGAGATACATACGCTAGTAGGAGCGGGAGGTAGTGGAGAAGGAGCCATGGATGCTGCCAATATCCTGAAACCTGCTTTGGCTCGTGGAGAGCTAAAAGCTATAGGAGCTACTACACTGGCCGAGTATCAGAAGTACATAGAAAAGGACAAAGCATTAGAACGTCGTTTTCAAAAAGTACTGGTAGATGAGCCAAGTGCAGAAGATGCTATTTCCATACTGCGTGGTATCAAAGAGAAGTATGAAGTGCATCATAAAGTCCGAATCAAAGACGAAGCTGTAATAGCCGCGGTAGAATTATCTCAACGTTATATTTCTGATCGATTTTTGCCTGATAAGGCCATTGACCTTATGGATGAGTCCGCTGCTAAGCTGAGACTAGAGATAGACTCTGTACCCGAAGAGCTAGATGAGATAGAACGCAAGATTATGCAGCTCGAAATAGAGCGTGAAGCGATCAAAAGAGAGAAGGATGAGAAAAAACTTTCTGTGCTGAATAAAGAGATTGCCAATTTATCTGAAGAGCGTAATCAGATGAGAGCCAAGTGGCAAGAAGAGAAAGCTGTAGTGGATGGGATACAGACTAAGAAGAAGGAAATAGAAGCTTTTCGTATGGAAGCAGATCGTGCAGAGCGAGCGGGAGATTTTGGTAAGGTAGCGGAGATACGCTACGGTAAGATAAAAGAAGCAGAAGAAAAACTCGAGAAACTAAAAGTAGAACTGCTCGAAAGACAAGCGAATAGCTCACTAGTGAAAGAGGAGGTAACGAGTGAAGATATAGCAGAGGTAGTCAGCAAATGGACAGGTATTCCTGTACAGAGTATGCTGCAAAGCGAGCGAGAAAAACTATTGAATCTAGAAGATGAATTACACAATCGTGTAGTCGGTCAGGAGGATGCTATAGGGGCTATCTCTGATGCAATACGTAGAAGTAGAGCTGGCCTTAGTGATCCTAAGAAACCCATAGGCTCATTCATATTCTTAGGTACTACTGGAGTGGGTAAGACAGAACTGGCTAAAGCCTTAGCAGAATACCTGTTTAATAAAGAGGACGCCTTGGTGCGTATAGACATGAGTGAGTATCAAGAGAAGCATACGGTAAGTAGACTGATAGGAGCTCCTCCAGGATATGTAGGGTATGACGAAGGTGGACAGTTGACAGAAGCTGTGAGACGTAAGCCGTACTCCGTTATTCTGTTAGATGAAATAGAAAAAGCTCATCCAGATGTTTTCAATATTTTGCTACAAGTGTTAGATGATGGTCGATTGACTGATAATAAAGGGCGTCTTGCAAACTTTAAGAATACGATAGTAATCATGACGAGTAACATTGGTAGTCACTTGATACAAGAGCGTTTTAGTGAAATAACGGATACCAATGCAGATGAAATAGAGGCGAAAACAAAAGTGGAAGTTTTTGAGTTGCTTAAAAAGGCTATTCGCCCTGAGTTTTTGAATCGTATCGATGAGATTATGATGTTCAAACCACTAACACGTGAAAACATAAGAGGCATAGTAGACATCCAGTTTGCAGGCTTACAAAAAATGCTAAAAGCTCAAGGAATACAGATTGCAGCGAGTAGTGAAGCGTTAGACTGGCTTGGAGAAATAGGTTATGACCCACAGTTTGGTGCACGTCCGCTCAAAAGAGCCATGCAGCGAGAAGTGCTTAATAAACTGAGTAAGGATATATTATCTGGAAAAATCGCTGCAGATTCAGTCATTAAATTGGATGTGAAAAATAAAGAGTTTGTGTTTAATAATGACCTCAAACCTAACTTGAATTAAAATAGTATTTTTTATGAAGGTCTAGAAGCAACCCAATTATGGGTTGCTTTTTATTCCCAAATCTTTTTCGGATTCAATATACCACTCGGGTCAAATGTTTTTTTGATTCCTTTCATCAGTGTAAAGTGAATGGGGTCTAGTACTTCGTTCATATATTTTTTTTGAACTAGACCTATGCCATGCTCTCCACTGATAGTGCCTCCTAGTTTTTTGCATAGGCGAAATATTTTACGAATAGCCTCTTCTAGATGTGGTCCATTCCATTCTTCATCAGTAAGTTCTCCTTTCAGAATATTGATGTGCAAGTTGCCATCGCCAGCGTGTCCATAGCATACACTTTCAAAACCGTACTCTTCGCCTAGAGCCTTAGTACCTTTCATTAGTTCCGGTAGGTGAGCACGTTTTACTACCGCGTCTTCTTCTTTATAGATACTATGTGCTTTTACCATTTCGCCTATACTTCGGCGTATTTTCCATAGCTTTTCTTTTTGCTCTGCCGTATCGGCAAACTGTACTTCACTCACATTATTAGTTTCTAATACTCCGTTTATCAATTCACATTGGCTAAACAGATTATCCATATCGTTACCATCTACTTCTATGAGCAGATATGCTTGTGTAGAAGTGTCTTCAGTTATACTGAGCGAAGTCAAAGTATCGCCTGAAGAGTGCTTAAATACATATTCCACTGCACTTCGTTCCATGAGCTCTAGTGCACTTGGACTCGTGCCAGCTATAAAAAGCTGCGGTACCGCATTGCAGGCATCTTGCATAGAGTCAAATTTAGCCAGCATTAGCAGGTCGTGTTTTGGTAAAGGTAGCAGTTTAAAAACTATTTTAGTCACTACTCCTAGTGTCCCTTCACTACCTATCATCAGTTGTGTGAGGTTATATCCGGTGCTATTTTTTAGTGTATCTGCTCCCGTCCATATTATTTCACCTGTGGGCAGTACTACTTCCAGATTTAGCACATAGTCCTTTGTAGTGCCGTATTTCAAGGCCTTTGGACCTCCGCTGCTATGAGCTATGTTGCCGCCTAAAAAGCAGCTTCCCTTACTCGCTGGGTCTGGCGGATAAAATAATCCTACAGCTTTTACTGCTTGTTGAAATGTTTCATTTATGACTCCGCTTTCTACAGTAGCCTGAAAATTTTTGACATCTATATCCAGTATTTTATCAAATCGCTCCATAGACAGGGAGATGCCACCGCTCACCGGTAAGCTGCCGCCGCTCAGTCCAGTTCCTGCTCCTCTAGGAGTTACAGGAATATTGTTTTCTGTACAGAATGCTAAAATTTTTGACACCTCTTTTACTGTCTTTGGCTTGGCTACCACTTCTGGTAGGTAAACCAAATCCTCGGTATAGTCGCTTGCGTAGTTTGCTAAAACTTTCGGATCTACAAAAATGATGTCTTCGTCTACTATTTCTTTAAGATTATCTATCCAGCTCATTTTAGAAATTACGTTATTATTGAAGCAAATTTATAAGAAGGATGAGAAACATACTTTTATTGCTATCCATTAGCTGTACACTATTTACTTACAGTCAAAAGCGAAACATAGAACTGACAGACATTTGGGCTGGAGGGACTTTTTACCCTAAGACTATAAGTGGTTTTGTAAGTCTCAATGATGGTAAGTCGTATTGTATACAGGAGCGAAATGAAGAGGAGTTCTCTGTAATAAACGCATACGACTATGTATCTGGAGCTAAAACAAAGGAGATAATTAATGCCAAAGACGTTTTTAGAGGTCAGAAGATAGGTATTGATGACTATCATTATAATACAGATCAAAGTATTATCCTATTGTATTATAATGCTGCAGCTATATACCGTCATTCTACCGTTGGAGATTTTAGAGTTTTTGATTTAAAAGGGAATATACAAACGGGTAAAGGGGAAGGTGTGCGATATCCTACGCTGAGTCCTTTGGGCGATAAAGTAGCTTATGTAAAAGACAATGACTTGTATATTTTGGATCTTGTGAAAGGAAAAACCAAGAGAATCACTAAAGATGGAGCGTATAATACAATCATAAATGGAGCTGTAGATTGGGTATACGAAGAAGAGTTTGGTATGAGTAAAGGTTTTGAGTGGAATGCAGATGGCACCAAGCTAGCGTATTACCGATTTGATGAAAGTGCTGTAAAGCAATGGCAGATGACTACTTATGGTAATTTGTATCCTGATTTTTATCAGTTTAAATACCCCAAAGCAGGAGAGGCGAATAGCGTAGTAGATGTATATATAGCAGATGCAATCAAGGGAAAGTGTAAAAAAATAGAGCTAGGAAGTGCTAATGATCAGTATTTGCCACGTATTAAGTGGACTAAAGATCCTAATGTACTTGCAGTACAACGTCTCAATAGACTCCAAAACAAATGGGAAATGCTCATGGTCACGGGTGCTGTGGTGGAGCCTGCTCTAGAAGAAACTAGTAAGTATTATGTAGATATTACAGATAATGTATACTTCTTAAATGATGGCAAGCATATGATAGTAAGTAGTGAGTCTGATGGGTACAAGCACCTTTATTTTCATAAGGTAGATGGTCCGCAGATTTATCAGATTACTAAAGGAGCGTGGGAAGTAGATGCTGTTTTGGGAATAGATCAAGCAAAAGAACTAATCTACTACATCAGTACAGAGGCTAATGCTACAGAAAGACATATTTATAGTATCGATTTTCAAGGTAAAAACAAAAAGCAACTAAGTACAGAAGCGGGATGGCATACTGCTGAGTTTAGTCAAGATTTTTCACTTGCTCTGCATTCGTATACATCGGCTACTAAGCCACATACGTATACCATAAAAAACAGTGCTTGGGAGACCGTGCGTGTGGTAGAGGATAATGCAGAGTTCATAAGCAGAAATGATGCCTTTACTATGGGAGATATCAGTTTTGATAAGCTAGAGGTAAACGGAGCAGAGCTCAATTACTATATGATAAAACCAGCTTCGTTCAATGATTCTACCAAGTATCCGCTTTTTATGCACGTATATGGTGGTCCAGGTTCTCAAACGGTAAAAAATAGCTTTGGGTATAGTAACTATTACTGGCATCAGATGCTGGCTAACAAGCATAATATCATCATAGTGTCTGTAGACAATAGAGGTACAGGAGCTAAGGGAGAGGAGTTTAAGAAAATGACATACAAGCAGTTAGGTAAGTATGAAACAGAAGACCAAATAGCAGCAGCTAGGTCCTTTGGTAAGTTATCCTATATAGATTCCAACAGAATAGGGATTTGGGGATGGAGTTACGGTGGCTATATGAGTAGTCTAGCACTTGCCAAGGGTAATGACGTATTCAAAATGGCAATAGCCATAGCTCCAGTAACCAACTGGCGTTTTTATGATAATATCTATACGGAGCGATATATGGGATTACCAAATGACAATGCAGACGGGTACGATAATAACTCGCCTATCAATTTTGTGAAAGATATAAAAGGAAAGTACCTCATAGTGCACGGCACAGGAGATGATAATGTGCATTTCGAAAATACTGTAATGATGGTAGACGAACTTATTAAAAACAACATACCATTCGATTCAGAGTTCTATCCCAATAAGAATCACGGGATCTACGGAGGGTACACGAGATTACACTTATATAACAAGATGACCAATTTCGTTATCGAAAATCTGTAATTTCACTCTTTACTCTATTTTTACTAAATCAAATTACTAAATTAAATCAATAAATCATGACTCAAAACAATCATCCTAAGGGACTTTATGTATTATTTTTTACTGAAATGTGGGAACGTTTTGGTTACTACCTAATGCTTGGTATTTTTTCACTTTATATGCTCGATTCTTGGGACAATGGAGGGATGGGTTTTGGTAGTCTTAAAAAATCAGATATTTATGGCACCTATTTGGGCCTGGTGTATTTAACGCCCTTTTTAGGAGGTTTACTTGCTGACCGACTCTTGGGATATCGAAAGTCCATCATTGCTGGCGGATTGCTAATGGCTGCAGGCTATCTTACTCTTTCTATTCATAGTACTACCGCTTTTTTCGTAGCTCTTACCCTTATTATCGTAGGCAATGGTTTTTTTAAGCCAAATATCTCCACCTTGTTGGGCAACCTGTATAATCAAGATAAATACAAACTCAATAAAGATGCAGGCTATAATATCTTTTATATGGGTATCAATATTGGAGCATTCATTTGCAACTTCGTTGCGGCATTTATGCGTAATAATTATGGTTGGAATTGGGCTTTTATCGCTGCGGGTATAGGTATGCTTATAGGGGTAGCGACGTTCATTTTTGGTCAAAAAACAGTGGCAGAGGCTGATGTAATTAGTCCATTAGAAGAGGGAGATATGAGCACCGGGAAAATTCTTAGTTTTACGCTACTTCCTATGGTCGTATTTGGTGTATTAGGCTATCTCATTCCTGGCAATCTTTTAGGAACAGATACCAATGATGCATTTATCTTTGGGTGTATCCCAGTCGTTGGCTTTTTCATATATCTCTATATGCAAGCAAATGAAAAAGACAAGAGACCTATTGGGGCACTGCTAGCAGTATATGCATGTTTGGTTATTTTTTGGGCGGTTTTCCATCAAAATGGCGACGCATTAACCGTATGGGCTGAGAATTTTACAGAAAGAACTATGCCTGAGATACTGGGTAATGCAGCAGATAAGGTAGGAATGGCTCAGACTGTCACTAATCTTGGAGAGGCTACCGATCTCAAAAGTGCAGAATATTTCAGTAACCTTAGTCCAGATAAAATACCGGCACAAGGCAGTTCTCTGAAGTTGGTTTCTACAGAGTTATATCAGTCTATCAATCCATTTTGGGTAGTTTTACTTACGCCTATTGTAGTTGGGTTTTGGGGTTTTTTGAGAAGAAAAAAGAAAGAGCAATCTACACCTACCAAAATTGCGGTGGGTCTTGTTATTACAGCTCTATCTGCCTTAGTAATGGTAGGTGCAGTAGCCGCTTCTAACGATTTATCTACTAAGGCGAGTAGCTTGTGGCTCATAGCGAGTTATGGTGTTATTACTTTAGGGGAGTTATGTCTTTCTCCCATGGGCCTTTCACTAGTTTCTAAACTTAGCCCACCTCGTATTACCGCCTTAATGATGGGAGGCTTCTTTTTAAGTACTTCCATTGGAAATAAATTGTCAGGAATGTTGTCGGGGATGTGGGAAGGATTTGCAGATAAGAAAAACTTTTTCTTTATGAACTTTGGACTCGCCTTGGCTGCAGCCGTAATGATGATTCTCTTACTTAGGTGGTTGAATAAAGTGATGAAAGAAAAAGGCATTTATTAAAATTAGAATATTTTTACCAAAAATTAAACCAAAAAAATATGAGCGAAGAAGTAATTTTAGAAGAATACAAAGACGAACAGTGGCCTGAGGGAGGAATGGAAGGTCAACCTAGAGGTCTGATGACCCTGTTTTTCTCTGAGATGTGGGAGCGTTTTTGCTACTACGGAATGAGAACATTGTTGACCTTATTCTTAGTGAAATCCTTAATGAAGGGTGATGCCGAGGCTTCACTTATCTATGGTGCTTACACGGGATTGGTATATGCCGCTCCTATTTTAGGTGGTAAAATGGCAGACAAGTTTTTAGGATATCGCTATGCAGTAATGCTAGGTGCTGTTTTAATGGCTATTGGTGAGTTCCTTTTATTAGGAGGTACCGAACATATGATGCTATTAGGTATGGGTGCATTAATCGTAGGTAATGGATACTTTAAAGCCAATATTTCTACTATAGTGGGTAAACTATATCGTGACAATGACCCTAGAAGAGATTCTGGTTTTACTATTTTCTATATCGGTATTAATATCGGTGCACTTTTGGCAACCACTGTAGTTGCTTATGTTGGGGAGACATATGGTTTTAACTATGGATTTGGATTAGCTGGTATCGGTATGTTAGCAGGTTTATTCATATTTTGGTCTGGTCGTGACAATTATGCAGCAGCCTCTGGTCTAGAGATTAGAGAGGAAGGGAAAAAGAAGGTATTAGGTCCGTTCAATATGGTTCAAGTAATAACCGTAGGTTCCTTGGCCCTTATTCCGCTATGCTATGTTTTGATTATGAAAAATAGCTTAATGGATTATATTCTGTTAGGATTGTTTACCTATATAGTTATCTCTCTCATCTCTGCAGGTATCAAAGAAGATGCTGCTGAAGGGGTAAGCATCTGGAAAGACAGAATGATTGCTTTGGTTATTTTTATGATCATAAACATTGCATTTTGGGCTTGTTTTGAACAAGCAGGAACATCATTGACCCTGTTTGCAGATAGAAATGTAGATAGAGGAGTTTTCGGATGGGAAATGCCAGCGAGTATGACCCAGTTCTTCAATCCATTCTTTATTATAACCTTCGGAAGTATATTTTCTGTAATGTGGGTTAAACTAGCCAAGATGGGTAAAAATCCGAGTATTCCGTTGAAATTTGCCTTTGGTATTATTCAATTGGCTTTGGGCTTTTTAATTACACAAGTGGGTCTGCAATTTGTGAATGAATCTTTCCAAGTACCTCTATTAACACTTGTATTTGTGTACATGTTGCACACTACTGGAGAGTTATTTTTGTCACCAATTGGTTTGTCTATGGTAACTAAATTGTCACCTAAGTCTATGGCAGGAACAGCTATGGGAGCGTGGTTCTTGAGTTTTGCCATTGCTAATTACGTAGGGGGTAAAATTGCCGCGTTAACTGGTGGTCATGGGGATAATGGAGTTGCTCTAACTGCTGAACAAGGATTAGCTAAATATTCTGAAGTATTTGCGACAATTGGTTTTGTATTGTTGGGTATAGCAGTTCTAATCATTATTGGTAATAAACCGCTCAAGAAATTAATGCACGGAGTGCAATAAGGATAATAAAAATAATACAGAAGTCCATTCTCCTCTCTGGAGGATGGACTTTTTTTTAGATACAAGATGGAAGTACAAGAAAATTGGAAAGTCGTATACGTAGCTAGTAGACAAGAGAAAAAAGCGGCTCTGAGACTGGAGCAGTTAGGGATAGTACATTTTTTACCCTTGTACAATAAGCTTAGCCAATGGAGTGATCGCAAAAAGTGGGTAGAAGTGCCTCTCTTTAATGGATATATGTTTGTGAAACCTACTGCACTGCAGAGAGATAGTGTTTTACAAATCGCTGGAGTGGTCGCATTTGTAAGATACAATGGTGATGATGCTATAGTGCAAGAAAAAGAAATCACGACTATTAAAACGGTTCTAACTTCTGGCTATTCATTAGAAACCATTCATACACCCCAAGATTTCACAATAGGTGAGCAGGTAGAGGTTGTAGAAGGTCCATTGAAGGGTCAAAAAGTAGATATTCTGAGGCAAAATGATAAAGAGCATTTCCTGGTTAGCTTCGGCACTCTAGGCCAAAGCATAAAAATCGCATTGCCGTATCAGGCCTTTAAGAAATCAGGTTTGTAGCTTGAGTTCGATTACATATTTAAGCAGCCATTTGCTTTCTAAAACGGTCTTGGAATAGCTAGCTATTCCTGCATCACTCTCCCACTAAACTCACTATTCAAAAGATGTTCTGAACCCAAAAGAATAATCGAAATCAGGTTTGGTAAGTAATTGTGGGTATTTCACCTTTTTTTTAAGGACTATCTAGTATAGTTTTCGAATATTTGCAGCTAGACGAAAACAATTGAATTTAACAGACAAAAAAATAGCCATTATTGGCTTAGGATATGTAGGCTTACCACTTGCTGTAGAGTTTGGTAAAAAGTATCCTACCGTAGGGTTTGATATCAATCAGAACAGAATAGACGAATTATTAGAAGGGAAAGACTCTACCTTAGAAGTAGAGCCAGCTGATCTTAAACTAGCTCATAAACTAAGCTACTCTACTACATTAGAAGATATCGAAGCGTGTACTATCTATATTATCACTGTACCTACCCCGATAGACAAAAATAAAAGACCAGACCTTACTCCATTAGAAAAATCGAGTGATGCCATAAGTAAAGTGCTCAAAAAAGGGGATATCGTAATATACGAATCTACCGTGTTTCCTGGATGTACCGAAGAAGTATGTGTGCCTATACTAGAGGCTGGCAGTGGCCTTACTTACAACGAAGATTTCTATTGCGGATATTCTCCTGAGAGAATTAATCCGGGAGATAAGGTGCATACGGTCACCAAAATAATGAAGGTGACCTCTGGAAGTACTCCTGAAATAGCAGAGGTGGTAGATCAATTGTATAAATCTATCATCACCGCAGGAACATACAAAGCAGAATCACTAAAAGTAGCTGAAGCTGCTAAGGTAATAGAAAACTGCCAAAGAGATATAAACATAGCTTTTATCAATGAGTTATCTCTTATTTTTGAAAGACTAGATATAGATACACTGAGCGTTTTAGAGGCTGCAGGTACTAAGTGGAACTTTTTACCTTTCAGACCGGGACTAGTTGGTGGGCACTGTATAGGTGTAGACCCGTACTATCTCACTTACAAGGCACAAGAAGTAGGTTATAATCCTCAGGTAATACTTGCTGGTCGTAGAATAAACGATGCAATGGGTGCTCACGTAGCAAGCAAGGTGGCTAAGCTGATGATCGATAAAAATTTGACCATTAAAGGTTCTAAAGCTTTAATGCTTGGGGTCACTTTTAAAGAGAATTGCCCAGATATTAGAAACTCGAGAGCCATAGATGTATATACTGAACTTAAAGATTTTGGCTTAGACGTGGATGTATATGATCCTTGGGCTAATGCAGCAGAAGTAAAGGCCGAATATGGAATAGATTTGGTTCAAGATCTAGCTTCTAATTATGCTGCCGTTGTTCTTACTGTATCACATGATAAGTTCAGAGAAATTAACTTAGAAGACTTGAAAGCTAAAGACGCGATAGTATTCGATACTAAATCATTCTTTAATCCTCAAGAAATAGACGCTAGATTGTAATTAGGATGGCTAAATTCGATAAAAGTAAGATTTCGGGTAGATCGTTTTTGGTTACAGGAGGAGCTGGTTTTATAGGGAGTAACATAGTAGACTATCTTTTAGCCCATGATGCTAAGTTGGTTCGAGTCTTAGATGATCTTTCTAATGGTTATAAAGAGAACACAACCCATAACCTTAATAATTCAAGATATGAGTTTATTCAAGGAGATATACGCGATTTAGAGACTTGCAAAAGAGCTGTGGACGGTATCGAATATATATCGCATCAAGCAGCATTGGGGTCTGTGCCTCGATCCATAGAAGACCCAATATTAACCAATTCGGTCAATATTTCTGGTTTTCTGAATATGTTAGTGGCAGCTAAAGAGAGTAGCTCGTTAGTAAAATTTGTATATGCAGCCTCGTCTTCCACATATGGGGATAGTAAGGAACTTCCTAAAATTGAAGGAAATGAAGGTAAATCGCTTTCTCCTTATGCCGTTACAAAAGCGGTAAATGAATATTATGCAGATGTATTTTCGAAGATGTATGGTTTTCATGCTATTGGACTAAGGTATTTTAATATTTTCGGCCCGCGTCAAAATCCGGATAATCCATATGCCGCAGTTATTCCTATATTTTGTAAAGCTTATTTAGAGGGCACTTCTCCATCGATAAATGGAGATGGAGAAACCAGCAGAGACTTTACTTATGTTGATAATGCTATTCAAGCCAATATGAGAGCCTTATTTTCCGATGGAATTATTCAGCATGAGGTTTTTAACGTAGCTTGTGGTAATCGCACCAGCTTAAATGAGATAATAGATATTCTAAAGGAATTGTCAAATTCAAGCGTTGAACCAACATATGGTCCAGAGCGACAAGGAGATGTTAAGCATAGCTTAGCAAGTATTGATAAGATTACGGGAAGTTTAGGCTATGAGCCAAGTGTCCGTTTTAAGGAAGGTTTAACTCATGTTTATAATTGGTATAAGGAAATGACTTATATCGAGTAACTTTGCTACTCAATATCTAACATGATAGAAACCCTAATCTCATCTAAAAC
>Ga0209284_10004200_pt1 | contig 16546 bp, 8 predicted proteins | sample FRY03_FD_187211 | JGI IMG/M metagenome (GOLD analysis project Ga0209284, IMG submission 187211) | Freshwater microbial communities from Lake Fryxell liftoff mats and glacier meltwater in Antarctica - FRY-03 (SPAdes) (version 2) | ecosystem: Environmental > Aquatic > Freshwater > Ice > Glacier... | reverse complement strand
TTCTCGATAATTCTTTGTTCCAAGTAGCACGCGCATCCGACTTTACTTTTTCAAAATTCCAATCAGAGATTTCCGTTTCACGATTTTTGCGAGCGCCCTCTGCATCGGCAGTAGAAATTCCTACTTTAACAAGCAATGTTTTATTGTTGGATGTGTTTTCTTTATCAAAATAAATAGCAGCGCATAATTCATTATGATCGATAGTACGACCTTCAATCATAGTTTCCACAAAACCTTTCAAGGCAATTTTGTTGATCGGTTTAGAAAATTCAATCGAGAAAAAAACAAATTGATCGAGTGCCCATGCCTCGCTGCGACGATAACCTTCGAGCACATGATCATTCACATAGGTCAATGCAGCGCGTAAAGTTTTATCGCGATGTTGTAAGTCGAGGATGACGAACTGATCCTTCTCTCCCGAAAAAGTATAACGATGAAAACCGGTACGAAGTGTTGTTGTCAGCTCTGCTTTAATAGTATCATCACTTAAGTTCACTTCATAATATCCGGGAGATGCTTTCTCAGTGTTATGATTAAACTTCGATCCGTATTGTTCGGGTGTGAAAGAATGAGTGCCTTGTCCGGGCATCAACAAGATATCTCCGTAATCAGAACAGCCGGTACCACTCAGATGTGTATGCGTAAATCCGTAGATGAGTGTGTCCTTGAAATAATATCCTGCGCAACCTTCCCAACTTCCGTCGCGACGAGTATCGGGACTTAATTGCACCATACCATGCGGCAATGTTGCTCCGGGATAAGTATGACCCACACCTCCTGTGCCGGTCATGGGATCAACGTATTTGCTTACGTCTTGTGAGTAGGTAGATGAGAAGAAAAGAAAGAAGAGGAGTGATAATAGAGGACGATACATGAATCAAAAATAAATAAAAGTGCCATACCATGAATACCTAATAAAGGTGAATTTCTATTCTATTTCGAATTCATCAAATTATTCCAGCATTTCCACCTTATTTTATCGGCCGGACCTAAATATTGAACAATTTTTCGCTCGCCTGCGTGCAAATGGAAGCCATTTTCTTCAAAAGTACATTGGCCTTGCTCATCGTATAAATACAATCCGAAGGTAAAGACATCTGAAGTAATAACAAGACTACTTTCATCCAATGCCGTTACCTTCACTTCAGCCTTTTGCAAATGCAATCGATTGGGACGAGCTCGAAAATAATAATCTCTGTAAATCACATTAAAATGAAAATTGTCAACTACTTCGGTTACGATGACAATATTGGTTGAATCCAAATTTCGCATTTGATAGCTAGGAAAAAAAATACAATCTTTAATTACAGTATCCGGCTTTAAAATTAAATAACGCTCATCGATGCCGATGGGTTCAGAAGCAATGTCCGTACGCATATAATACAAACGCACTGTGATTGAAATATCATCACGACCATCAAAATGCAAATAGGTTGAAAGCCCTTTCTCTGTTTCATCGGTATTTACAAAAAGTGAATCGTAATTATGTTTAGCTGTTTGGTAAAATAATTTTTCATTTTGATTAAAATCCAAACTGCTCCAGGAAACTGCGGGCCAACAATCGTTGAATTGCCAAAACAAAGTTCCCATACAAGTTGGGAAATTTCTTCGGTGCGACTTCGTCGCGATGTCCATAGCATAACTTTGTTGCAGCTGCGTTAAGTAGGCATAATCATCAATAGATGCGGGTACTTTAAAATAAGCCTTTAAAGAATGATTGATGGTCTCAAAACCTCGTGGATGTTTTTGATGGTTTAAAAATTCAGTTGAAGTTAATGACAAAGGATTTACATGATTAGAAAAACTCGAAGCATTCGGCATCGATTGAAATCCATATTCACTCATGAAGCGACCTGTTTTCTTCTTGTAAATTTCAAAATCCTCCATGCCCCACCAAACACCCCAGTAATGACTGTCGCCATTGGTCATGCTTTCCTTTCTTCCCCAACCGAATAAAGGTGAAGAAGAAACATAAGCATGATTTGGGTCTAGGGAATCGATAACAGCAGGCAACACAGCTTGGAATATTTTTTTGTAATCGTTCCAGATTTTTGCAGAATCGCTAGCAGAATAACTAAATTGTTTTTGCCATCCCCAATTTTTCCAGCCTTCATCATTCTCATTGTTACCACACCAAAGTACGATGCAAGGATGCGAAGATAATCGCTCTACTTGTTCGATGGCTTCGCGTCGGACATTTTCCACAAATGTTTCATCACCTGGAACCATGCTACATGCGAACATAAAATCCTGCCATACCATGATACCGTATTGATCACAATAATTATAAAAAGCATCAGGCAGATAAACGCCACCGCCCCAAACTCTCAACATATTCATACCTGCATCGCGCGCTTTCAAGACTAAGGATTCATACACGTTATCTTTTGCTTCGGTTAAAAAAACATGCGGAGGAACCATGTTAGCACCACGCGTAAAAATTGCTTTTCCGTTTATTTCAAATCCAAATTCACTGCCGATAGAATCTTTTGCGTTTACAAATTGAATATTTCGAAAACCGCTGTTACAAAATACTTTTTCAGATGTGTCGCTATCAATAGTGCAGACAAAATTATAAAGTGCTTGATTGCCCTTTCCATTGATATTCCATAACTGAACTTGAGGTATAGTAAAAGGAATTGCTATTGATTGCTCGCCCTTTTGAATAATGACTTCGTGAATGATATTTGTATTTGAATTTAGTCCCTTCAAATTCAAAATAGACTTTCGGTGTGTCGTTGATTTTACCTTCACATAAGCCACTGCACTCACATGATCACCTGTAATTTGCTTTTGTTGAATGCGCAAAGAAATTAGCGATATGGGATCCGTGGCGATTAAAGAAACCGGTTTCCACATTCCGCAAGTAAGAAATTTAGGAGCGAAATCCCAGCCATATTGAAACTGTGCTTTACGTGTGAAGGAGCGCAGGCCTTCGGGAAGAGTGTAAGTTAATGACGCTGCAGCTTTCTTTGCAATTTTTTCGGGCGCTTTGAATTTCACCAACAAAACATTTTTCGACTTCACAATATTTTTCACATCGACTCTATAAGAGCGAAACATATTATCACTTTCTAAAATCAAACTATCATTTAAGTAAACATCTGCATAAGTATCCAGTCCTTCAAAAAGCAAGTCAATTTGTGCTTTTGCAAGAGTAGACTCATCGCAAATAAAAAGACATTGATAGTTCCAATCCGATTCTCCGATCCATTGCAATTTCTTCTCGTTATCGTTTACTAAAGGATCTTGAATTTCTTTGTTACGAAATAAATCGGTGTGAATCACTCCCGGAACTTTCGCCTCATGCCATTTTTTGCTGTCTGCTTTTTGATACTTCCAATTGTTTAAATGGATGGTTTGGGCAGATGAATTCACTACCACAAAGAAATAACAGAAGACAAAAACTAAATATTTAATCGGAGTACACATTCCTCAATAATTTGACTTCAATAAATTTTAATAAACCTGCACTTCAGAAATAAAAAGCCAGCCATCTTCACCTGCGCCGGCAGTTCCCTCCGGATTTTTTCCGATGGAATTGAAACGAAGTTTTATATTTTTCATTTCCTGATGAACCGGTATCACTAAACGGTGAATTGCCTCCACAGGAATTATTAGTTCGGATTCATTGGTGATTTCAGATTCACCGTAACTTACAGACAAGGGTGCGTGAATCCAACTCACAGGATCATTCAAACAATACACTACAATACTATCTACCGATTGCGCCTTGCCGAGATCAATCTCTACTTCGCCGTTTTTACCGATCCAGCCGATCCAATGTTTGCCGGTCCAGGGATAAGCACCGGTAATACCATCACATAAAGTAATTCCCGGATTTGCATAATTACGATCGCCGGGTGTGATGAGTGTTACTTTCGCACCTGTAGATTTCGAAAACTCGAAAGGGAATTTGATGATGGAATTTTTCCCTTCATAGGTGCTTTTCACCACCAGTATACCGGAATTTTTCGCATCAATAGTACTCGTGTATTTTGAGTAATTGAGAATACCATCTCCAAATTCCCATGCTGTTTCTATGAGTTGATCTACTTTAGAATCGAGAGTTAATTTTAAGGAAGGAATATTTTCACCGCCTTCAATTTTTAGTGTAGGACGCAACCAAGTTTTAGAATAATTCACATGAAAAGCATCCAATAAATTTTGATTCTTCAAGACGCGACTATAAAAAGATTTTTCGTCATGCAATAATGTATCGCTCCATAAAACTTCCGACAAAGCACATAAACGCGGGAACAACATGTACTCCACTTGTTTTTCATCGTACATGTATTCACTCCATAAATTCGCTTGGGCACCGAGAATATATTTCCCTTCTTCCTTCGTGAGCGAATCAGGAATAGGTCGAAAGGCATATACTTTTTCTAAAGGAGTAAATCCACCAATGGCTAAAGGTTCATTCGCCTTCTCGCCTTGGTAGTGATCGAAATAGCAATGTGTGCCCGGAGTCATGATAGCATTGTGACCGGACCGCGCTGCGGCGATACCACCTTCTATTCCTCTCCAACTCATTACGGTGGCATTAGGTGCAAGTCCACCCTCGAGAATTTCATCCCAACCAATAATTTGTCGGCCTTTACTATTTAAGAATTTTTCGATGCGCTGCACAAAATAACTTTGCAGTTCGTGCTCATCGCGCAAATTATTTTCATAACGTGTATTGATGCAATGGGGGCATTTCGTCCAACGCTCTTTCGGACATTCATCTCCACCGATATGAATAAACTTTGATGGAAAAAGTGCAATCACTTCTGTAAGCACATCTTCCAGAAAAGAAAAAGTACTGTCCTTTACACAAAACACATCTTCAAAAACACCCCATCCTTTTTCAACATCCTTCACATCTCCGGTACAGGAATACTCGGGATACGCCGCCAACGCCGCCACGGCATGACCCGGCATTTCAATTTCGGGAATGATAGTAATTTGACGTTTCGTTGCATAGTCTACCACTTCACGAATATCGTCCTGCATATAAAATCCACCATAAGGAATCGAATCAAATTCCTGATTGCGATACGCGCCCACCATACTTCCCTTTCGCCATGCGCCGACGGAAGTAAGTTTCGGATATTTTTTAATCTCAATTCTCCAACCCTGATCATCGGTAAGATGCCAATGGAAAGTATTCATCTTATACAAAGCAAGTAAATCAATATAACGTTTTACAAATTCCTTATTTACAAAATGCCGACTTACATCCAGATGCACGCCGCGATATGAAAATTGCGGTTGATCATTTATACGAAGACAAGAAACACCTCGCTTCTCATTCTTCGCATCATAAAATAACTGAATTAAAGTTGCCGATCCTCTAATCAAGCCGGCCGGTCCGCCTTCCAAATAAATTGAACTTCTTCTAATTTTCAGAGTGTACTTTTCTGTTGAATCATTGATCAAAGAAAATGCAATATAAGGTACATTCCGATTCGGCACATTCACTATCGGTAAGGCATATCCGATAGTTTGTGTAAACCATTCATTAAAAACTTTAGCGGCTTCAATGGCTAATTCACCGTTCGCTAACAATTGAACCTGATTAGAAAAAACAAATTCTCCACGGGAAGAATGTACATGATTGGGTAATGGGATGACAGAAATTGTTTGCGCACTACCTTGTGAACTCAGGAAAATTATTAAGAGCGACAGTAAACATCTATTCATTAATGCGCCGATGGATTAGAATCGTAAGTTATTCCCCTCGCTGCTAACAAATGCTTCACCTTCCATCCATAGAATGCAAGATATGCGAAACAAACAATGCCAACGACATAACTGAATTGAATTCCCAGTAAATGATCGGAAGCCAAATATCCTTGTAAAAGACTTATGAATCCTCCACCCATAATCATCATGATCAACAAACTCGAACCTTCGTTGGTATGTTTTCCTAAACCTGCAATAGCGAGTGTGAAAATACAAGGCCAAAGTGTGGAGCAGAACAATCCAACGCTAATAAACGCATATACACTTGTAAGACCATCTGCAAAAATACCAATTAACAAAGCGGCGATTCCACAGAGTGAAAAAAGCACCAATTGTCGCGCAGGATTTCCTCTACTCAAAATATCAGCAAAAATGATAATCAAGATAACAAAGGCATACACATAAAATGGAGTGAGATCATTATTCGCAAGTCGATTTGCAAAAAGAAACACGCCGAAGGCCGCATAGGGCAAAATAAAATTCAAAAATGTTCTCACATTTCTCTTCAAATCAAAAGCACCCACTGCGCCTGTCCAACGACCAATCATCAAACTCGCCCAGAACAAAGAAACGTAAGGGGCAATTTCATTGGTAGGTGTGTTAAGATGAATACGCATAAACTCCGGAAGATTGGATGCTGTAGAAACCTCCACTCCTACATAAAGAAAAATCGCAATCATACCCATCCACAACTGCGGATAAGAAATAGCAGATTTTCCGGAGCTTTTATCTTTAGAATTTTCATCCTTGATCACATCTTCATGATGAATTTGATTGGGAAGAGATGAAAATTTAAAAAGCAATGCTACTATAATGAATGCAGCACCTAAAATTAGATAAGGAGTTTTCACAGCAGTAAGTGAATCGAGATGTTCGCCGGCTTTCAAGGAACCGAAAATTGCAAAACTCACTACGATAGGACCTATAGTAGTACCGATATTATTAATACCTCCCGCCAAACTCAAACGCTGCGCACCTTTTGCCGGATTACCAATTGTAATCGTCAATGGATTTGCAGCAGTTTGTTGCAAAGAGAACCCGAGTCCTACGATGAAGAGTCCGGAAATCATCAAACCAAAAGAAGAAGTTTCTGCAGCAGGGAAAAACAACAAAGTTCCCAAAGCGGAAATCACAAGACCGAGTGCAATTCCATTTTTATACCCAATACGATTTAAAATATCGCCGCCTGTTGCTTTCGAGGTAAAATAATAGATTAAAGATCCGACCGTATATGCTACATAGAAAGCGAAAGAGATCATCTGGCTTTGCCATTGTTCCAGATTCAACCTTTCTTTAAATACCGGAATCAGAATATCGTTACTGGCGGCGACGAAGCCCCAGAAAAAGAAAACCGAGATAAGAATGGGAAGGGAACTACGGGAGTTGGTGTTTGTATACATAGATTCGAGTGTGAAGATAAAATAAATTTCAAATGACAAGAATACCATAAATACCTATGTTTCAACAATACTAAATGCAAAACACCGTTAAATAAGAAGAAATACTTCGTAGTTAAATTATGTTTGAATCGTTAATTAGTACTTCCTTACTAAAAAAACTCAAGCATATTTAAACCAAGAACCGTTTATATTGTTAGAAATTAATAGCCTAAGAGCTAGAAAATATTTTCAAAACTTCGATACCATTCAGCAGAATTTTTATCGATAATAGCATTTTCAAATTAATTTATAATTAAAAACACTGATGTGTCTATATGAATTTCAATGAAATACGAAACGATGTTAGTAAGAAGTAAGTTATTCTGAACTTGCACAATTATTATAAAAGGGATAAATGTAATTTTGCATCAAGAAATAAGTATCAATTTAAAAATTAAACCATGAAAAAAATTTTAGTAGTCCTTCTAGCCATCACCTTTCTAGGAACAGGTTGTGTAAGCAGAAAAAAGTACAACAAACAATCAGACATGTATGAGACCCTAAAGAAAGATTGTGGTGTCATCGAAAGTAATCTTCAGAAATGTTTGGCCGATCAAACTCGTGTTTCGACTGAGAACTTACGATTAACTCAAGAGTTAGCCGATTTGAAAGCCAACAGCACCACCATGTTGCAACAATTAAGCAATATGTCTGTGATCTCTTCAGCTCAATCTGAAAGCATTCGTAAATCTTTAGAAAATATCAATTCAAAAGATTCTTATATCAAAGATCTTCAGACTGCGATGGCACATAAAGACTCATTGAACATGGCTTTGGTATTAAACTTAAAAGGCGCATTGAAAGATGTGAACGACCAAGATGTAACCATCAATGTAGAAGGAAGTGCGGTATTCATCAGCATCTCCGATAAAATGTTATTCAGCAGCGGAAGTTACAACATCACTGCCAGAGCTAAAGAAGTTTTAGGAAAAGTTGCTGCGGTCATCAAAGCACAGCCTGAAGTTCAATTCATGGTAGAAGGACATACCGACGACAAATCCATTTCCACAGGATTCATCAAAGACAACTGGGATTTAAGTGTGCTACGCGCTACATCAGTAGTTCGTGTATTGCAGAAAAACTACGGTGTTGATGCATCGAGAATGATAGCAGCAGGTCGCAGTGAATTTGTCCCATTGACGAGTAATGCCAATGCAGACGGGCGATCTTTAAATCGCAGAACACGCATTGTCATCTTACCACAATTGGATCAGTTCTTCAAAATGTTAGAGCCTAAATAAAATTAAAATAAAAAAAATTGAAAACCCTGTTCTTAAAAGAGCAGGGTTTTTTTGTGGGATAATTTGAAGTTTTCAACCTTATTTCGTTTTTCATAATCGTATATATAAAAATAGGCAGAAAAATAATCTCACCTTTTTCACGCAGACCTGAAGAAGTTTTAAAAAGCCAATCAAATAAAAAGTAAAAATCATAAAACCCTACAGGTTCCGACGCAGAGTCGCTGTTTTTACATTGACCAAATCATTCCGATAGCATTGAAAATATTAGTTTATCAAATACCATGAATAATAATTCGAATCGGAATAAGTTGAATAGAAAAGATTCAAACTCATTTCGAAAACAAGATTCAATTCCAGTATATTTCTACCGCGTTAGAGTCTGCTCCTGTCATAAATCTCTCTGCGCGTCTGCGTGAAAGTTAGAATGATTTAAACAATCCTACGTCCATTAAACTATGAAGAAGTATTTGGCATCGAAAAAAAGCAAATTATAAATCTTCCTAAATTTACACCCCTAATCGATCAGCGGCTTTGTCCCAATCGACAACATTCCACCAAGCGTTAACATAATCGATGCGCTTATTTTGATACTTTAAATAATAGGCATGTTCCCACACATCCAATCCAAGAATTGGTGAACCCTTTACCTCGGCAAGATCCATCACAGGATTGTCTTGATTGGCAGTAGAGCAAAGCACTAATTTCCCTTCTTGATTTTTCACTAACCAAGCCCAGCCGCTTCCAAAACGACTTTTCGCTTCATTGGAAAATAGCTCTTTGAATTTCTCGAAAGTTCCAAAAGAGGCATTGATCGCTTCTGCCATTTTTCCTTTCGGATCACCACCACCGTTAGGCTTCATATTATTCCAGAAAAAACTGTGATTCCAATGACCACCACCATTGTTGCGCACACCAACGGGGAGTTTAGAAACCATCTTTAAAATATTATCCAAATTTGGTTCATGGATATGCAAATCACTGCAGAGCTTGTTCAAATTATCGACATAGCCTTTATGATGTTTGGAATGATGAATCTCCATCGTCATTACATCGATATGTGGTTCTAGAGATTTATAATCGTATGGAAGTATCGGCAATGAAAAATTAGGATCACCGTGAGGAGAAGCCAATAATCCGGAATTCGCAGCAAGCACACCTGCAGTTGTTAGCGCAGTAACTTTAACAAAATCGCGTCTTGATAAGGAGTTTTTCATATTCTGTATTTTTTATGGTTATGCACTCAAATAGATGAGTACTTCATTTTTATCAACTACTTTTCCCTTCGATGCAGCTATTTTTTTCACAGTAGCATCCGTTGTTGCCTTCAATGCATTCTCCATTTTCATGGCTTCAAGGATGACAAGCGTATCACCCTTTTTCACTTCATCGCCTTCCTTCACCGCAATATCAACAACAAGTCCTGGCATCGGTGCTTTTAGGTCTCCCACGCGATTTGCAGACGAAGCATCCATTCCTAATTCCTTCAACAAATCATCGTATTTATCTCGCAATTGAACATCCATTACTTTTCCATTCAAGCGAATCAGATGCTTCTTTTCTGTCTTATTCGAGTTCAGCACCTCTATCTCAAAAGAATTCCCGTTATATAAAATATGGTAAGAGCCGGGATGCAATTTTTTTAAATCGAAGTTTTGCTTCGAGTCATTTATTAGCAAATCCGAGTCCTTTTGTTCTATCTTTAGCTCTGAAGAGCCATTCACAATTACTTTCGTCATGAAACAAAGTTAAAACATGTTATGAGAACTCCATAACCAAACAAGCAATCGTTAATAAATTATAAAAAAGGGCTCAGATAAAACCGCCTCAAACCCTACTTTCGTTGTCAATGTCTTATCTACGTCGTCTCCTCGTACTTAGTGCTTTAGCTCTAATTAGTTTGGTATTGGGCTTGTCGCTTCAGTGGTGGCAGGAATACCGATCCATTCAGCATGAGGAGTTGGTAAAAAGAGCCGAAAACAGTTTTTCGGGATTAAGTAACAATTTAGACGAGACCATTAAGGCCATTAGTCCGAAGCTGGAAGGCATTCGTTTTAACGAAAGAGGATTTTCTACGGCCTTACAAAATTTAAAGAAAGCCGACAATTCTTGCTACATGGTTTTTGAGGCCGGCCGTCTAAGGTATTGGTCCGACAATAAAATTCTTCCTGATACTTTCGCCATTTCGGCGTACGAAAATGACAAAGTCTATTTATTGGGAAATGGATATTACTATTTCAAGAGTGCCGTAGTTGGCAATAGAAGACTCGTTGCTTTACTCTTGATCAAACATCAATATGCCCTTCAAAATAAATTTTTAGAGAATGAATTTCATCCTGCTCTTGGCTTACAAAAAGAAAGCATTTTGAGCTTAGGAAACACGAAAGAAGGATTTGCATTTAAAAACAAATCGGGGAAAGTATTATTCAATATAATTTTTTATCCCAATTCCGAAAATAACAATTGCCCCTTTTACATTTCTCTCTTATATGGCATTTGTATGATTTTTTTAGCATTACTCGTCTTTGATGCTTTGCGGCGCTTAGGAAAACAAAGATCCATTCCCGGAATTTTACTTTTGCTATTCATCATTGGACTTCGGTTTACTTTAGCTTGGACGAAATGGCCGAATGAAATATTTGAAAGTGAATTATTCAGTTCGAAGTATTACGCGAGTGGATTCCTCCTTAATTCATTGGGCGATTTGCTCATGACAGTTGTCACCATCGCTTACATTTTCATTTTCGTATATACCTGGCTGTTACAAGGGAAAATGACCGGGCCGAATTTGAAACGAAAAATTCTAATTGTCATCGTTTTCTATTTTACATTTATTTTTTCTGTGTTGATTAATTATCTCTTGAGTGGATTAATCATTAATTCACAAATTTCCTTCGACATCAATAATATTTTTCAACTTACCATTTTCACAGGTATCGGAATGGTGGTGATTGGCATATTATTAAGTACATTTTATTTGCTTTGTGACGGGAGCGTACTCATCCTAAGAAAAACCAAATTGACGTTTTCCTCCGTCGCGATTCTGTTCCTGATCTCGCAAGGACTTTTTCTTCTCTCTTTATTGGCATTTAAAGATACCAATATTTTCAATGATTATGGTGTGAGTGCCTTTTTACTTGCCAATGTACTCATCATATTCATCGGATACATTCGGAGCGAAGAGATGCGATTATTCTCCTTCTCTAGAACGGTATTGGTGATATTAGTTTTCTCGGTGTACACAGCACAAATAATTTTTTCATTCAATGAAATTCGAGAAAAAGACAAGCGGCAATTGCTGGCGGCAAAATTGGAAAATGATCAGGACATAGTTGCAGAATTTCTATTGCAGCAAGCTGAATTAAAAATTCGCAATGACAGAGAGCTCATCCGACTGCTTACACTACCGCCACAAGTTATCATCAACACACCAGAAATTTTCGAAAACGTTAGTAAACATTTAACGAAACAATATTTCAATGGTTATTTAGGAAGATACGAAGCGCATTTCAAATACTATAATGCTAATGATCTCCCGATAAATCGAGCAGGAGATCCGAGTTGGAATTTAGATAAAATCAAAAAACGCAGTTTGACAGAAGGGCGCTTAACGGCCTGTCAGTATTTCACCTATTTCAGAGATGAATATGGACGTGCGTTATATCTTGGCATAATACATCCCGGCGCTAATGATGCACCTGCTGGCACTGTGATCATTGAACTGAATGCAAGATCTACTAAAGAAGAATTGGGCCTTCCTGAATTATTGTTAAGCAATAAAGTGGGGAACACTAGAGACATCAACAAATATGCATATGCGCGATATCAGAATGGGAAATTGGTGAGTCAGTCGGGAGATTATAATTACTATTTAACAGAAGATCCTTACCTCCAATATTTCCGTAATTTAGAAGGGATGCGCTTTGTAAGTTTTGATGGACAACAACATCTCTTCTATAAATACGGAAGGAATTTAATTATCGTCAGCTCACCAAAACAAGGTTTATGGGTGTGGATCACCTTATTCTCCTATCTTTTTACCTTCTTTAGTTTTAGTTTTTTAGTGCTTAGCATTTTTATACGATTTATACGACAAGGATTTCATCTGCAGTTCAATTTCAACAGCAGAATTCAATTAACCATTACCATGATTGTTGCGGGAACTTTGCTTCTCATTGGAGCGGCTACGGTTACCTACATCATGAAAAACTATGAACAGGCGCAAACAAAACGCATTCGTGAAAAGCTGCAAAACTTACGTGTATTGGTTGAAAGTGAGATGGGAAATCGGGAAACTTTAGGAAGTATGCTAGCGGATGATTTGCAGTATTTATTTACCAGATTATCGAGTACACTAAAAACGGATTTTAATTTTTACAATCACGATGGACGACTCTATTTTTCATCACAGCGCAGCATTTATGATCAAGGCATTGTTGCTCCATTGATGAGTCGCGAAGCCTTCACCGGATTAACAACGAATCAAAAAGCATTGTTCATACAGAGTGAAAACATCGGGCATTTAAAATACACTGCAGCCTACGAACAGGTAAGTAATTTCAATAATAAACAACTAGGATTCATCAGCATTCCCTATTTCGACAGAGACAATGAATTGAAGCGCGATATTTCCGGATTCCTCGTAGCATTAATAAATCTTTATGTTTTACTCTTTAGTATTTCCATATTAATTGCCTTCTTCATCTCCAATAGAATTACGCAACCCTTACGTATCATACAAGAAAATTTGAGTCGCACCAAACTGGGCATTACCAACGAACCCATTGTATGGAAAACCAAAGATGAAATTGGCGGATTGATCGATGAGTACAATCGCATGTTGGAACAAATTCAACATAGCGCGAAACTATTGGCAAAATCGGAGCGGGAAAGTGCATGGCGAGAAATGGCGAAACAGGTGGCACATGAAATTAAAAATCCACTCACACCGATGAAATTGGGCATCCAACATTTGCAACGCGCTATTGACGACAATCATCCCAACAAAGATGAGTTGGTTAAAAAAATAAGCATCACTTTGATCGAACAAATCGATACTCTTTCCAACATCGCCACCGAGTTCAGCAATTTTGCAAAACTTCCACGACCAGAATACACCGTTATTGAATTAACCAGTGTATTAATTCATACTTGTGATTTATACGATGAAGAGGATCGCTCGCGCATCAGTTTTGAAAATCCGGAAGAAGAAATTTTTGTACAAGCCGACAAAGACCAGCTCATCCGCATTTTTGGCAACCTGATTAAAAATGCCATACAAGCCATTCCCGAAAACCGCGACGGAGAAATAAAAATATCTGTGCAGCGTGAAAATGACTTTGTCACTGTTTGCATTCACGATAACGGTGTGGGCATACCGAAAGAACTACTAAGTAAAATATTTGTTCCAAACTTTACTACTAAATCCAGTGGTACAGGATTAGGTCTTGCCATGGTAAAAGCGATGGTAGAAGGCATGGAAGGACATGTTTGGTTTGAGACACAAGAAAATATTGGGACTACGTTTTTTGTGAAACTGTTGAGGAGGTAATTTGAGTGGTGAGCGGTAAGATATGTGCTGTGATCGCTGAGCTATTAGCAATGGGTTTTGTTTGCCAGAAGCTTCTATACTATTGGATGCCGGAATTCCATCAATGACACTTTAATTTCGCCATTCAATGGTTTATTTAATCTTATGCAAGCTTCTTTAACCGCAGAGTTCGCAGGGGAGTTCGATGGCTATCGGACGCAGAGGGCGCTTCTAATATAATTGTTAATAATTATGGTTTAATTCTAAACAAACATAAAAATCATAACCATCCCGCCGCGGGCGAGGCTTAATAAATCTGTGGCTCAAAACCCATCGTTCAGACAGATAAATTTTGTATTATCCATCAAATTCTAAAATCGAGCATCGAGCATCGAAAGGAACGCGTCAAAATATAGCGGCAATTTCATACTTTCGCAAATTAGTTATTAAGATAAAATCAAAAGAACCATGTGTGGAATTGTAGCCGTCTTTGACATTAAAAATAACAGCAGCGAATTGCGCCCGAAAGTATTAGAAATGGCGAAGAGAATTCGTCATCGCGGTCCGGATTGGTCGGGTATGTACACCAACGATTCGGTGATTATGGCGCATGAGCGTTTGGCGATTGTAGATCCTTCCAGCGGCAAACAACCACTTTATACCGCCGATAAAAATTTAGTGCTTGCCGTGAATGGTGAAATTTATAATCATATGGAGCTGCGTGCCGGCTTCCCAGATTATAATTTTTTAACAGCCTCCGATTGCGAAGTGATTTTGGCTTTGTACAAAAAGAAAGGTCCGGCATTTATTGAAGAACTCAATGGAATATTTGCATTCGCTTTGTACGATGTAGAAAACAATACGTACTTGATTGCACGTGATCACATGGGCATTATTCCGCTCTACATGGGCTGGGATAAATTTGGAAATTTTTATGTGGCCTCGGAGTTGAAAGCATTGGAAGGAGTTTGTAATAAAATCGAGGAATTTTTACCGGGACATTACTTGCACAGTGCAGATAGTACGACTCCGCAAAAATGGTATCAGCGCGAATGGAACAATTTTGAGAACGTAAAAAATAATAAAAGTAATTCCGTTTTATTGAGAGATGCACTTGAAAAAGCGGTGCATCGTCAATTGATGAGTGATGTGCCTTATGGGGTTTTGCTTTCCGGGGGATTGGATTCATCGATCATTTCTGCCATAACAAAAAAGTATGCCGCGAAGCGCATCGAGAGTAACGATACACAAATGGCCTGGTATCCGCAGTTGCATTCATTCGCTGTAGGACTAGAAGGATCTCCCGATTTGACAGCAGCGAAAAAAGTAGCAGAGCATATCGGCTCGGTACATCATGAAATTCATTTTACTATTCAGGAAGGATTGGATGCGATCAGCGATGTAATTTATCATTTAGAAACTTATGACGTGACTACCGTTCGCGCCTCTACGCCGATGTATTTGTTGGCGCGTGTAATTAAATCGATGGGTATAAAAATGGTTTTATCGGGCGAAGGAGCCGATGAAATTTTTGGAGGTTATTTATATTTTCACAAAGCACCCAACGCACAAGCGTTTCATGAGGAAACAGTACGCAAGTTAGGAAAATTACATCTCTACGATTGCTTGCGTGCTAATAAATCGCTCGCCGCTTGGGGCGTTGAAGGACGTGTTCCATTTTTAGATAAGGAATTTATGGATGTGGCCATGACGCTTAATCCGGAAGATAAAATGGCGAAAGATGGAAAGATGGAAAAATACATTTTGAGAAAAGCTTTTGAAGATTTGCTTCCTGAAAGTATTGTTTGGCGACAAAAAGAACAATTCAGTGATGGTGTAGGGTATGGATGGATCGACACCTTGAAAAAAGTAGCGAACGAAAAAGTAAGCGATGAAGAATTAGCACAAGCAAAATTCCGTTTCCCGGTGCATCCTCCGATGTCGAAAGAAGAATACCATTACCGCAGCATCTTCTCCGAGCATTTCCCGAGCGATACCGCTGCCGCCTGTGTTCCATCTGTAAAGTCAGTTGCCTGCAGCACCCCAGAAGCCCTAGCCTGGGATCCTAGTTTCAAAAACATGAATGACCCGAGTGGTAGAGCGGTGAAGAGTGTACATCGGGATGGGTATGTTTGAGCTGTGAGCTGTGAGCTGTGGGCTATGAGCTGTGAGCTATGAGCTGTGAGCTATGAGCTGTGGGCTATGAGTCGTGAGCTGTGAGCGATACGGACTTTTTCCGCTTGATTTTTTGTGCCAAGTTCCTGTGGTGTGTAGCGTTTGACCTTGCGGACACGTGTAAGTATCTTCTGCAGTATTATAAATAAAATGAGTAACCAAATAATCGGGAGTCGTACCATGTTCATTGCTGTTCACGCTCAATGAAGTTCCAGGTTCCGTATGCACTCCTTCTCCAATCGGCGACTGCTTCGAATCCCATTGAGATATCCGTACAAATAAATCTTCAAAAACAATTTCGATTCATAAGCAGGACGGCCTTCCGTTTTTAATTGATTCACCACAAAACCAAGTTGACTAAGATCCAAGTGCTCCACAAAAGCATCGACAAAGCGAACTGGATTATCCTGCTCGATTTGCATTTCCAGAGTGGA
>Ga0209284_10004196_pt1 | contig 16557 bp, 15 predicted proteins | sample FRY03_FD_187211 | JGI IMG/M metagenome (GOLD analysis project Ga0209284, IMG submission 187211) | Freshwater microbial communities from Lake Fryxell liftoff mats and glacier meltwater in Antarctica - FRY-03 (SPAdes) (version 2) | ecosystem: Environmental > Aquatic > Freshwater > Ice > Glacier... | reverse complement strand
TCGCAAACGGCAAAAAAAAACCGACTTCCTCTCAGAAGTCGGTTTCAAATTAATAAATCTAGTGCTATTTGGTTATGATAAATTTACCTTGCTCTACATTACTGCCCACAACCAAACGGTAAGTGTACATGCCGGCAGCGTAAGTTTGGGTGCTCAGTTGCCATGCACCAGCGGTACTTAAATCGATCAACTCTTGGTGTGAAACCTTGCCAAGCTGATCCAAAATCACCAGAGTTGCTGAACCCTGTTGTGCTTTGAACTCAAAATTCACGAAGTTTTTGGCAGGATTTGGGTACACCCGAGCTACTAATTGCGCTTCATTTACATCCAAAGCAATGAATGTGTTACACGTATTGTCGTTAGAAGTATCCACATCGTTGGTAACACCCTTCACATAGGCACACAAAACTACGTCACCTCCAGTGGCTGGCGTCCAACTTTGACTAAATACATGATGAATGGTGTCGCCTGGCTGAATGGTACGTGCTATAGCATTGGCATTAATTTCAACACCATCAATACTGTACGCCACATCAAAACCTGTTAAAGGGTCCGTTCCAAAGTTTTCAATAACTACCTCTACAACGCTGGCATTGTTTAAATCAGGGCTAACTGGACTCATTATGCTCGACACGCCAGCATCCACAATGGTGTTCGAGGTTACAAATACGGTTACAGTGTCGCTTTTGCTACACACCGAATCCGAAACGGTTACCACGTAGGTAGTTGTTTGAGTTGGGGTCACCTGTAAGGTATCACTCGATCCCAAGGTTGCGCCAGCTAAGTCAAACCATTCAAAATTAAACGGTGATCCATAATGCAACGTTCCTACCCAAGCGCGCGGCGAGCAACAAAATGTCCAATTGGTACACAAGCCTTCACCATTGGTAATGGTTAAGTCTGTGTTTACCCAATTTGTTGTGCCATTTGCGTAACGCGAGTGGTATTGCAAATAAACTCCCATTACGGTACCTGCTGGCACCAAAATAGGATTTACCGATACAAAGAGGGGTGCTGTATTACTTAACGGATTAATCGTATAACTGCCAGCACTTGTCCACAAGGCCTGGTTTCCTTGGTTTGAACCAACGCCACCAGGGATGATGAATATTTCAAGCGTTTGGCTGCCAGTATTATTTGGCAACAGATCAATGCCAGTTATGTTAATGGGACCGCTTAAACTGGTTACATCAAACATGAAGCCGCCACCACAACTATTCGTTGCTCCCGCTAGCGTGGCATCACCAAGCGAACCGCCTTGTCCAAAGCCACTGCTGGCAACGAGCGTCGCTGTATCACCCGCGGTGATGGTATCATCTGGTCCAGCACTCATTGCTAAATAATCATCTACGTAACTGTTAGTTACCGACGTATCTACCAGGCCAGCTGAATCAACTACCGTTACGAAATAACCGACCGTTGTGGCAGGTGGGCCTGCTGGAATGCTTGCGCTCCATAAGGAATCGCTGGCACTAAATACCATGGGCGCAATGCTAAAGTTGCCATTTGCTGCTGTATCATAATGCAAATCTACATTGGTAATTGGCGAGAAATGACGGACAGCTGCTTGAATGGTTCGCGGCAATACGGTACAAGAATCGGCTGCTTCTGTTACAAAGGTAATCACCGGATCTACTGGCACGCGCACCCTGAAATTATCGATACCTGTGCCTTCAAATTCGCTGAAACCATTGGATTGGAAAGTCACTCTGAATAACACGCTACTTTCATTGTCTAAAAGAGCCAAGGAATGTGCGGCTGTCACCCAGCCCAAGGCTGAAAGTCTGTCGCTCCAAGCGGGTTGATTAGCCAAGGGCCCAAACGTATTCTGGAAGTTGTACCAATTGCTTATACCGCTATTCAAACCCCCTAATAATAACCAATTAGCACCGCCATCCGTGCTATAAAACATCTGAGAACCATCTTGGGTTTGACTGTCTCTAAAAACATCCAATTCAACAATCGCACCCTGCACATTCGAAAAATCGAAACAAGGAGACTGGATGTAACTGTTTTCGTTGGCATTGTAGGTACCTGTCAAATTGGTGACCCAAGCATTGGTACCACTTGATGCAGTATCTATCAGCGTATTATTTGGAACGCCAAGGGCCCAGCTATTATTGGCGCCGTCCGTAGTCCAACCTATACCGCCGTTTTCAAAATCAGCCATGTACGGTAAAATACTGATAAGAGGAATGCTCGCAATCTCGGCACTTACTGAATCATTATTTTGATCGCCATCGAAAGCCAAAGCGGTATAAACTTCTAAGGTATAAAAACCAGGTGTGCTTAAATCTAAGGCTGTGCTAAAGTTGGCTATGATGGTATCGCCAGGCAAAACAACTTGGAGGATGGTGTCTAACACAGGCGTGCCTCCATTTACTACATAAGCAATGGGCACCGCCGTAAGCGTATCCTGCCCACTGTTTACTAAATGTACACTCACTGTTTCGTTTGCCGTAAAGCCACAACCAGAAAGTGCTGGACTCAACAAAGCTGATATCGCAACATCCAGAGACGGACTTTCTAAAATGCGAATATCATCCAAAGCTACATCTCCATTAAAGCTTGAGCCACGCAATACCACAAAACGAACAGCTCCAGCCGTAGGTGGAATAAGAGCCCTTCGCATTACATACGGATCGGCATTGGCGGTTTGCTGCGGGCCAGTGAGGATGTCGATTTGTTGCCAAACGCCAGCTACATCGGCCTGTACAATTAAATCAGCAATATCAGCACCATACATATGGTAATAATATTCTAAAACAGGCATATTCAGGCTCGACATAACCAAACAAGGTGATTGCAAAAAAGCCGTATCTCCAGCCGAACCCGATGACGCTTCTGTATAAATATACTTACCTGTCAACGTACCTAAGGTGTTGTCGGTAGTTGGGCCGGTAGCCCCACTGATTGTAGTACCGCTGTTGATTTGGAAAACAAAAGAACCCGAAGCTGAAGTCGACCAGCCATCTGGGAAACTCGCGGGAACACCATTGCTCATTTGCTCGAAGTCTTGCGACAACGGAAATACCGCTACCAAAGGATTCAAAACACCCTGGGTAACCGTATCGTTCAATGGGTTTCCATCGCCAGCCAGGGCAACCACTGCTTGCAAGGTATACAAACCTCCGGCTGCCATGTTAACCGTTTGACTAAAAACGTATGTACTTACATCACCAGGCGCCAACGCGGTGGTGATGGTGTCTGTAACTAACAAAGCACCGTTGAAGTATAAGGCAGCTTGATAGGTAAAGGCGGTATCCTGACCGTTATTTACAAATTCTACGGTAACTGCCTCAGCGTTGGTTAAGCCACAATTTTGAGTAGGTGAAATAAATTGTGAGATGCCTAAATCGCGTGCCGACGGCTCAAACTCAAAAGCGCCAATATCGGGTGTAGTAGCGTTTCTTGGGAAGCCCGTCACATCCACAAATACGTATGGAATCGGCAAGCCCAAATTATTCATACCAGCCGCACTTGGCACTGGCGTTGTAAGCGCCGCCATGGTTGGATCAACACTCACCGAGTTGGAATCTTGTTGCGGATAAGCCACCTGCCAAGCTGCAATATCAGCGAAACTTGCAGCTGGCGAGTTTACTTTAAATAAGTCATTACTACCATTTACAATGAAATAATTGTTGTGATCAAATAACGTGGAGTCTACCACCGCTGTAATAGAAAACGTGGCTGCCCTAAAATTAGCTGGCATGTTATCGGCAATGGCAGTAAAATTATTATTCCTCACAATCGTTTTGCCAAGAGCTGGAATGGTAGCCGAACCACCAGAAACATAAATGATTGCGTTTAAAGTAGACACAGAGGTGCTATTCACTTCCACATGCACGGTGTTGTTCACAATTTCGGCATAGTCAATTGGGTTCGGAGGGGTTGCTGTGGCGCTAAAACTTCCGACCAAATAAATCGGGCTGTAGATGCCGGAGGTAGCTATTTGCGGGGCCCGAACACCTGCAATGACGTTGTTGAACAAGCGGGTCGGCTGTGCTTCTGAAGAATTGTAATTCCTTAAATAAATGCCGTAACGACTCAAATTGCCCTTGATTTGATTATTAGAGATGGTTAAAAACTCATTATTTGTGGTGTAAATACCTGCACCAGCGGTGGAAGTACCTGCAAAATCATTGATTAAATTACCGTCAATAATGAGCTGTGATTGGTCAGAAGCATAAATAGCTCTGTAACCAAAGTTGTTAAAGCTATTGGCCGTTAAATTATTATTGAGGCTTGTACCAGTGAGGTTAATACCCAAATTTACGCCCTCAAAAACGTTCGCAATTACCGAAACCGCGTTGCTCGCTGAAATGCCAATGCCCCGCGCAGTGGTAAGTGTACTGCCAGAGGAATCAATAAATCTGCAACCAGAAACGGCTGCATTACTAGACCCATTTTGGTAATGGATAAAATGACCAGCAGAGGGGGTTGCCGTGCGGATGAATGTTAAACCGTTAATATTCACACCTGCAGTTCCAGAAATGCTGATTATTTCTTGCTGACTGCTTGAATCATCGTGATAAATCAATACATCGGTTGCAATGCTTGAGGCAGATGCAAACAAAATACCATTCACCCCTGACCCTGCCACGTTTGAAATGTCAACCGCAGCTCGATAGCTGCCTGGCTGAATCAAAAAAGTCACTGGTCCTGCAATACCACCGCACTGCATGGCCGTTACGGCAGCAGCTAAATCTGGATAATCAGCTGCCACCGCCCCGATGCTGTAAGTGCCTCCAGGCAAGGCAGGGCAAATCGGGGATTGCAGGGTATCGTTAGAAGGATTGTTGTCTGCGCCCTGACCATTGACATTACTTACCCAGACTTTCATCGTAAAATTGGTATTCGGTATTACAATAGGCGTTGCAAAAACAAATGGAGCACTATTCGCAGACAAGATACTGCCAGAGAAATTTTCAGTTACAGGCGTAAGCGCATTGACTTGATAAGTAACCGAAGCGGAAAAAATGGGATCAGCTGCAAAATTGCCAAGCGTAGCTACCACTTGGCCTGAAGTACCTGCTCCAATCGGAGCTACAGGAGAAGTGATGGCTTGAACGGCCAAATCTAAACCAGTTGGCACCACATAACTGATGCGAATATTAGGACGGCGGTTGCTGTAAGAAACTGAAAAATTGGTGCCAGATGTGTTTGAACTGGAACTGGCTCCCCCTGCAAAACCAGTTGCCTGTTCGTAATGAAAATTGATAGCCCCAGTTGCGGTGCCGTTCCTTTCGTGCTCCGAAAGGATTTTCAAATTTCCCCCTGTATATATGAAGGGTGATGCAAAGGGGTGATCAACCCATCCCCCACCAGGCGGTAAATCATAGGTAGTACTTTGATAAACAGCAGTGGCATTGGTAACTTCGGTGTTGTAGGTATTACCGGTAACTGGAATATCCACCTGGGTTGTATTTTCCATATGGATATTAAAGGTGTGGCCACCGCCGGTTAAACCTCCTGTTCCAACTTGCGCTTGCCATTGCACGCCTGTTATCAGGGCACCACTCGGCAAGTTGCTTAACTCAGCCGCAGTATATAAATAGGCGTAATGAGAATGATTAAAGGAGGATGCAACACTCGACCGGTACAAAGGCCCATAAAAATAGGATTGCACAGATGAATCGACCCCGATCTGGACAAATGATTGTCCGTTTGTACTTAAATAAGCCGTAAAGCTCATTAAGAGCAGGAATAGTAGTTTTTTCATATCAAGTATTAATTTTATATCACATAAAGAACGTAATTTAAAAATTAAATACCCTTTAATATGTATTAAAATAGCATTAAAATAGCATTAAAATCAAATAATATAAGAAGACATTTTTTATTCCTTTAAAAAAAATTTTGAATCTAATTAATGACATCAATTACTACGATAATAAACATAAGAAATATAAAAAATATAAATCTTTATGTAATTGAATAACCACCAGCCTTCACAACTAAAATCGAAGAAAAAACCTCTTCTCACCGCAAGGCAAGAGGCTGCAGACTAGGCAATACCAGCCGAGTCGATCCGACAGGATGTCTTTTCAGACCATAGAATACAAAGGGGGATAAGCAGAGGACCGGTTCAGGCCAACCAAAAAAAGCAGTTACTTGAACTTCTTGAGCTCAGAAAAGTACTTCCAATGGAAAAACAACAATCCGTAACTTTCGCTCGGAAGTTTATCAACATGCTTGTGGTGCACCCGGTGGGCGTGCCGGAGCGCTTTGATATACGTGATTTCAGGGGTTTTGGCAGTAAAACTGCGGCGATGCACCAATACATCGTGCAAATAAAAATACACACCTCCGTATACGGAAGTGCCCAAACCTATCCAAAACCGGTAATCGAATTCAGCCAAACTACCTGCAATCACTAACCAAATACCAATGCCGCCAAACAATACGGCGAACAAGTCATTGAGCTCAAATTTACCTTTAGGACGGTGGTGACTTTCGTGAATAAACCACAAAGGACCATGCATAAGGTATTTGTGTATGAGAATGGCCAGTACTTCTATACCCACAAAACCTAGAAAAAACCACAACATATTCATCATGACAATTCGCTTGTAACCGATAATAGTTCTTTAAAATCCTTTAATAAGCGCATATTTTTGGGGATTTGCAGCGTATTGTCTGCAAGTAACAAACTCCCTGAAGCCAGCACGGTGGTGAGCGGAAAATCTGCAGCGAGGTCGCTTAAATATTTTTGAGCAGGCACATTTACCATAGGAGACGTTAAAATGGTTAACATCAAATCGGGTCTATATACCTGGTGAACCACTTTTAAATCTACATAAGGCACGTTGACACCTATGTAAATGACCCGATGGCCGCGCGCACGAATTACATAGTGGGCAAATAACAGACCAAGTTCATGGAACTCTCCTTCAGGCAGAAATAACATGTACTTTTTACTCCAGCCATCCGTACGCACGTTTTGACCGTCAATGGCCACAATTAGTTTTTGGCGAATAATGTTGGTGATAAAGTGCTCGTGGGCAGGATTGATACTACCCGTTTGCCACATGATGCCGATGTTTCTAAAAAATGGAAATATCACTTGGATCATGGTCTTTTCAATGCCCAATTGCAAAAATGCGGTACTCAACAAGCGTTCAAATCCCTGTTCGTCTAATTCCAGCATGCTCAGTGTTAGGGCCTGCATTTGGCTTTCGAAATCCGATTTTTCGCCACTTATCACCAACACCTTCTCTCGCAATTGTTGGTCAGTTAAGGAAGCAATCTCTGAAATTTTATAACCATTCCGTTTAAGCAACGCCACATTTAACAGCCTACGCAAATCTTTTTCGTCGTAAAAGCGGATATTTGTTTCGGTTCGCTTCGGAGAAATCATCCCATAGCGCTGCTCCCAAATACGTAGGGTGTGCGCTTTCACTCCTGTGAGCGCCTCGATTTCCTTGATAGAAAAGTAATTCACGTTAACGGATTCATTATGGAGTTGAGCGCGGAAATGAGCTGGAGTTCTACCTACTTGAGTTTAAAACAATACTCCTTGATTTTTGTTTTATACATCGCTATTAATTCGACTGCAAAAGCTAGCGAAATCTGCCGTAAATACGCCTTTCTTAAAAGAAAAACCAACAAACGGACGCTGTTGTGATAAAATCACAAACATTTTATACGACCACCATGGTTGCCGTCGCTTTTGCAATCAAGGTAACCTCACCCTTATTCAGCACGTAAATATCGCTTTCACAATAATGCAAGCGACTGCCTGCTTTTACCACGCGCCCCACGGCCCGGAGTCGTTCGCCTTGACCCGGGTAATAATACATGACCTGTAAATTAGATGTGACCACATTGTTTTCCAAAGGACTCATGGTGTAGGCAGCAAATCCCGCCACGATATCTGCCACCGTTGCGGTCACCCCACCGTGTACATAATCAAGCTGCTGTTTCGTAAAGGCCGCTAAGGGCATTTCACCTTCAACACGCCCTTTTTCTATCACAGTGATCTCAAAACCAATGTGATGCATAAAATGCTGCCCTTTCAGTTTCTCCTGAATCCGAGCCCGTTGTGCCTCCAAATTATCCATCCTGCAAAACAAAGTAAAAAGGATTACAAAAAGGAAACATAAAAGCACGAACACGGCGCTGTGTGAATTACATAAAAAGTGCTAATATTGCAGACGGCAGAACGTCATAGCTCCATGAAAATACTCAACATCCTCAAAATCGCTTTATTTTTGGTCATTGTGGTCCTTGCCTACTTTTTAGTAGAGACCATTGCAGAGCCCATTCGATTTGAAAAAGAAAAAGCCGTGCGGTATGCGCAGGTAATTGAGCGTCTCAAAATGATCAGAACGGCAGAAATTGCCCACCGTGATGTGAACGGGACTTTTACCGGTGATTGGAACGAATTGGTTGATTTTGTAAAAAATGGCCAACTCCAAGTGGTAAAAGTAATTGGTAACCCTGACGACTCCCTTGACGTAATTGCGGGTATTACCTACGATACCTTGATGGTCAGCGTGGCAGATTCTTTCTTCCGCAACTACCCCATCGACTCCTTGTCTTACATTCCCTTCACAGCTGGGAAGCAGTTTAGCTTGCAAGCAGGACAAATCACTAAAGGCAACATCAAAGTAAATGTATTCCAAGCCGAAGACACTTCGCCTTTCGATCCACGGAAAGTATTACGCGTAGGTTCTATGTCGGACGCTAATCTGTCTGGTAACTGGGAATAATTTGAAGCATATCGACATACATACTGCTGTCGGCAAAAACAATCCACAGCAAGCAGATACACTGGCCATCGTTTTAACCAACGGTGGCTATTCTTTTTGCACCGCCAACGCCAAGCCGCCATTTCAAATCAGCCGTTTGCTAAGTCACTCGTTTCCTAACCATTGGGAGCATTTGAGTCCTGTAGAGCAATTCGACTGGCTCAAAACGCAGCACAAGGATTTGCAGGGCCAGTTTAAGCGTGTTTTCATTGCGTACGACAGTCCCCGCGTCACCCTCATTCCCACCGCTATTTACCGCGACGGCACAGGCACCGATTACTTTGAACTGGTATTTGGTCCAACGCAAAACGAACAACTGCACCGCGACAGTCTGAGCACACTTGAATTAGAAGTCATCAGCGCCTTTCCCATCGGTTGGTTAGGTGCCACCGCCGTACAATTCCACGATGTTAAAGTCACCACCGTGGCCGCCAGTGTATGCCAGCGCCTTTCTCGCCACAACAGTGGCAGCAAAGAGAACCGACTCTACCTCCATATCCAAGGCAACAGTTTGAGCTGCTGGCAGTACAACAGCTCTCAATTACTGGCCCATAACCGCTTTTTTGTGGCTACTGGCGAAGACATTCTCTATTACGCCAATCTTTTAGCCAAGCAAGAAGCGCATGAGCTGTTTTATTTTGGAGATGGTGACTTCTGTCAGAAGGCGTTGCCACTGCTTCTCAGCTATTTTAACAAGGTAGAAGTGCTGCAGAGCGAAAACCTCATTGCTTTTGATGCCCAGCTTACCACCCTTGATCCCGCCGACCTGCAGCTTTTATACGCCTGCTTATGCGCATCATAAGCGGTATTCACAAAGGAAGACAACTACAAGCGCCCGCCAAATTGCCTGTGCGGCCCACCACCGACCGTGCCAAAGAAGCGCTGTTTAACTGGTTGCAACATCGCTATCATTTACCAGATATGCAGGCGCTCGATTTGTTTTCAGGCACAGGCAACATCAGTTACGAGCTTGGCTCAAGGGGCTGCAAGCGAATCACGGCGGTAGATCAGCACGCGGGCTGTTGTCGCTACGTAAAAGCCACCGCTGAGCTGCTGAATTTACCTATACAAGTGCAGCAAGCCGATGTATTCAGTTATATAAAACGCGCTGAAGCAGCCGATTTGGTGTTTGCCGACCCGCCTTACGACCATCCCGAGCTCAAAAGTTTGCCCGATTTAATCCTTCAACAGCAATTAGTACTGCCCGAGGGTGTGCTCATCCTCGAGCACCCCGCCCACATCCAATTTGAACAGCACCCGCAATTACTCGAAATAAGAACCTACGGTCAATCTGTTTTTAGTATTTTTGAACCGATAACTAGCTTATGAAACGCATCGCACTTTTCCCTGGCTCCTTCGACCCCATTACTAATGGGCATGTCGACATCATCCGCAGGGCCCTGCCTATTTTTGATGAAGTAGTGGTGGGACTTGGCCAAAACAGCGCTAAAACCTACCTTTTTGACCTAGACCAGCGCAAAAAGTGGCTTGAAGAAGTGTTTCAAAACGACCCACAAATCAGCGTTCAAGGGTACGAAGGCCTCACCGTAGACTTTTGTTTGAAAATAGGTGCCAACTACATCATTCGCGGGTTGCGCTCGGCGCCAGACTTCGAGTACGAAAAAAACATCGCGCAGTTTAATAAAGCCTTGCACGGGGTAGATACCCTCTTTTTCATCACCGAACCCAGCCTCTCGCCCATCAGCAGCAGCATCATCCGCGACATCATTCGCAACAATGGCGACCCTAGTCAATTTCTCCCCAAAGAAATTAAAATTGGCGAAAACGGCATCAAAAAGCGTTAAAAAAGTTATTTACGCGGCAATAATTGCAACTGCAACAATGCTACAATCGATGAATAGGAGTTTTTATAAACAACACTTGTCCAGTCGTTAAAAGCGATCCAGCGCACTTCCGTAATGCCTTCTTCCGTTTGCGGCACCAGCACACCCGCGTAATCGCTGCGCATGGTGTACCAAAAAGTACGCTTGATCACCATTTCCTGCTTAAAACGGTAGATGTGGTAGGTAAACCCGATAAAGTCGCCCAGCTCTAGTGCCTGCATCCCACATTCCTCTTCCACCTCCCGCAGCGCGGCCACATCAGGCGCTTCACCTGGTTCAATTTTGCCCTTGGGTAGGTCCCAGCGGTCGTGCCTGTAAATAAACAAAGCCCGATCTTGCTGCCAAACCACCCCTCCCGCGGCATCAATCCTAGGAAAACATGCCATTAACTCCAGAAAAGCCTCCTCTGGCCGGTAGCTAAAAACCAACAGTTCGTGCAAACTTGCGTCTGTCTCTAGCCGCAGCAGCCAAGGCACTAATTCTGCTGCACTTTTGTGATGCAGCACCAAGCGCCCTTTTTGATGATCGGATTTTTGCGGTTTCATGAACCGCAGCGGCTTTTCGTTGATGAAGATTTGGTACATTTGTGGTGTGAAGAAGACGGACGAGACCTCGCTGCAAGTTGCAAAACTTTTGCTTGAAATTAAAGCTGTAAAATTATCACCCGACGAACCTTTTCGTTGGGCCTCGGGCTGGAATTCGCCAATTTATTGTGATAACCGCATCACCCTGAGCTATCCCAAAGCACGGACCTACATCCGCCAACAGCTCGCTAACCTCATTAGCAGCCGTTTAGGTCAGGTCGACATCATTGCTGGCGTGGCCACCGCGGGCATTCCACAAGGGGCTTTGGTAGCAGAAGCTTTGGGTTTACCATTCATATATGTGCGGTCCACCGCCAAAGAACATGGCATGGGCAACCAAATTGAAGGCTTGATAGTGCCAGATGCACGCGTGGTACTGATCGAAGACCTCATCTCGACCGGCAGCAGCAGCTTGAAAGCCGCACAAGCCGTGCGCGATGCTGGCATGCAAGTAACGGCCATCGTGAGCGTATTTACCTACGGTTTTCCGCAAGCCGCCGAAAACTTCAAAGCCGCCAAAGTAGCGGGCCATAGCCTTACCGACTACGCCACCCTCTTGCAAGTTGCCCAAGAAAATCATTACATCGAAAGCAGCGCGCTAGACAAATTAAACGCTTGGCGGGAAGCTCCAGAGCGCTGGCAAGCCCAATAACCCTATCTTTGTGCCATGCACAAGGTTTTGTCGGTTTTTGGGGGATTGATTTTAGGTTGGATGCTCTGCGCAGCACCGCTCAACTCGCACCCCTACTACGTTAGCGTTACCGAATTGCACTTTTTTGAAAAGCGAGCAGAGCTTTCCGTGAAAATTTTCACCGATGATTTCGAAAAAGCCTTGGGCTCCTTACCAGGCGGCAATAAGGCAGACCTCATCCGCAGGTTGCCAAGTACCCAGATAGATAGTTTTGTGGCTTATTACATCCGCCAGCAAGTCAAAATACAGCTGAACGAACAACCGCTGCCTTTTCAATACGTTGGCTATGAAATTCAGGAAGATGTTACTTGGGCGCATTTTGAAGCCCAGTTTGAAATAAAGCCTAAGCGGGTGCGCATCGAAAACACCTTGCTATTCGAATTTTTCCCAAACCAGCAAAACATCGTGCATTTGGCGCAGGGCGATTACAAACGATCGCGCAGACTGAGCAGCGGCAATTCCACCATGGAATCGAACGAATTGCGCTAGGTTTATTTGCCGCGGCCTTCAAGCAGGGTGAGCACGGTGTAAATCATGATCTTAAAATCGACCAGCAGCGACATATTTTCGATGTACAAAATATCAAATTTGAGCCGTTCCACCATTTGGTCGATGTTTTCAGCATAACCGTATTTTACCTGACCCCAACTTGTAATGCCTGGTTTCACCTTCAAAAGATGTTTGTAGTGCGGCGCCACGGCCATGATTTGGTTGATGAAGTACTGACGCTCGGGTCGCGGACCCACGATCGACATTTCGCCTTTGAGTACATTAAAGAACTGCGGCAATTCGTCGAGACGCCACTTACGCATTATGGCTCCCCAGCGGGTAATGCGGGGGTCGTTGTCGCTCGACAAAGCCGGTCCAGCCGCCTCCGCATCCATGCACATGGAGCGGAATTTATAAATATTAAAAGGCTTTCCTTTTTGTCCTACCCGCTCTTGCTGGTAAATAATTGGTCCTTTAGAACTCATCCGCACCCGAATGGCGCAGTACAGCATGGCCGGCGCCAATAAGAGCAAGGCAACCACTGACAAGCCTCGATCAAGTACTTTTTTAATCGTTTTTTGCCAAGCTGGCATCATTTCAGGGTAGATTTCAATCAAAATCGCCCCAAAAATTTCTTCCATCTTCACATGTCCGAGCATAATATCGTACATATCAGGAATGATTTTGATGATCACCCCTTCGTCTTTCACCAGGTTCAACACCAAATTAAATTTGCGGTGTTCGTCTTCTTCCAAAGCAATGATTACCTCCTCGATGCGGTGCTCCCGAATGAGGGCTGGAAGCTGCTCCAGATTGCCCAGCTCGGGCATATAGCGCAGCAGGTGCTTGCCGTTACCTGGCTTGAGACGCACGAAGCCAAGGAATTTATTGCCGAGCGGCTTGCGTCGACCGTTGATCTCACTAAGTAATTCCACCGCCCGTTGGTTATCGCCTATAATGAGGGTGTTAAAACGGATGTCGCCCGCTTGAAAGCGGTTGGAAATAGAAGTGAGTTGCAATAACCGCAGCAAAATAGTAAAGCCAAAATGCAATAAAAAAATAGTCGATAAACTGCTGTAATAATTGCGGTAGGTGACCACCGTATCGTCGATGATAACCGCAAAAAACAAGATGACAACCCCAATCGCAGTGGTTAAAAAAGTGCTTCCCAGCTCATTCAAGCGCGATTTCCGGTACACATCGTTGTAGGTGCCCATAAGTCCGTACAAAGCAATCCAGCCCAGCGGCAGCAGTAAAAGACCTTTGATTAGGTTATCGTCAAGATCTGCCATGCCTTGATTGCCAAAAAAGGCCTCTTCGATGTACAGCTTGCGGTAATAAAAGAATAAGAACCAAGCTAAAACAGCTGCGAGCCAGTCGAAGCCCACATACAACATCGTGTCGAGCCTTTTGCGCATTACCAAATCAACTTCAGGTTGTCGATAAAAATCTCACCTGGACCAGTATCTCCTAAACGATGCCGAGCTTCAAAAATAACGCGGTACGAAATACCTGCACGGCCTTGAACATAGGGGGTAAAGTTGATGTACTGCTTGCGCCATTCTCCATTGCTCGGAGCCAAGGTATAAATCGGCTGGTTGATGCTTTGGCCATTCGGCTCAATAAACTGCAAACCCACGTCAAAAATCTGGTTGTTTTTGTAGTTCAGCTCGAGAAAAATAGCGCGACCGCCGCCGCCAGGAAAGTTAAAAGCCTGGTTGGTTTCGCAACGTACGAAAGGCGCACGGCCATCTACGCGCATCGCCAAGGCACTCACGCCTTCAAACACCTCGGCGACACTCGTGGTGCGGGACACTGGGGTATCGCTCACGGCGGTGGTACGCAGCGAGAAACCCTGCGACTCAAAATCTTCGATCCAACCAAACGTAATGAGGTCGTTGTACACCACGCGTGGACGAATGGTGTCGGTACGGCCGCGCACCAGCGATAAACTGGTATCGTACTGCGCGTAAAAAGGATATACTGCTCGCGTGGCTGAAATACCATTGACCAAAATGCCTGCGCTCAGTTTGAAGGTAATGTTGCCTTCGTGCAAAATTGGGAAAGTACCAGGCAGCGGATACACACCTTGCACATTGCCATCTACAAAAACCCAAACATCGCGGATATTTTCACTGTCGGTGCCTTCTTCTGGGTAATTGGTGGTAAGCTCAAAGTCTTCGACGTGTACGTACGCTGGCACACCACTGTCTTTTTGATACATCGTACAGCTCGAAATCAGCCCTAAGCCGAGCAAAAACAGCGAAAAAAGCTTCTTCATAAATTAGGCTTGGTTACGGTCGATTTTTTCGAGGATCAAATAAGCCGTTTCGAGCGCCTTGAAGCCATCCTCAATGGTTACTAACGGCGTGCTGCCTTGCTGAATTGCATGGGCAAAGCTGATTAATTCTTGTTGGATGGCGTTGCTCTCGGCCACCACGAGCTTTTCGTACCCAATAGCACGTGCTCCGCGCCCAGGACCGAGATCTATTTCCATTGCTTGCGGCATGTTGAGTTCACCGGGAGCCCCTAAACGCAGCACTTCCGCTTCTTTGTCGAGGAAATCGACCGACACATAGGCGTCTCGCTGAAAAAAGCGCATTTTACGCATGTTTTTCATGCTGATGCGTGACGCGGTTAGATTGGCCACGCAGCCATTGTCGAATTCGATGCGGGCATTGGCGATGTCGGGCGTAGGTGAAACGATGCTCACGCCACTGGCGCTGATTTGGCGGATGGGCGATTTTACGGTACTCAACACAATGTCGAGGTCGTGGATCATCAAATCAAGCACAATCGACACATCGGTGCCGCGTGGATTAAAAACGCTCAACCGGTGCGCCTCTATGAACATGGGCTGCTGCACAAAAGGCCGCGCACTTATAAAAGCGGGATTAAAGCGCTCCACATGGCCTACTTGCACCTTTACCCGGGCTTCATTGGCAATTTTCATTAAGATGCGGGCTTCCTCGAGGGTATTGGTGAGGGGCTTTTCAATAAATACATGCCGCAATTGGCGCAAGGCCAGCACGGCACAGTCAAAGTGCGAAATGGTGGGCGTAACGATGTCCACAACCTCCACCGCCGCAACCAAAGCCTCCAGATTGTCAAAACGCTTTATCCCAAAAACGTCGATGGCCTTGGCCGCATTTTCGTTGTTTGGATCGTAAAAACCAATAAAATCGAACTCCTCGGGCGACTGCAGGATGCACTTGATGTGAATCTTGCCCAAGTGACCGGCCCCTAAAACACCTATCTTCAGCTTCATGCTTAAATTTTCAATTGCGAAAATACGATATCAACGGCAAGGGTTTCACGAAAAGCATGTAAAAAATACCCACAGCTTCAAGATTCGGTGTATTTTTGGCTTTCCCCACCGATTCAGAACAAGATGCAGCCGCAAAATTTACAAGATACCTTCAGACACAAAGGCTTACGTAAAAAATTAGTTGATTTCCTGCGCAGCAAAGGCATCCATGACGAAACCGTGCTTGAGGCCATCAACCAAGTGCCGCGGCATGTTTTTTTAGATAACGCTTTTTTAGAGTTGGCGTATGAAGACCGCGCCATGCCGATTGGCGAAGGACAAACCATTTCGCAGCCCTTTACCGTTGCTTTTCAAAGTCAGTTGCTGGGAGTGAAAAAACGCGATAAAGTCCTTGAAATCGGCACCGGATCAGGCTACCAAGCTTGTGTGCTCGAAAAATTAGGTGCCAAGGTGCACAGCATCGAGCGGCAGCGCAAATTGTATGAAAAAACGCAGAAGCTGTTGGGAGCTATGCATAGCAAAGTGGCAACGTATTATGGCGACGGCACCCTCGGTTTGCCAGCTTTTGCACCCTTCGATAAAATTATTGTGACTGCCGGCGCGCCTGTAGTCCCGCAGTCGCTCTGCGACCAACTCAAACCAGGTGGCGTTTTAGTGATTCCAGTGGGCGACGAGCTGCACCAACGCATGCTGCGCATTACCAAGCAAACCGATGGCGAATTGGAAACCGAAAGTTTCGACAATTTTAAGTTTGTGCCGCTGCTTGGGAAAGAGGGCTGGTAAAATTAGGCGTTATGCCCCGCCAAAGCCGCAAATAGTCCTGCTAACTTCGCCTTCAATAAGATTTTTTGTCCCTGCCTGCCCGAGGCCAGCAAGCGCTCTCCCACACGGGCTTCCCAACTGCAAGTGAGCGTATGACCATGCAGAC
>Ga0209284_10004188_pt1 | contig 16589 bp, 15 predicted proteins | sample FRY03_FD_187211 | JGI IMG/M metagenome (GOLD analysis project Ga0209284, IMG submission 187211) | Freshwater microbial communities from Lake Fryxell liftoff mats and glacier meltwater in Antarctica - FRY-03 (SPAdes) (version 2) | ecosystem: Environmental > Aquatic > Freshwater > Ice > Glacier... | reverse complement strand
ATCTCTGGATATTGTACTAGTAATGGTTTCGCCGGCTTTGAGCTTGTGTGAGGGTGGGCTGGCATGGAGCCAGTAACCGTTTTGCTCAACGTATGGGGCGGAGATGCCCTCAGATCCATACGCCGCTCAACCGCAAGCATCCTCGCTCAGACGCTTCAGCCGGCAGAACTCCTCGTCGTCGCTGATGGCCCACTAGATGCTGTAGTAGACCAGTTTCTCGAGTCTTTGCAAATGGAGACCTCGATACCGGTGAGAATCGTGCGAGTTGATCAACCGACCGGCTTATGGAACGCCCGCAATGTAGGTCTACAGGAGTCGAAGACAGAGCTAGTGGCACTGCAGGATGCCGACGACGTGATGCATCCACAGAGACTCGAAATCCAAGTAAGTGAAATGAGTTCGCATCAAATCGATGTGCTCGGCTCTGACGCGTATGAGTTTGACGATCAGTCTGGGGTCATCACAGGTTGCCGTCAAAGCCCGCACAATCAAGAGCAACTAATCAAAAAACTTCTCATTAACAATCCATTCAATCATTCGACAGTGATGTTGCGGCGATCTTCTGTCTTGGAATGCGGAGGTTACCGAAACGTGTATCTGGCCGAAGACTATGACTTGTGGTTGCGAATGGCAGGCAAAGGAAGTAATTTCGGAATTGGGGAGAATATTGTTGAGTGTCTTGCAGTGAACTCAAAATTTCTGGATCGCCGAGGGGGCTGGGAATTCATGCGAAGCGAACTACTGCTTAACAAAGTAATTAAGCAAGAGTTCTCGCCTCGACTAATTTTCCGCCTGGCACGTTTAAGTGCAAGGATTCTGTATCGACTGGGACCAAAGCATTTGCGTAGCAAGGTGAATTCCCGTGTTCTCAGCAACAGGAAAATCGAGACGCCAGTTGACTTAGATGAATTCATTGCAACCCCACTGAGACAGGTCTCTTGAACTAAATATCAGAGCCGACTCGCTCAAAAGTCGCCGGTTTATGAATGACTACTATTCTCGGCATTAGCTGCTTCAGGTTTCGATATCCGGAGGCATAGGCCCATTCAGGGCTAACCGTGTTGGCCGAGTGTTGATTAAACCAATGATTGATGTGGCTCTCATCGTTGTGTTTCGCGATTAATCCTCGATTGAGGTCGTCTTGAATATTTTTCTTTAAGTCAGTGCACAAATTCTGAAACGATAAGAAAGTTCCCCAAAAAACTCCACCGCAAACGTAAGTCTTTCTCTTCGAAATGGCCACGAAAGCGTTCGACTTCTTGCGTCGCTCCCACGGCCCAAGTGGGGTTCGGATGGCTAAACGAAACAATGTGGATCGATTGAAATAGCCTGGATGCTGCACAAATACGATTTGGTCTTGTCCACTTGGTTGAATCGCACCCGACAAGTCTTTAGCCGAGATTGGCGACACTACTTCTGTGTCAGCGTCAAGGTACATAACAATGTCGCCCGTCACCTGATTCCAGAAACGCAGCATCAAATCAAATCGAAGCAATGTTGCTTCAGGCCATCCGTAACTTTCAATTTCACATATTTTGAGCTCTACGCTGGATAGTTCCATATCGCTCAAAACGTTGTCTTCGGCATGATCAGTGAGGAGAATCACTTGTACCCTCATCGTTTGTGTCATATATGCGTCTATGGATTCAATCAAATCTCTCGCGTAAGAAACGTAACTCTTGGTTGCTATTACGAAAATAGTTATAGGAACAAGACTTCCTTCTGAATCTTGAAGCATTATTTCCCTGATCGACTATGGCGAATTCGATATATCGTGCGCATCACCATTCCGAAAACTCGCAAAAGTGGAATGATGAGCTCGAGCCGTCCACCTAGGGGCTCAAGGATTGCGGAACGGGAAGAGGAGTGTCTTTCGTTAAGGTATGCGACGGCTTGCTCAGCAGCAAGCACTAAGACATCGTCTGAGATCACCGCTACATAGCCGTGATTCGCTGCCGGGGCGATGAGTTCATCTAACCGAGGCCATCCATTGGCACCGAGCATCCCTCGGATGTCATCTACTAAAATGATGGTGTTATCGGCCTTTCGGTTTGCTAGTACCACTTGAAGTTCGTCCAAGACCGGGCATGGATTACCGATTGCTGAGGTTTGGCCGCCCGAGAAATGTGCATCTAGCCAGAACAGACAGGGCACTGATCCGTCGGGCAAACACTTGGGCAAGATGTCTTTTGATGGCCCGAATTTCACCGAAATATTTGTAAATGTTGCAAGTTTCTTCGTTGCATTACGAGCGAGAGCAGCATCTTGTTCGATTGTGTGCACATACGTGAAGTTCTTGGCCAATATTCGGGCTGATCGACCCTGAAAGGTACCAGTTTCAATTGCGACGGCTTCAGGTCCAAGGAATTCGAGAGACCAGGCTCTTAAGTGATCAGGTATTCCACGCCACAGGAGACCCATTTGTTCTAATCATAGGTCATATTGAAATGCAAGTGGCGACAAAATGTGTGGTACAACTTTTTTAACGCTTGAGTTCAAGGGGTCGATGCAACACCTGAGTTTCAAGGGGTGTCGTGATGTTGGGTCGTCCAGGTTATCCGAGTGAGGTTCGGCGTCGGTTTTGGGAGCAGGTCAGGGCCGGCGATGGGGTTCGAGAAGCGGCGGTGGTGGTGGGTGTGTCTCGCGCCATCGGTAACGAGTGGTTCCGTCAGACTGGCGGTGTGATCCCCAAGCATGCTCCTCCCAGCAAAATCAGGCCCCGTTTGACCTTTGAGCAGCGTGAGGAGATCGCCGTGTTGTTCGAGTCAAAATCTTCGAACGCAGAGATCGCGAAGGCGGTCGGCTGTCACCGGTCAACGATCGGGCGTGAACTGGGGTTGAACTCGACCGTTTCCAAGGATCATCACCAGCGGCAGTATCGGGCATCGATGGCACAGAAACGCACCGACTGGCGGGCCCGTCGAACGTGTGAGTCCAAACTCGCCGCCAATCCTCAGCTGGGCAAGGAGGTCCAGGATCGGCTGGAAGAAGAACACAGCCCTGAACAGATTTCGGAACGGTTGAAGATCGACTTCGCCCATGATAGACAGATGCGAATCAGCCACGAGTCGATCTACCAGGCGCTGTTCGTTCAGGGCCGTGGTGGTCTGCGTCGTGACTTGCACCAACGGCTCAGAACGGGTCGCGCAGTGCGCAAGACCCGCCGCAAAGTCGGCGAACGCCGGGGCCAGATCCCCAACATGGTCAACATTGCAGAGCGGCCAGCAGAAGTCGAAGACCGCGCGGTACCCGGGCATTGGGAAGGCGATCTGATCACCGGCACCCAGAACAAGTCCGCGATCGGGACGCTCGTTGAACGGGCCAGCGGGTTCTGCCTCTTGTTGCACCTGCCCGACTCCCACGGCGCCGACGCCGTCGCCCACGCGATGATCGATGCGATGAGCCGACTCCCGGCGACGCTTCGTCAGACCCTGACCTGGGACCAAGGCAAAGAGATGTCGAACCATGTGGCGATCGCCGCCGCGACCGATCTGGACATCTACTTCTGTGATCCCCACTCACCCTGGCAGCGCGGCAGCAGCGAAAACACCAACGGGCTCCTACGTCAATACTTCGCCAAGAGAGCCGACCTATCGGTCTTCGCGCCAGACTATCTCGAGCACGTCGCTCGCAAACTGAACAACCGCCCACGCAAACGGCTCGGCTTCAAAACCCCCGCCGAAGCACTCGACGCACTACTCTCAGAACCATTCAATCCAAACAATGTTGCATCCACCGCTTGAATTCACCACGATAATTAGTCTAGATTCAGGTGAAGTATGAAGAATAATGAATCGCCAAAGGTGTTTCAAAGTCTCAAAGTCTTATGGAGAATCCTGAATCCACACGAACGCAAGCGGCTTCCTATTTTGGCGATGCTATTGGTCGTGGGGATGATTCTTGAAACCGCGACAATTGCACTTGTGATTCCAGCAATCAATTTTTTGTCAGAAGTATCCAAAGGAGGAGTCTCGAAAATTGATCAATTAGAATTTTTCCAACTAAAGGGCAAATATTCTATTATTGCAGTCTGCGGATTGATTCTTTGCGCGATTGTTCTGAAGTCAATATTTTCAATTTTGAGCATTTGGTATCAGCGTGGGTTTTCAACACAATTAGATGCCCGTATTTCAAGCGACTTATTTAGAAAGTATCTCCTTCAACCATATTCGTTTCATGTTTCTGCGAATAGTTCGGATTTGATTAGGCGGACATACAACGCCTCGAGTGTGACAGCAGGGTTTCTTGATCCAATACTCATCGTCTTATCGGAGGCAGCGGTGATCCTTGCACTGATCGTGTTGCTGGGTCGAGTGGATCTACTGATTACAGGAGTATTAGGGGTATTTCTAGCAGGTGGATTGTGGGTGTTTCAAGGTACTTCACGACGATTTGTCTCCCGACTAGGGGAACAAAGAAATGAGCAAGAGGCGCTGCGTGTCAGAATGATTCATGAGGGTCTTGGAGGGATTCGGGAGGTCAAAGTCTTCGATAAAGAGAAGTATTTCTTAAGCAATTACGCTGCGGCCGTTCGGTCCGTTTCACTAGCGAATCGCTTGTTTAGCACCGTCCTTTCGATACCTAAGGTTTCCCTTGAGTTTCTTATGGTTTTATGTCTAACAATTATTGTTTTGATATCACTCTTTGATATTGAACGACAATCAATGTTACTTTCGACGCTAGGGGTATTCGCCGCAGCTGCATTTCGAATTATGCCTAGTCTCAATCAGATTGCGACCGCATCTCATACGGTCAGATTCAATTCGGCCATTGTTCAGCAAATTGCGAATGATCTATTTCTGACCGAAGAGATCCCAAAGATTTTTGATGAAGATCGAATTGCCATTGCTGGCGATGAGATTATAAGGGTCGAGGACATTTCATTTCGACACAATTCAGAGTCCCGAGAGATTCTCGCTGGGATTAACTTTTCAATCAAGACTGGTCAGGTAATAGGAATTATTGGTGAGAGTGGAACAGGAAAGAGCACATTTGTGGACATTCTGATTGGACTAAGGCGCCCGGATTCGGGAGATATTAAGTTCGAAGGGAAGAGCATCTATCAAGACTTGGCTGAATGGAAATCACAAATTGGGTATGTACCGCAGGATATCTTTCTGCAAGATGAATCAATCAAGTCCAATATCGCGTTCGGTATTCCGAACGTCGAAATAAACGAGAGGCGGCTTTTTGATGCCATAAAAAGTAGCAACCTCGAAACCCTAATTTCGACTCTCCCAGATGGTGTTGACTCGATAGTGGGAGAACGAGGAACCCGTCTATCAGGAGGCCAAAAACAGCGATTGGGTATTGCTCGAGCGCTTTACAGGAAACCAAAGGTTCTGGTGTTGGATGAAGCTACAAGTGCCCTGGATATTGGTACCGAGAATGAAATACTTGCATCGCTTGCGAACATAAGTCAAGACGTCGCAGTGATAATTGTATCTCACAGATTCAACACGGTAAGAAACTGTGATCAATTGTTCAAGATCGAAGATGCCCAATTTGTGGAAATCAGGGATCGTCAATTGTTCCAAATTAACGACGATCATATTTGACCAAGATTGGCATATGCCCTATAAATCGGGTTGAACCGCATCGAGTTTCTTGCAGCCTCTATTCCTTGAAAGTATGGAGTTATGACAAACAACTCAAAGCAGTACCCGCTAAAGATACTGGGTGGGCAGTGAGGATGGTGTTGGAGTACCAGGGCGAGTATCGGTTGCAGTGAACGGCGATCGTTTCGATTGCCGTCAAGTTTGTTTCGACTCCTAAAACATTGTGGAGTTCGGTTAGACGGGCTGAAGTTGATGACGATTACAAGCCCGCGGTGTGGACCCGATGATCTCGAACTAGCAACATTGGGGTGGGTCGACCGGTTCATCCTCCGATGTCTATCCCAAGTCCACTAGACATTTCACTCGCCGAATACGAAACCACATACTACAATCGACAATACTCAAATCGGCAGGCCAATACATAAACTTACGAGCCGGCATAAAACCCGGTGCGGTTCAAAGGAGCATTTGTGGAACTTCAACGATTAACCGGCGAAGAATGGGGTAAGCACTATAATGTCAAATTAGCTGAAGGTGTTTTTAGAAATGTACAGAGCGGACAGGTTTCCATTCAGTCGTTGGAAATAATGCGCTTGACCGACAATGGACAATCAGTGCTTGAAATCGGTTCTGGAACTGGCGAGAGTTCAATTCACCTATCGTTGAATGGTCGAATCGCAACGGCTCTAGACTTTTCTAAAGAATGCCTAACTCTCACGGAGACTGTAGCTTCCCAGTTGCAAATTGAAGTTCAAACATGTTTTACAGATGCAACAAACGCGCTTCCCTTTGCCGAAAACTCGTTTGATGTCGTTTTTCAAGCCGGACTCCTCGAGCATTTCGAGAGACATGAGCGTGTAGATCTTCTCCGAAATTGGGGGATAGTTGGAAAGAAGATGATATCGCTTATTCCAAATGCGGCATGTCTCGCGTATCGAATCGGTATGAATCGTATGATCAGAAAGGATGTTTGGCCATACGGAGTCGAACTACCTCAGTTCACGCTTCAGGGGGAATTTGAGGAGGCAGGATTTCGTGTCACAGATGAATATTCGATTGGGAGGGATCAAGGACTCACATTCCTTCCTATTTGGCACCCAGCTTCGATTGCTTTAAAGATCGCGAATCGATTCGCCCCAACAGATGACATTTGTAGTCAGGGTTATCTTCTCGTAACAATTGGAGAGAAGAAGCAGATCACCAACTCTTATGACCGCGGACCGTCAAATGTATTTGCGCCACATCGAGGGTGTACCTTTATTGCGCAAGATAAAAGCGTAAGTTGAAATATATGGATAAGGAACTTTCAATCGCGACCTATGTAGGTTCATGGCCCCAAAATATTGGCAATGCCTTTTTCGATTTAGGTGCAGAAGCCCTATTGCGCCGTGCTTTTCCCTCAGCAAGAATCACTCGAACGGGAGGAGCAGTTCACTGGATGTTCAATAATTCAAGAATTGGACAAAGGAATCCAGTTAGAACTTATCTAGGACGGTATTTTCAGAGTAAGTTTCAAAGAAACGGAAATTCATTGGAACTTGGTGAAATTATCAAGACCGACCTCTTGGTATTTGCGGGGATGAGTATGTGCCAGGAGTTTGCCCAGAATAATGGGCCGACTCTATTGGCGGCGTCTAGGAATGGCGTACCAATTCTTGGCGTAGGCACGGGCGCATCTCGCTATTCAAAGGATGACGTCAGTGCGTTCGTTGATCTCTGTTTGAAAATTCCAAAATTATCGTTGATTACTCGCGATGAACCCTCGTACCAGATGGTTAAGGATTATCTTCCCAATGTACATAGAGGTATCGACTGTGCATTTTTTTTGCCGTGGTATTTCAAGCCATTATCCTTGATTGAGTCCGATTTTGTTATGTCGACTTTTGATTTTCGTTCGGAACCGAAATGGGTAACCGAAATGAATCCGATTCGCGCCCACCATGATCTTTGGGGACATCTCCCAAAGAGGTACGTGAATAGAGAACATACAGTTATTTCCGACATTCCCGAGGATTATTTGAACCTTTATGCCAATTGTCGAGTTACGTATTCAGACCGCGTCCACGCTTGTGTCGCGGCACTTTCATACGGAAATCGAGCCCAATTGTTCGCTGAAACTCCCCGAAGTGCACTGTTCGAACAAGTTGGCCTCTCAGAGATTGGTAATTATCCAGTAGCACTTGACTTGATGAACCTTGAAATCTTGAGACTAAATCAGGTTGTATTGGTTCGCAATGTGCAACAGGAGCTGACTGACAAATGAGCAAGGAACTTCTGGCGGGAGTACACAACGCAATACGATGGATTGAAAGAAACTCAATTTTAAATCAAGGCATCGGCACGACTTCTAATGCTAAACGTGCTTATCCGGAGGTGACGGGTTATTTAGTTCCAACCTTGATTGAATGGGGAGAGCGAGATATCGCGAGAAATTACGTTGACTGGTTGTTGTCAATCCAATTGTCGAATGGTGGTTTTGCTGATCCAACGGGCCGTCACGAGATGGTCTTTGACACAGGACAAGTGATGCGGGGTCTATTGGCGGCGAACAAAATCTGGCCGAGCGCCAAAATTGAGGACAGTTGTCGAAGGTGTGCATCCTGGGTAATGAGTCTGATCGACGAAGATGGTGGAATTGGCCGCATACCAGATTCCACGCAATGGAAGGGTGCTATTCCGCTCCAAGTCTTACTCTACTCATTCGAACCATTTCGGAGGTATTTTCAAGAAATTCAAGACATTGAGATGTCGCGAAAGATTGATAACGCCATAGGTGGGCTAATGATTGAAGCTGGAGAGGAGAGCGAGAGTTCTCTCAATCATTTCCACGCTTACTATATTGATGCAGTTTTGGATTTAGGTTATGTAGAATTGGCCAGAAAGTTGATGTTCAAAGTAAAGAAATTTATGCGATCTGATGGGTTTCTTCCAGGTCGGCCAAGTGCCCCGTGGATGTGCTCAACCGGACAGTTTCAATATGCCCAGATTTTTTACAAGCTTGGGCAAAAATCGGATGGCGACGCGGCCCTTTTTGCAGGGCTAGGCAAACAGAATCGCTCAGGTGGGTGGTTTGGTTCGTACAGAGATGGGGTGGGGTCTGTTTGGCATAGATACGTACTTCCTCATGGCAAATGGATCGGACAGGAGATCCCATACTTTTCAAATGTTGAGATACCTTGGGCTACGAAGTATTTTCTTGATGCTGTTGACTCAAAACTCAAATTGGAGTTCGAAGAGATGCATGAGATCTTTAGTTCTTCGATAGATCTAGATGACGGAAGGCTTCTGTTGCTTCGGCAATCCATGGAATACGCACACCCAGTAAATATTCTAGACGTTGGATGCGGGAAGGGCCGCTACCTAAGAGCATTAGGTGAGAACGGACGACAATTGGTTGGCGTTGATTTATCAGCTTCAATATTGAAGTATGTCCCCGATTTTGTAGAAGCACGAGTTGGTTCGTTGACAAATCTCCCCTGCTCTGACGGGGAGTTCGATTTTGTATTTGCGATTGAAAGCCTTGAGCACGCCGTAAATGTAAAGGGTGCGATTAGGGAATTGTCCCGTGTAGTTCGTGTAGGGGGGACTCTTCTGATTATCGACAAGAACTCGTCCTATCTCGGAAGATTTCGATTCCGAAAGCCGCTGTGGGAACAATGGTTTAATCGCAAGCATTTATCAAAGGATCTCCGCAAAGAGGGATTTTCCGTAGAGGTGGTTCGAACAGTTCCTTATGAAGGAAGGAATGATGGTCTCTTTGCAGCTTGGATATGCGTAAAGATGGCTTCGTGAAGCGGGTCGTACTCTTTGTAGTCGGTACTCGGCCCGAGGTGATTAAAACTGCACGGCTTATACATGAACTTAAGATATCGTCCGATGTGTCGATCAAATTGTGTCTGACCGGCCAACACACTGACCTTGTTGAACAAGTACTCCAAGATTTCGGCTTAGTACCGGATATAACGCTTGATCTAATGACAGAAAATCAAACTCTTTCGGAATTAACAAGTCGATTGACACTCGCATTGTCATTCGTAATGAAAGAAATGATCCCTGATTTAGTTGTTGTGCAGGGCGATACCACTTCGGCTTTTGTCGGAGCGCTCACCGCCTTCTATGCGAATATTCCGGTTGCACATGTGGAAGCTGGGTTGAGGACCGAGACGATACGAACACCGTTCCCGGAGGAACTGAATCGACGCATCATTTCTCAGATTGCTCAGATCAATTTAGCACCCACGGAGAGTGCAAAACGGAATCTACTCAATAGCGGCGTTCCACAAGAGAGAATTTGGGTAACAGGGAATACCGGAATTGACGCTTTATTATGGATGAAGAAGAAGATTCAGATCTCTCAAATACCGAACACTTACTCGAGTTCAAATATATTGAATGGGAAAAATCAAAAAGTGCTAGTCACGGTGCATAGACGTGAGTCTCACGGTCAAGCGCTAATTGAGATTTGCGAGGGAATTCGAATTTTTCTGCGGGAAAATTCTGGTGCACAAGTGACACTACCAGTACACCCAAATCCGAATGTTAGTTCAACAGTACAGCGAATGCTCGGAGACGTCGAAAGATGCAATTTGGTTAAGCCGCTTGGATATCAAGATTTTATACGCGAAATGATGTCGTGTGATGTAATTCTTACAGATTCTGGTGGAATACAAGAAGAAGCTCCGTATCTCGGAAAGCGCACACTTGTTATAAGAGAGTCAACTGAAAGGATTGAATCCGTGGACTTAGGCTATGCCAAATTAGTACCTATTGATGCCTTTAGTATTTCGATTGCACTTCGTAAATCGCTATTAAATCAAACTGAAGTGGAGATTGGTGAGCCGTATGGAACTGGTGACTCCTCGATTGGGATTGCAAAAATCTTGATTGATTCGATGGGAATCGAAAAATGAATCAAAAGGTGTCCGTAATTCTTCCCGTTTGGAACGGAGAAGCTTTTTTAGACCAAGCATTAGATAGCCTGCGGATGCAATCATACTCGAATCTTGAGATTGTAATTGTTGATGACTGTTCGACCGATAGTACGCCAGTGATTATTGAGCGTCATCGAATTGCCGACAAAAGGATAGTCGTCGTAAGGAACGAAAAGAATCTAAAGCTTCCAATGTCCTTGAATATAGGATTTTTAAACTCAACGGGAGAATGGATTTCATGGACTTCGTATGACAATGTGCACAAGAGAGACCATATTTGCACGCTCTTGAACGAGGTGACTTTTAGGCAGTTCGAGCTTGGATATGGAAACTATGAAATTATAGACGAGAATTCGAAACTCATTAAGTGTTCTGAAGTGCAAGATCCAATCAATCTGGTGAGAGGAAATTGTGTTGGTGCAAGTTTCATCTATCACAGAAGCGTCCATGAGCGACTTGGGGGATACGACGAAACAAAATTTATGTTTGAAGATTATGATTTTTGGGTAAGAGCGTTCCTAAGTGGGGTACGAATGGGTTGTGTCTCAGGTAATAATTACCAGTATCGAATTCACTTAAATCAGCTTTCGATTAGGCGCTCACTACCGCTTTCATTTTTGGAGTACAGGCGTGAATTAATTGAATATCGATGGAATTGTAGTAAGAAGTTAAAAGCCTCTGCCCTTCTTGATTTTATGCAATTGGCAGAAGGATATGGAGCTCGCCGCGAAATGCTGTGGGCGGCCCTATATGGATTTTCTTTAAGACCAATTTGGGTTTTATTACAGTTGTTCGCTGGTTTATATCGTAGACTACATCGACTCAAAATACGATGACAAATGTAATTTCGTTTTCGCTATATGGCAATTCATTGAAGTATCAACACGGTGCAGTGTTAAATGCGAAAGGTGCCCGTCAGTACTACCCTCACTGGAATTGTCGGTTCTACTGCGGAGAATCGATTTCAGAATCGACGAAAATTAAGATCAGATCGTTCGGTGCCGAGACGGTTGATGTTGACGGACGTGAAGATCCATCTGCGATGTTTTGGCGATTTCGCCCCGTTTTAGAGAATGGAATCAACACTCTCATTGTACGTGACTGCGATTCGCGTTTTTCCGACAGAGAACTCTTTGCTGTCAACGAATGGTTATCGAGTGAATCGAATCTACATATTATGCGTGATCACCCAAGCCATAATGCGCCGATACTAGGTGGATTATGGGGTGCGAAAACCGATGTATTTGATTTGGTTGCGTCGGGGCTCGAGAATTATCGTCCCAGAGGTGAATACGGCGAGGACCAACGTTTTCTTGCACGTTCTCTGTACTCAAGTCAACGGCAGAGTTCGTTTGTGCACGACTCGTTTTTTTGGCGAGAACCTCAAAGAAAAAAATTTCCAACGAAACGCATAAGTGGATTCTATGTTGGAGAATCAGTCGACGAGAATGAATATGTTAGCAACTCTCTAAGGGAGCAGGTCGTGCGAATTGAAAGAAGCTTCATACATCGAACTTATGTGGGAATACGCGATTATATGGATGCGCTTATTCGGAATGACCTTTCGTGAGAGTTGCACATGTTGCACCTAATTACGGAGATTCATCATCTGCTGCTTGGAGAATTCTCAATTCACAGATCAGTATTGGGATGGATGCATTTGGCCTGGTCCACAATAGGAAGATTGACGGGCCAGCTCGCCAGATAAATGGCAATTTGTTTGGTAAAAGTACTTCGTTGATGTTCGCACGGGCGACGAGTGCGTTCAATCAACGCTTCTACTATCGAACTGAACAAAATTCACCTTGGACAACTAAAGGATGGATGCCAGAGTTAGGAAAAGCACTCAGAAAGAATCAGCCAAATGTTGTCAATTTACACTGGCTTCCGTCATGCATCGACTTAGAAGATGCAAATAGTTCAGTCTCGGCAGACTTCGTTCTGACCCTTCATGATGTCTGGCCGTTAACGGGAGGTTGTCATTGTTCATTTGATTGCCAAAATTGGCGCATTGGCTGTGGAGAATGCCCGCAACGAACATCACGTATTCCAATACTCATATCGCCAGTGCGCGATTTCCAATCCAAACTTAACAACTATTTACAAATTGATTCTTTATCCGTCGTTGGACCATCTAAATGGATTTGCGAGATGGCCGAGGAGAGTCCTATGTTCACCAAACGCAGAGTATTCCACATTCCTAATTGCATTGACGGTAGGGTTTTCTTGCCGTTACCACGGACCGCGATTAGAGAGGCAATGAATATTGATAATGACTGTCAAGTTCTTTTATTCGTAGTTTCTGGCTCACTAACACAATTTCATAAAGGATTTGACCTCTTATTGAAATCACTACATGTTTTGTCAAAAGATCGAGATCGAAATCTTCTATTAATGACCGTAGGTGATACTTCTGAGTTGAAACATATCGAAATACCAATCCCGGCCTTGCATCTTGGACAAGTCTCCGATGAATTAGAAATGGCGAAGGCATATTCCGCTGCCGATGTTTTTTTATTGCCCTCGCGCCATGACAATTATCCAAATACCGTGCTTGAGGCGCTTTCATGTGGCACACGTACGGTCGCATTTTCTGTCGGTGGATTGGTCGAGCTACTTCGAGACGAGTCACGAGGGAAACTTATTCCACCATTCGATCATGAGGAATTTAGTAAATCGATCGCGAGCGTGATTGATAATAGACTAACTGAAGAACAAAGAAGTTTGCTTCATGATGACATTCAACAAGATCATTCGCCTATGCGTTGTGCCGAACAGTACAAAATGGTTTATGAGACAATCGCTACCTAGAGATATTTCTTGCCTTGAGCCTTATCCAAAAGTTCGTAATTGTTCGAACCCCGAGTTGGATGGAAATTGCAAAACAAAATACGAGATACTCGGTCCAGTTTACAAATGATTTATGATAGCCAAGTCGATTTCTGATTTTTCGAACATCTGATACCGACCAAAATTTTTGCCGCGGTCTTGAGGAAATCCCCATAGACGTAGATTCAACTAAAATAGAATCGATTTTCTTGAGGCTATATCCGGCGACTGTTGCTCGAAGTATAAAATCATAATCAGCAGCAATGCGGTATCGCGTATCAAAGTTTCCGATTGACGTATAAATACGACGATCAACGAATGTAGCTGGGTGAGGAATCATGATTCGCGGAAAGTCTGAAGGTCGTACCGACAGAATCTGGGCTGCTTTCGGGCGATCGGTATATCTCATATTTCCAAAATAGACCATTTGGTTGGTGATTTCTATCGCGCGTTCAACTGATTGGAGTGCATGGCTGGTCAAACGATCATCGCAACCCAAAATCCCAACCATAGATCCAGACGCCAACGCAATGGCCTTATTCATTGCAAAGTAAAGACCACTGTCTGGTTCGGATACAATTTTTGTAATTGCGAATGCGTATTTACTCACGACGTTGAGAGTCCCGTCCGTGGACGCACCGTCGATCAGGATGATTTCTTTCTTGTGGCATTCCGCGTTGATTACCGATTGAACGCAATCTTCAATCAGATCCTTTCCGTTGCGAACAACAATTATGATTGAGAAAAAAGTGGAGTCACTATTCATAGGTGTGTTTTAGTTTTGCTCAATGCGGTCACGAATCAGAAAAATCCAGGTGGTCTATTTGGCGGTTGGCGACACGCCATTGTGGGAATTGCAAATTGGACTCGGATTTAGAGATTTTACTTAACCAAGGCGAAGGAATGACGATTTCGTCGGCTCCATTTTGCCACGCAAACCAACTTCCCCACCACGAGAACGAACTGTTAGATGCGATAACATACTTGGATTCTGAAATTTGTTGGAGGTCATCAATCATATGCGTGGCTTCACTTTGAAAAACCTTGAATCCTCGGATTACCAATTTATCAAACAATAATTTGCGGACCAGGGGCTTGTTATCGCTTATTAGAACGATGTTATTACACCCGTGAACTAATCGCAGATTTTCCGCATTCTTTATGTAGTAACTCGACTCGGTAACACCGTGTAATTTTCGAGCTCTTGTATTTGTTTGGTAATCACTGAGTCTCACATGAATTGCGATGTGGTCGTTAACTTTTGAACTCAATAAACGGCTAAAAGTTCGTGAGTTTGAGATACGGGATTGCAATTCTGGCCATGCTGTCTCAACGATCCTGAAGTCTTGGAAGTAGCTGCGGAAATAACTCCTGTTTGAATGTTGAACTTGACTATTATATTTCCTCGGATCATCCTGCAGATTCCATTTAACGACTTCAATCAACTTTCCAAAAGTTGTAGTCTTCACGGGTTCTTGATATTCAGATGGTTTTATGAGGTCATCTAATGCGAACTCTCTTCGAGTCAAACCTTCATACATATTTTTGCTCAGAAGGTTAGCATTTAACTGAAAATCTGTATTCCGCAGAGACTGTAATGCGAGGGCAGCGCAAAGAATGAACATTTGATTTCCGAAGCCACCACGTAGCACAAAAATATTTGGGCGGTCGTGATTCTTAAAGACCATTGAGAGACTTTCGGTTTCTTTTGAGGGTAAGTCTTCGTTACTTGTCATGGAGCCCAAGATGAGAATCGAACTCACGACCTACGCATTACGAGTGCGTTGCTCTACCCCTGAGCTACCTGGGCGGGTATTAACGAGGTCAGTTTACTGCCGTTGTCGTGCTTGACACCCGCGTCATCATCAGCGACGGCAACTGTAAAAAGAGCGCCTGCAACAACAGTGCCTCGTTCGCATTCAGGCCGAGCGCGGCCATCGCCTTGTGAATGCGCGCAACCGCATCTATGTACTTCTCGCTGTCGGGATGCTGCTCGGGCGAGATCACGAGCCCGTGGTAAGTAGCGGCAATCGCGCTAAGGCCGCTGCGCAACTCATCGCTCTTGAACTTGCGGGCCTGGCGCTTGTGGCGATCTTGCAGAGTTTTGCGGCCGCTGCCGCGTTCGCCGGTCAGTGCGACTCGCTCTTCGAGCGCTTCTAATTCGTTGGCCTGCTCGGCGAGCAGTGGCTCAGATGCATTGTCGATGTGTTCGAGCAATTCGTCGACGAGGCGAGCCACGGACGCGCCAGTGCCGTCAAGGTGTTGGGGCACAGTCGCGAACGCCTCGGTGCGATGCGCGAGGTGACGATCGGTGGCCAGCAGATGAGCGCGCTGCAGGTCTCCGTTAGCAGCGTGCGCGGCGGCCTGCGCTGTTACGGCCAAGACACCGCTGCGCACAAGTTCGGCGGCGATTATGGCGTCGTCGAGCCGCACGAAGTTGACGACAACGCAGCGCGAGTTAATTGTCGCCAGCGACGGCACTAGCTGGTCGGCGAGTAAAATAAAAATAATTGTCGGAGACGGCTCTTCGATGGTCTTTAACAACCGCGCCGCCGCCGAGTCGCGCATCAGGTGCATCTCGTGCACGATTACGATCTTGATCTTGCTCTCGGTCGGTGTCGTCGCCGCTTGGCGTACGATGTTGTCGGCCTCATCTTTGTCGACTGCGGCGCCTTCACGCAGAACCTCGTTGACGTCAACGAATGCACCCCGCACAATTAGTTGCGCCACTCGCGAACTCGCATCGTCGCTGCCGGTGATCAGTACCGTCGCAAACGCACGCGCGGCCTGTTCTTTGCCGCAGCCCTCTGGGCCCACAAACAGATACGCGTGCACCGAACCTTTGGCGAGTTGCGTGAGTTGTTCGACGGCCCGAGGTTGGCCGATTATCTGATCCCACACGCTTGCCATGATCGTTACAGCGAGAGCCGCTCGCGCACTTGCTGCGAGATGATTGCTTGCAGTTCGTCTTTCGGTGGCATTCCATCGACGACCAGCCAGTGCTCTGGGTCGGCGGCTGCCATCGTCGTAAAGCCGGTGTGAATGCGCTCGAAGAACGCGCGGTCTTCGCGTTCGAAGCGATCGAGTTCGCGCTTTTTGAGTCGCTCGAGTAAAACATCAAGCGGCACGTCGATAAACACAACTAGGTCGGGCCAGCGCGCGCCGATCGCCCAATTATTAAAACGCCGCAGTTCGTCGATGTCTAACAACCGCCCGTAACCCTGGTAGGCGAGCGACGAGTAAACGCTGCGATCGCTGACGACGTGTTTGC
>Ga0209284_10004187_pt1 | contig 16591 bp, 9 predicted proteins | sample FRY03_FD_187211 | JGI IMG/M metagenome (GOLD analysis project Ga0209284, IMG submission 187211) | Freshwater microbial communities from Lake Fryxell liftoff mats and glacier meltwater in Antarctica - FRY-03 (SPAdes) (version 2) | ecosystem: Environmental > Aquatic > Freshwater > Ice > Glacier... | reverse complement strand
TTGAAAGACTTAAACCAGAATCAATACGTGCTGTTATTTCTGAAACCCATTCAAATTGTGGCAACCCTTTGAAACGAGAAAGAGTAACCAATGCTTCTTTTAGTTGATTTGCTTCTGATTCATTTATCGGCTGATTGTTGATTGAGAAACTTACATCTTCATACCTGTAATAAACTTTATGACCATCTCTAATTCTTTCAAGCGGAATGTTCCAACCTTGAGGACTTTCCATAAATTTAAAATCTTCAAAAAGTTGTCTTTTTTTAATCCCAACATCATTACCACTAAATTCATAAATTGCTTTATTACACTCTTCGATAAGATTTTCCATGAAGTATCTACGTCCAGAATTACTGAAGCACCTATCAAGAGTTTGGTATCTAATTATTGCAAGTTTATTGGTTGCCAAAAAAAATAAGATTATAAATTTCTACTAACTTACAAACATACAAAAAAGCAATGGAATGTAAAAGAGTGAAATTGAAAAAGGATAGGCAGGATAACCAAAAAACGTAAGAAAGATATTTATACTTTTTTATAAAATAAAAAACGGATTTAAGTGGCTGTTTGAGTGCAAAGTAAACATATATATACATCGTACTGCTTTACTATGTTCTGATGTTACCCAAAAGTTTAAATTGAAAAAAAATAAAAAATGTTTGTGGTCAAATTTGGTTATCCTGCCTATCCATCACATTTAATAAAAAAAGGTGCAAAATGCACCCTTTTCTAAAAGTTTATAATTTGAAGTTTTTTAGTCATTTTCAAGCTCTTTGTTTTTGTTGTCGACTTCTTCGTAAGTTAGTTCTTTGACTGCATACACATATCCTGTTTTCTTGCTGATTTTTATGAAATTATGTTTCTTTAATGCCTTTCCTAGCTTATTAATTGTACCATCATTCAAGTTTAATTTTGTTCTATCAGCAAGTTTTGCAGCTATTTGTGAAGCGTTTAGAAATAAGTTAGCTTCCTCTTTTGGACAAGGTTCAAACCAGGTTAATAAAAGTTCTTCTTCGGGACTATGTAGTTGGTACTGTTCATTATTTGCTGTTATTGATTTGATTTCTTCTTGGTCGAACCAATATCTAAAACCACTTTTAAAAAGAAACAACGCTTGAGAAAAAACGAGGTTAATATCTACTTCGTGTTGGTATTGAATTCCTTCCAGTTCGAAACAAAGAAACCTTCTACTTCCTGTACTGTCGTTTAAGAACTGAGCTGTGTTGACACTTCCGGCAAATGATGCGCGTCTTGGCATTGTTTCGTTGTTGTGTCCGTATGCTTTTCTCATTCGGATTTGGGTTTTTGTAATGATCTCTTTTAAGCTTCCTATTTCAGAACGATTCAAGTTTTCTAATTCGTCCAAGTTGATTAACATACATTCTGAAAGTTGGACTAAAGTATCTTTATTGTTTGGGTTAATGGTTCCGGAAAATAAATACTCTTTCAATTGCTTTGGAACGATTTTTTCTACCCAAGTTGTTTTTCCTAATCCTTGTTTTCCACTGAATACGATTACCGTGTGATTGATTACTTTATCATCTAATACACAACCGACCATTGCAACAATCCATTTTTTAAAACACTGCTGCCAAAGGTCCTGTTTTGTTGTGGTTATAGTGTTTGCTAAATCGGTAATGTAATCGGTTTTTTCATCATAAGAAGGTAAATTATTGAAGTAGTCTTCAAATGGGTTGTATAATGGACAAAAATCAGAATTTAGTAGATTACGCAATGATGATAAATTTGTTTTTAATCTACCTTTTAGACATTCGCGAAGCATTGAATTTTCAATAAAATCGTTCATTACGTTCCACTTCTTTTTCCCGTAGTATTGGAACTCTAATTTACCCGAAACGATGTTGTGACGGAATACATATTTGTTAGATAAAAAAAGTTCTAAACGGTCAATTTGGGTTGGTTTTGGTTTGTCTTCGTCGTCGTCCTCTCCTAAATCCTCTCCAAAGGAGAGGACTTTTGAGCTCGTTTCTTTTTTTAAAGAAGAGTTTGCTTCGTCGTTCCTTCTCGCAATGACCTTTGTTTCGCTTTTTCCAAATTCGAGGATATTGCCGTAGGCACTATTCACAGCTTGAGTTACTTCCTTTTCATCATAACCAAAATCAGTCATAATATAACCTAGTGCTTGTTGTAATGAAATGCCTTTTCGGTTTAAGTTACAAGCTAATTGATGTACAAACACATTCCGGCTACCATTCAAATATTGCACTTTTTTTTCGGTAAAATTTACGCAATGTGTATAAATAGCATCATAATCTAAAAGCGGTTCAGGTTTTTTACTTTTTGGTTCTGGCTGTGTTTCAATTAAAGGCATCTCGACTGCGCTCGATGTGACAAATGCTGAAGCATCAGGATTGTGGTATAAATTTTCATCCCAAGAATAAAAACATAACCTGGTTAAATCTTTGCCTGATTTGTCAATTTCCAGTTTTAAAATACTCTCGTAATGTGCTTGAACTTTTAGAAACGTTTCTTTGTGGTCGGCTTTTGGGGTGTCAATTTTTACTAGAATTTTTAAACCATTACCTGATGGACTTACGAAACTTGCAAATGTGAACTCGGATTGATTGGCCAAATGCTTTGCGTTTTGCAAATCAGCTGCACTTAACTTGTCGATGTCTAAGATTATAAAATTTGAATATTCAGTTAGGAATTCCAATTTTCGACCTCCCACAAATTTCCCTGAAGGTGTAAATGCTGGAAGTGATTTTTTGGCTTTGTTGTATGCTTCTTCTTTTTTTTCAGCCAGTGATTTACGTAAGTAAATAATACCTGGTTTGTATTTTCCTGTTTTGATTTCTTGAAGGACTTCTTCAATTTTTTTGTGTTCTATGACTTCATTGAAGTTTTTAAAGACTGTGATCATTATTTAAATTTTAAGAGTTAAACTTTCTTTTTTTCTTGATAAAAAAAGAAACAAAAAAATCAAGTCTTGGGATTTTCAGCGGTCAATTACAATCTCATATCCTAAAAGAAAAGAACTCGCTACGCTCAAACAGCTTTTCTTTTTACGGATATTTCGATTGATTGACGCTCGCCTCCAAATACCAAGGACAGTGTGATTGTGCTATGATTTAACTATTGGTTTACAATCACACGCCTCGCAGGTTCCGTTACAGCTGCACATACTATCGTCCTTTAAAAGATTTGTTGTAATGCTCTTGCATCAATTTCTCTACATCAGACAATTTGTAGTAGATTTTGTTCCCCACTTGGCTGAATGAAATTTTTCCTTCATCTCTCCAGGTTTGGGCTGTACGTTTTGAGATTTTCAAGAGTAAAAGGAATTCTTGATTGTCCAAAAAGGTTTCTTTTTTTGGGTCTGCCTTTAAGCTGATTTGGCTTTGAATTGTGTCTAATTTTGACATTAGATCTGTGAACTGGTCTTTTGTGAAGATAATTGCATCCATTTTTAAAAGTTTTAAATTGTTATGATGCAAATGGAAGAAATAAAAAAAAGTCCGATTAGACTTATTTAGTCCTATCGGACTAAATAGTTTGTAAGCCCTTATGAATAGTAAGAAGTTGAAATGTTAATTTTAGAAAAAATCGGACTACAGTTTAATTTTCCAATCGTTGTTTGGGTTCTTGTCTGTCCGAGTTGGGGACAAATACGTTTGAATTGTCTGCATAGAAAGCTCTTTTCCTTTTTCATCTACATAATTATCGCAAATGAATTTTGCAATGTCTTTTATTTTATATTGAATGTAGGGTGTTCCGTTTGGTTTTACCTCATACATCATTTGTTTATAAACGTCGGTTAAGATATTAATTGGACCGTTTATTTGTATTTTGAAAGTTGGTTTTACCTCTAAAGCCGTTTTACTTTTTTCTTCCAGTTGCTCCTTTTCTAATTGACATTTTAAGATTTTTTCATTTTGAATTTGTTTCAATAAAGCTTTGCATTGCTTTTTATAGTCCAGCAATTTATTATTTATGAAGTATACTTCTGATTGTTTGTATTCGCAAATTTCTTCATTCAAATAAAGGATTTTATCTGAATAATTAGTAAGGTTAGCTATGTGATTTTTTACCTCTGAAAATGAAAAATATCTCTCTTCACTTTCTGCGTTTATTAGTCTTTTTGGAGTTTTTACAACTTGTTCTTTTACGCTCATAGATTGCAGCTCTGTTCGTTTTTTCTCGATTAAAAAATAGAGTTTATTGTATCTACTCATTGCCGTTTTGGTGCTGAAAAACGCTTCATTGTTGGCTAAAAGCTTTTCAAGCTTGCATATCCATATCTCTGGGTTTGTCACCAGGTTAAATTGATAATCGATAAAATCAGGAAATTGAGATTGGTTGAGTTCTAAAATTTTAGCAATTAAGGCATTACAATAATTTTGAATATTGACTTTGTCTTCGACAATAATATCAAATAAAGGATTTTTGGCTTGTGCCGAAGGCATAGCCAATAATTGAGGAAACGGAGCCGTCTTTATAATTTGTTCCTTTGAATTCAATTGTAATATGTGTTTTTTTTGCAGTCATTTTTTTAAAAATTGTAATTAAAAGCGGTTTAAATTATGATGTTTTTTGATTGCTATTTGTAATACAATTAGCTTTCATCTTTTTTTCGTTTTGTTTGCTTTAAAAATTACTAGATTTCTATAACGCAAATGTAGAAAATAAAAAAAATCCTTGTTAAAGGATTTTAGTTTAAGTTATTAACAATCGTTTAAGGTCAATAAAAAAGCTACTTGACACGTTATTTAAAAAATATAATTGTCAACCGCCTTATCTAATTCTTCACCGATGATTTTTGCATAAATCTGAGTTGTACTGATATCACGATGATCCATTAACTTACTTACGTGTTCAATTCTCATTCCATTATTTAACGCATTAGTGGCGAAAGTGTGTCTGCTTAAATGGAAAGAAAGCGGGAATGGCAATTTCATTTTTTCACCCATTTTTTTCAAATGGAAATTTGCGAGTTTGTTGTGTTTTGATGTTACGTGATAACGCATAGAATCATTTTTTTCATAGCCTTCTTTATTTTCGATAATAGGAAAAATATAGTCATCATTATCTGCATCGGTTTTGATGTATTTATCCAAAATATCAATTGCTACTTTGCCAATTTTAAACTGGTGTGTTCTTCCGGTCTTGCGGATTGATTTACTGATTTTATGTTCCTCCTGATTGTAGTTGCTGTATTTCATTTCAATCACATCACCAAAACGCAATCCTCCAGCGTAAATGGAAAACAAGAACAAATCCCTCCAAATAATCCCTTTCTTGCCTTCAATAAGTCTTAAATCTGTTAAACTTACGATTTTGTCTTTGTTTAGAAATAACCTCTTAGATGGTTCTATTTTGAGTGTTAGTTTTTTGAAAGGAAACATTGTTTCTGGAATGATGTCTTCTTTTATGGCGTGATTAAAGATTGTACCAAGTACAATTACCGAAAGTCGTTGTGTTGTAAGTCCGTTGTTTAAACTGGTTCCCAAATAGTTTTTATAGTCGTTCAAAAGGGTAACCGAGAAATCATCAAAGTAAACATCTTTAGTTCCCATATAGGTTTCAAATTTTTTGATAGCTGTGGAGTAGGCGCGATGTGTTGAATAGGAAACAGAACCTTTGATTTTTTCCATACGATTATAAGCATACTCGAAAAAGTTTGGCACTTCTTTCCCTTTTATGGCTTCTTTTAGTTTTTTGATGGATACTGTTTTTACTTTGCGTTCCATATCTGCAACCTGTGCTTCAGCATCTGCAATTTTTTGCGATAACGACGCATTCATCCGGGCACTGTTTGGATGGTTCTTTTTTACTTTCTGCTTTACTTCATCCCATTCGCTCTCTTTGAGTTTTACTCCAGCAGTGATAAATTTCGTTTTTCTGTCTTTTATAATTCGGATGTAAAGAGGGCAGTGTCCAGTATGGTCTAACTGGTGTTTTCTGAGGATTAATTTAATAGATGCCATAATAATTGGAAATTAAGATTGTTGTACTATATTTGTAAAGTGGTGCAGTTGAGTGAAACCCTTATAAATACTGGTATTTCAAAGTGGTGCAACAGAGTACCAAGGTACAACATTGGGTACAACAAAACAAGTATTATGATGCTTTTCGTTGCTTTATTATGAACTTTGTAAATTCACAATGTAAATAAATACAGTGCTTTAGGTGCAAAATAGACTGTTGGAGAAAAAGTTGGGGATATCTCTTCTTTATCCGCAAGTAATGATTCATCAATAGCAATTGCTTTTATTTCTCTGTTAGCGGTTAGCGTTATTTTAATTTTTTTATCCGCAGAAGTTTCATCCACCAAAACCGAGTTTAATCTCGTCTTTGTTTCTTCCACTTTTTGCTGTGCTTCTTTAAGTTTATTCATCATTCCTGATAAGTCTCCAAACATCTTTATTTTTTTTATTTTAATAGTACGCAAACTTACTAAATTAGTTGTAAAATAAAATCAAAAAAAAAGGAGAAAGATATGTGCATCAACAATACTATTAAGTCTTATTTTTGCAATCGCTTGTAAAATGATACGAAAGATATGAAGAGTACAGATGCTAATTATCCTGTAGCTGATAAACAGCCTACAAAGCTTGAAAAGCATGGAGATGTAAGAATTGATAATTATTTTTGGATGCGTTTAACCGATGCCCAAAAAAATGCAATTCTAAAAGACGAACAAACCCAAAAGGTAGTAGCTTATTTAGAGGCAGAAAATACGTATTATGCCAACGTAACTGCGTATACCAAGAAATTTCAAGAAGATTTATTTCAAGAAATGAAGGGTAGAATTAAAGAAGATGATTCTTCTGTGCCTTATAAAGACAATGGGTATTACTACATAACACGTTATGAAATTGGCAGTCAGTATCCAATTTACAGCAGAAAAAAAGAAACTTTAGAAGCAAAAGAAGAAATTTTGTTTGATGTAAATATAGAGGCAAAAGACTATGATTATTTTCAATTAGGGGGCTTAAATATTTCTCCTGATAACAAAATGGCAGTCTATGCAACAGATACCGTTAGTAGAAGACAATATTTTTTACGAATTAAAAACTTAGAAACTGGCGAAATTTATAAGGATATTATAGACAACACCAATGGTGGATCTGTTTGGGCAAATGATAATAAAACTATTTTTTATACCAAGAAAAATCCAGAAACATTAAGAAGTTCAACCGTTTTTAGACATATTTTAGGCACAGAAGCTTCTGAAGATGTAGAAGTTTTTAATGAAAAAGATCCTGCTTTTAGCGCGTATGTATCTAAAACAAAATCTGATGAGTATATTATTATTGGTTCTCACAGCACACTTGCTACAGAATCACAGTTTTTAGATGCCAATAATCCAACAGGTTCATTTAAGCTTATACAAGCTAGAGAAAAAGAGTTAGAATATGACATTTCTCAATACAAAGAGCATTTTTACATATTAACGAATAAAGATGGCGCTACCAATTTTAAATTGATGAAAACGCCCATTTCTAATCCGTCAAAAGAAAACTGGGTAGATGTAATTCCGCACAGACAAGAAACATTACTAGAAGATTTTTCAATCTTTAAAGATTATTTAGTTTTAGAGGAGCGTACCAATGGCTTAAATAAAATTCGTATTAAACGCTGGGACAAAAAAGAAGATTATTATTTGCCTTTTAACGAAGAAACCTACGCTGCTGGTGTTTTTGGTAACCCAGAATTTGATACAGATACGATAAGATATTCTTATAATTCTTTTACAACACCTAGTTCTGTTATCGATTTTAACATGAAAGACCAAACAAATGATGTTAAAAAAGAACAGGCAGTTTTAGGCGGAAAGTTTAAAAAAGAAAATTATTTAAGCGAACGAGTTTGGGTTACTGCAAGAGATGGTAAAAAAGTAGCTATTTCTTTGGTGTATCATAAAGATACCAAGCTAAATGAAAACACGCCATTATTGCAATATGCATACGGTTCTTATGGTCATACCGTTTCAGATGGTTTTTCTACCACGCGTTTAACTTTATTAGACAGAGGTTTTGTATTTGCTTTAGCACACATTAGAGGAGGTCAATACTTAGGAAGAGAATGGTATGAAGATGGTAAAATGTTTACAAAGAAAAACACCTTTACAGATTTTATAGATTGTTCTAAATACTTAATCGATCAAAAATACACTTCTGCAAAACATTTATACGCTATGGGTGGTTCTGCAGGTGGTTTGTTAATGGGCGCTATTGTAAACATGAATCCAGAATTGTACAATGGCGTTATTGCATCTGTACCTTTTGTGGATGTAGTTTCTACGATGTTAGACGATACAATACCTTTAACAACCGGCGAATATGACGAATGGGGTAACCCGAATGAAAAAGAAGCTTATGATTATATAAAATCATATTCTCCTTACGACCAAGTTGGGGCGCATGCATACCCAAATATGTTAATTATTACCGGTTTTCATGACTCACAAGTACAATATTGGGAACCTGCAAAATGGGTTGCTAAATTACGTGAGTTAAAAACAGACACCAATTTATTGCTGTTACATACAGACATGGTAGCGGGTCATGGTGGTGCTTCTGGACGTTTTGAATCTTTAAAAGAAGTGGCAGAAGAGTTTACATTCTTTTTAGCCTTAGAAAATAAATTAGACTTAAAATCAATGAAGTCTTAAAATGAATTTTGTAATCTAGTAGCAGATGCGTATTTTTGCTCTCGATTAAAAATAAATGTTATTACTCTAGTATAATACTTCTTAAACGAAGTTTAGGGTGCGTTTTTAGCAAGTAATGAAGCAATCTTACCAAATAAGACTGCTTTTTATGCGCTAACATTAGTAGTTAAGTTACACGTAATGACGTTTTACTTTTTAAAAAGTTAGAATGACTAGAAACCAAGGTATCACCGAGAATATTTTAAAATTAGTAGGAGAAACACCACTTGTTAAGTTACAGACTATAACAAAAGGTTTTAAAGGTTCTTACTTTGCTAAATTAGAAGCATTTAATCCAGGACACTCTGCAAAAGACAGAATTGCATTGCATATTATTGAAGATGCAGAAAAAAAGGGGATTCTAAAAAAAGGCTTTACAATTGTAGAAACTACTTCTGGTAATACGGGTTTTAGCTTGGCAATGATTAGTATTGTAAAAGGCTATAAATGTATTTTGGCAGTAAGCGATAAATCATCGATCGATAAAATAGATATGTTAAAATCGATGGGTGCAGAAGTACATATTTGCCCAGCCAATGTTGCTCCAGACGATCCAAGATCGTATTATGAAGTTGCAAAAAGAATTCATAAAGAAACTAAGAAGTCTGTGTACATTAATCAATATTTTAACGAGTTAAATAGCGATGCACATTATAGAACTACTGGCCCAGAAATTTGGGAACAAACCCAAGGTAAAATTACACATTTGGTAGTTGCAAGTGGCACAGGTGGCACAATTTCAGGAACAGGTAAATACTTAAAAGAGCAAAACCCTGCTATTAAAATACTAGGTGTAGATGCGTATGGTTCTGTTTTAAAAAAATACCACGAAACAGGGGTGCTAGATCCTAAAGAAATTAAACCTTATAAAATTGAAGGTTTAGGTAAAAACTTAATCCCCACTGCTACCGATTTCGATATTATAGATGTTTACGAAAAAGTTACTGATAAAGAAGCCGCTTTGGCATCTAGAGAAATTGTGAAAAAAGAAGGTATTTTTCCGGGGTATACCTCAGGTGCCGTATTACAAGCTACCAAACAGTACAATGCCGCTGGTATGTTTGATGATGATAGCTTTGTGGTACTCATTTTTCCTGATCATGGATCTCGATATATGAATAAAATATACAGTGATTCTTGGATGAAAAAACAAGGATTCCTGTAAAATATTACGAGTTAACTATTTGAATAACTAGAAAAAAATGGTTAATTTGTGTTATCTAATAAAAACAAAAAATGACGAAAGATTTATTTGAAAGGATAGTAGAAGATAAAGGTCCTTTAGGAAAATGGGCAGATATAGCAGAAGGCTATTATGTGTTTCCTAAACTAGAAGGTCCTATTTCTAATAGAATGTTTTTTAATGGAAAGAAAGTAATTACCTGGAGTATTAACGATTACTTAGGTTTGGCAAACCATCCAGAAGTATTAAAAGTTGATGGTGCTGCTGCAACAGAACACGGTATGGCATACCCAATGGGTGCTAGAATGATGTCTGGTCATACTCCTTTTCATGAACAATTAGAAAGAGAATGTGCAGAATTTGTAGCCAAAGAAAAATCGTATTTATTAAATTTTGGATACCAGGGTATCATGTCTGCAATAGACGCTTTGGTAACTAAAAATGATATTATTGTGTATGATATGGATACCCATGCCTGCATTATAGACGGGGTTCGTTTGCATTCTGGAAAACGTTTTGTGTATCGTCACAACGATATGGAAAGCTTCGAGAAAAATATTAAACGTGCCAAAAGAATGGCAGAAAAAACAGGCGGCGGAATTTTAGTAATTTCCGAAGGTGTTTTTGGAATGAGAGGAGAGCAAGGGCGTTTAAAAGAAATTATTGCGTTTAAAAAAGAATATAATTTTAGACTATTAGTAGACGATGCCCATGGTTTTGGTACATTAGGAGAGGGTGGTAGAGGTACTGGTTTTGAGCAAGGTGTGCAAGATGATATTGATGTGTATTTTGCAACGTTTGCAAAATCGATGGCTGGTATTGGTGCTTTTTTAGCAGGTAATAAAGATGTAATTCAGTATTTACAATACAATATGCGTTCGCAAACCTTTGCAAAATCTTTGCCAATGGCAATGGTAAAAGGAGCTTTAAAGCGTTTAGATATGTTGCGTACCATGCCAGAATTAAAAGAAAAATTGTGGGAAAACACCAATTCGCTGCAAGCTGGTTTGCGTGCTGCTGGTTTCGATTTAGGAACTACACAAACCTGTATTACGCCTGTATTTTTAAATGGAGATATCCCAGAAGCAATGGCAATGGTAAACGATTTGCGTGAAAATCACGGAGTCTTCTGTTCTATTGTGGTGTATCCGGTAATACCTAAAGGATTAATTATTTTAAGATTAATACCCACAGCAACACATACACAAGAAGATATAGACGAAACAATTACTGCGTTTTCTGCTATTAGAGCATTGTTAGAAAACGGTACTTATAAAAAGATTGCAGCTTCTATGATGTAACGGGTGCAAAACCCAAATTATCAAGAACAATTTAATATTCTAAACAAATATCTTGTAAAAACCGAACATTTCTGTTCGGTTTTTTTATGCGTGTACACGAGCTACATTGTGTGCTTTTGCAAGCAGTTTTTTGTAGGTGGCACTAAGCTGTAATCTCTAAACAAGCTACAACTACCAAAAAGCGTCAATTTTGTTAAAAACTTCATGGGTTTTGTGGATAAATATGGGTTTTATTTTTTAATAATTTTCGCTATATTTACAAAGTGATACAGCTATTATTTTCTGTTTTTTATACATCGGCATATTAGTTAAGTAAAAAAGCTTTTAAAACAGCTCTTTTTACGCTTGCTAAAAGAATAAAGAAGACTAATGTATCCTAAAACAAAAAAAGCCTTAAAGATGGTACTTTAAGACTTTTTTAAAACGGTAACACTAAAAGAAGTGTGTAGTTTCATTTTGAGACCATAAAATTACAACTTTCTTTTAGCTTACCAAAAAATATTTTGTTAATATTTTAAAGCAGTCCGCCACACTGCATTTGGTAAAAAGCATGACTTAAATTTATTGGTATAAACTCCTGTATGTATTTTAAATACAAACGGTTATGCTACATAAAGACGTATGTGGTATTGGCTAAATGATTGCCGAGTTTTAAAGCGCGCTAAAAGGAGGTCTTTGCATTGCTGCCTCTATAAAAGCAATGCATTTTTAAAACATTTTTTTTAGTATGGTAAAAATTATACCAATCCGTAAGTCTAATCCACAAGATCGTGTGGCAGACAATAAATTTTATGCACAAGCAGTAGCTTCTGGTAAAACAGATTTAGAGCGTTTGGCCTATTTAGTGGCGCATCAAAGTACTGTTAGAGAAGGCGATTGTTACGCTGTTATTTTGTCTTTAATTCACAATATTGTAGACGAATTAAAACAAGGTAAAATTGTAAAACTAGACAAGTTGGGCACTTTTAATATTAGCGTTAGTTCAGAAGCAAGGGAAACTGCCGATGAAGTATCTGCAAATTCGGTAAAAGATGTACGCATAAAATTTAGACCCGATAAAAGAATTAAAAGTTCTTTAAATATAAAAACAATCGATTTTACAACTTCTAATAAAGTGTAAGTCTCTTCTTTTTAATTTTTAAACCTCAATAACAATAGTTATTGAGGTTTTTTTATGCCCAAAAGTATCAAAAAAACCCAAAACTGCTTATAAGCTTTTTTAAAAAGCTTATAAGCTTCTATGTAAAACCTTATAAGCTCTTGATCAATACCTTATAAGCTTCTTAGTAAAACCTTATAAGCTTTAGTGTGAGACCTTGTAAGCTTTTTAAAAGTGCTTATAAGCTAATTTACAGCCGGTTTTTTAGGCAAATTATACTTTTTTTAGACAAAAAGGACGTTCGTTTTAGCGTTAAAATCGCTTTTTTAGGGTCAAAAAGAGGGTAAAAAGCTGTTTTATCGTGCAATTTATAGCTTACATATTGTTTTTTTTGGGGTGTTTTGGGGGATTATCAACAAAAAATAAAGTCGTTTTTTCTTAAAAAAAATACGTTTAGCTGCGGAAACCCGTAAATAATATTCAATCTGATTTTAGATATTTACACATTCAGAGTCAATTTTATATTTAAGAATAAAATATTACTGTTTAAAAAGTTAGAAAAGTATAGAAACTATTTAATAAATCGGTTGTGCATATTGCGTTAAAAAATTGTTAGAATGTCGGTTCGAGTGATCACGTTTTGGGCGTGATTGTATCGAGAACCATTTTAATAACTAGAATTTCTATGCTCGTTACAAATTTTAGTCATTTTAATTGTGTACTTCGTTCGAATTTATAGAATATTTTAAAATGTAAAACGAGTCTATTAAGAATGAGATTTAAATAGGTAATGAGTATGGAACTAAAATTTAAAGTATATTAAAATAGCATTGTTAACTATAATTTTAATACATTTAGAGGTATTTAAAAAGAATTAAAATTACATTTTGGTTTTTGTATTAAAAACTAGAATCAGTTTAGAACTTCTTGTTAAATAACAAAAAAATGTTTTTTGATTAATGTCATTATGCAAATTTAAGATATTAGACAATTGGGTTAATACTTCAAATTTTCGTTATGAACTTATGGGTCATAAAAAGCAAACCTTTTATTATCCGGCGATATTTAACCAAAAAACAATATATTTGTTTACATATAACCTGTTGTACCCAATGCCGACAAACCGCCAGCCGCACAAATAGCACATTTGTTTTTTCCCTATGCTAAAGCCAACGCTCCAAAAAACAAAAGAGCTATTTTTTGCCAACGCGCGGAATAAAATGTAAATTTGAGAAAAATGAAAAAATTTTATAAATAAATGGCAATATTTCAGAAATCAGTAGTTAAAAAACATCTGAATAATCTTGACAAGGCGCAAGTTGAAAAAGCATACATAAAATTCCGAGAAAACTACACTCCAACCAAAATAGAACAAATAAAAAAACTTAAAGAAGAAGAATATCAAGATGGATTTCTAAGAGAAATCTTTGTTGACGTTTTAGGTTACACATTGCGACCTTCCGAGAATTTTGACTTACAAAGAGAATTTAAAAACCAAACCGACGGAAAAAAAGCTGACGGAGCAATTCTCAAAAATGAAAACGCTATTGCCATAATCGAATTAAAATCAGCCAAAACAAAGGATTTGACTTTAGTTACGCAACAAGCATTTAATTATAAAAACAACCAACCCGAGTGTAAATATGTAATTACTTCAAACTTTCAAAAGTTGCGTTTTTACATTGACTATTCAAACGAGTACGAAGAATTCGATTTATTTCATCTTGAAAGAGAGGAATTTGAATTACTGTTTTTAATTCTCAGAAAAGAAAGTATTTTTTCAAATTTACCTATTAAACTAAAAGAGGAAACTCAATTCCACGATCAAAATATTTCATCAAAACTTTATAAAGATTATTCTAATTTTAAGCGAAAATTATACGATAATCTTACAATTAATCATCCAGAAATTGACAAATTAACGCTGTTTAAAAAGTCCCAAAAATTATTGGACCGTTTTCTGTTTATTTTATTTGCGGAAGATAGCGGATTATTGCCTCCAAACTCTATTTCAAGAATCATAAAACGTTTTGAAATTTTAAAAGAAGAAGATTCTTACAAACCACTTTACGAAATATTTAAACAATATTTCGGATATATGAATGTTGGCAGAAAAGGCAAAAAACATGAAGATGATATTCCTGCATACAATGGCGGACTTTTTTATGAAGATGAACTTCTAAACGCTTTAAATATAAATGATGAACTTTTAATTACAGAATTACGGAATCTTTCGAAATACGATTTTAATACCGAAATTGACGTAAATATTTTAGGTCATATTTTTGAACATTCTCTTAATGAAATTGAAGAATTTAGCGCTGAAATACAAGGAACAATAACCGACAACAGCAAAAGTAAACGCAAAAAAGACGGCGTTTTCTATACACCAAAATACATTACGCAATATATTGTAGAAAATACTATTGGCACACTTTGCCACGATAAACGCAAAGAATTAGATATTTTAGAAATTGAATTTGAAGATTCTTTTAGAACAAAAGATAACTCATTGTCCGTAAAAGGGAAAAATCTATATCAAAAACTAACCGATTATAAAGATTGGTTAATTAACCTAAAAATTATAGATCCAGCTTGTGGAAGTGGCGCGTTTTTAAACCAAGCCTTAAACTTTTTAATTGCTGAACACACAACCATTGACGACATTATTGCAGAACTTACAAACTCGCCTTTACGATTGTTTGACATTGATAAAAATATTTTAGAAAACAATCTTTTTGGCGTTGACATTAATGAAGAAAGTGTTGAAATTGCTCAACTTTCCTTATGGTTGAGAACTGCAAGAAAAGATAGAAAATTATCGAGTTTAAACAATAATATTAAATGCGGGAATTCATTATTAACAGAGAATTTTGATTGGCATAAAGAATTTCCGAGTATTATGCAAAATGGCGGTTTTGATGCCGTTATTGGAAATCCGCCTTATATAAAAGAATACACAAATCGTCAGGCATTTGATGGTTTACACGAACATTATTGCTATCAAGGAAAAATGGATTTATGGTATTTCTTTGGCGCATTGGCATTGGAAATTGTTAAAAAAGACACAGGTTTAATTGGTTATATCGCGCCTAATAATTGGATAACAAATTCAGGAGCTTCAAAATTTAGAAATATTGTAATTAACAATGGAAAATTAATAAAATTCATAGATTTTGGTGATTTTAAAGTGTTTGATTCCGCAGGAATTCAAACAATGATTTACATTATGAAACGTTCGGAAAATAACCAAAAATACAATTTTGATTATGCCAAAATATTGGACAGCAAAATAAAACATCCAGATGCCCAATTGTTTCTTGAAAATGTGAAAGATAAACGATTTGACTATTTTACAACCGAAATTGAAAAAGTTAAATATCTTGATAAACCTATCAACTTCATAAACGCAGGTTTAAGCATTGTTATAAACAAAATAAAAGCGAAACAAAACTTTGTTTTTGACGGTAAAGAAATTGCACAAGGAATTGTCCCAAATCCAGATGTTGTTAACAATAGAAATATTAAAAATTTATTAGCTAAAGATATTGAAGATTTAAATTTACAAGTTGGTGATGGAGTTTTTATTATTTCAAAAGGAAAATTCAGTCATTTGAGTAAAAATGAAACGAAATATATTAAGCCAATTTTTGAGCCAAATGAAATTGAAAGATATAAATTTATAAACGAATTTGATAAAGAAATAATTTATATAACAAAAAAGAATTATCAAAATGATGCACCAACCTTAATTCAACACTTGGAGAAATATAGCCCAATAATGAATGAAAGAAGAGAAAATCAAAATGGACGGTTAGATTTTTTTCATTTACATTGGCCACGAGATGAAAGTTATTTTGAAAAAGGAATAAAGATTTTAAGTGTTCGCAAATGTAACCGACCAACTTTTGTTTACACCGAAGAACCATCTTATGTAATGATGGCTTTCAATATTATTAAAACCGTTCGTATAAATCAAAAATATTTAACAGGTTTATTAAATTCAAACCTAATTGCTTTTTGGTTAAAATATAAAGGCAAAATGCAAGGCGATTTGTACCAAGTTGACAAAGAACCTTTACTGAATTTGCCTATAATAAAACCGACAAATGAAACTCAAAACGAAATTTCAGAATTTGTTTCTCAGATAATAGAAAGCAGCCAAAAACAATATGATTATAGCAATTTGCTTGAAAAAACCAAAACAGAGAATAATTTTGAGCGAGAAATACAACTTGAAAAAGAATTAGAGAACATTTCAAAAACCATTGAAAATGCAGAAAATGAGATAAATCAAATGGTTTATAATCTTTATGAGTTAACAGAAAATG
>Ga0209284_10004186_pt1 | contig 16592 bp, 24 predicted proteins | sample FRY03_FD_187211 | JGI IMG/M metagenome (GOLD analysis project Ga0209284, IMG submission 187211) | Freshwater microbial communities from Lake Fryxell liftoff mats and glacier meltwater in Antarctica - FRY-03 (SPAdes) (version 2) | ecosystem: Environmental > Aquatic > Freshwater > Ice > Glacier... | reverse complement strand
TGCCCCCTGAAATGTACGCCCACGGGCCCAGCCACTTTTTCTATAAGGGGGACGAGTACCAGTCCTGGCCCGATGGCCGCCAATTCCGCATAGAACGAAAAGGGGAGGAAATCGTAAGACACCCCCTTTCCCACATCACCATCACCATCACCAACGCTCCATACACCATCGAGTAGAAAGAGAAAACCCAAATGACAGACGCAGAAAAACAAGCCCGCCAACAAGCCGCCGACCTCGTACAGGCTCAGGCCGAGCGGGAACGCCTGGCCCAGATCGCACGGGAGCAAATGGACCAAATGAAAAAAGACGCAATGGAGAATAAAAAGTAAATGACACAACTCACCCCCGATCAAATAGTCCTCAGCGCCGCAGCCAAGACCCTCGGCCTGTCCGAAAACGAGGAACGCTTCCTCTTCATCACAGTACCCCTTCTAACCGGCCACGCCGACTCAGTGGACATGGAGGTGTTCATCGCCACCGTCTGGGCAGCCGAAACCGTGCGAAGCCAAGACCTTATTGCCGTCCAGACCGAATTCCATCACTGGCTGGACGCCCGTCGATAATCCCGTCCATAATGTTTCACGTGAAACATTTTTGTCACACGGCCATCCCTTATTCCCTCAGCGGAGTAACACAATGCTCATTCTATCCATCTTCCCCGGAATCGACTTGCTGGGCCGCGGCTTCGAGGCCGAGGGGTTCTGTGTCGTGCGTGGGCCAGATACCATCTGGGGGGGTGACATCCGCAACTTCCACCCACCGGCAGGGAAATTCGACGGCATCATAGGCGGCCCGCCCTGCCCCGACTTCAGCCGGGGGCGCAATGGGCTGCCACCCACGGGCGAGGGAGTGGAGATGCTGGGCGAGTACCGGCGCATGGTGGAGGAGGCCCAGCCGGATTGGTGGCTGCTGGAAAACGTGGAGAGGACACCCAACAATCCCGTAGACGGCTACACCTTCCAACGGCTGGACCTCTACGCCCATGAATTTGGGATGCAACAACGCCGGTTACGTCACATCCAATTCGGGGATCGGCACGAACGGGTGTTGCGCATCGACCGCCAAAAACCGAAGCTCTGTAACGCCACCCCCACGATCACAGCATCGGACGGGAAAACCCCCTGGGTGGAGTTCGTCACCGCCCAGGGGCTACCGGCTGATTTCAAGTTGCCCACATTCACCAACGGCGCGGCCCGGCGCGCTGTTGGTAATGGCGTACCCATCCCCATGGCCCAAGCGTTGGCCCGGGGCATTCAGAATCTATCCACCGACACCACCAATCTCTGCGCCTGCGGCTGTGGGCGCACGATCAGCGACAACGCCACCTATGCCCGCGGCAGTTGTCGCACGCGTGCCTTCCGTCGCCGTCTCACAGATGAAATGTTACGCCCCGGTGGGTAACACGCCGGTGCAGTGACAGTCACACGGCCACCACAAAAAACCCTGGGTTAGTGACACCACAACCCCACAAAAAAGGGGCACCGGACGATTCCCCGTCCGGTGCCCCTTTCTCTATTCCTCCACCGCCACTTCCTCGTCCAGCAACTCCCTCATGCACTGCACCACCGCCTGCCAGCGAAAAATCTGCTCACTGGCAGCACCTACCGCCTGTTGCGCCTCGGCCAGACGCTGCTGCCATTGCGGGATTTGCGCTTCGGCCTGGGCTAGTTTTGCTTCGATTTTGTCTCTCATTCTGTCGGCACTCCCGGAAACAAAATCCCTTCCCCGCCCGTCGCCGCGGCATAGCCCGCTTGCATCTGCACCATAAGCGCCATCAGCCCCGCCATCTGCGCCCGCAACGCCACCACCGCAGCGGACAACGAAGCCTGCTTGTCCGCATGATACGCGCCCAGCGCTTCCAGCGGCCCGCCCGGTTGCAAGGCCGCATCAAATTCAGCGTAGGTATCTTCCGTGCGCTTCGTCGCTCGGTACATTTCGCCCGCCATCGCCTGTACATTAGTTCTGGCGTTCTGGTAAGCCACCAGAAGCGTCTCGCTATCCTGATTTTCGCTGTCAACTTCATAGACTGCCATTTCGTCGTCTCCCTGTTATTCATCTACCACGATTGTTTTGACCGTGCCATTGCCAAACTTGATTTTCAAATCGCCATCGGCGTCGTCCACATAGAGTTTAGCCCAGCCTATTGTCGTATCAGGCGCTGTCATGCCGTCCACCAATGCTATTTCTCCGTTGATGGTTATAGACCCCGCAGTATCCGTCGTGTTAATAGCAACCCTACCACTATTACGCACCGAAAATTTAGTTGTGCCGTTATTATCAAAACTCAAAAAATCATTATTGCCGCGATTGTCCACCCGTAGCAAAGCGTTTGAGTATCCTGCGCCAGCACCACCAGCATTCGCCTGCAATATGTAAATTGACTGGTTATTGCTGGGAGCACTGTAACTCCCCTCGTACCGCACGGCGGCAAAATCCATAGTCGTCCCGCCGGAGAAAGTCTGCGCCCCCGTAAACGTATTCGCCACATTGCGCAGCGCCACCGTGCCCGTGGCCGGAATCGTAGCCGTAAAGCCGCCCAGCGCAATCGTCCCCCCGCCGGTCACATTGGTTACAACGCCAGCCGTCGCCACCAGATATTTGGCGTCCAGCTTTTTCGTGCTGCCCGCGGTCTCATCCACCAGTGCGAACCAATCCCCGCTCGACGGTGCTGCCGCCAGTTCCGTCAACTGGTCAAACGTCTTACTCGCCATTGCCCACCTCCTGAAATCGACGCCAGCCCACCGCGCCTATGAATAGTTGATTGATTGGATCGTGCAGCGCACCTGCAATTTCATAGTGATCTGCGCCGTCTTCGTCAAATCCGCCGCAATATTAGTAATCGAGATACTATTGGCCGCCGCCGTGGGCCGATTCGTCACCGCATCAACCAGCCATTCCGTCACATCCAACTCGTACCAGCCCGTCGCCCCCGCCACCGCCGCCACCCCCGACATCCGATTCGTCCCGCTGCCGGTCACCTGCAAAGACAAATCGGCCTTGACCTGAGCCAGTGTCGATGCCCCTCCGCTGTGACCATAGGTGTTCCCGCTCACTTGCTCAAAGACGCCGTAGGTAATACCGTGTGTGTGTCCGAGGCCCGCTGCGCTCGTTTGCGAAGTTGTCCCGGTCACTTCCGTCGTCGGCACGCCGATGTTGCCAATATCCGCATATACATCGTCCTCATAGGTCAGAAAACCAGTGCCACTAATGCCCAAATTCCGATTTGAACCGGCACCGGTTGACGCGGCATAAACTTTGTGCTGATGAGCGTTCATCGAAACCGTGTGTGTGTGTGATCCCTCGCTGGCGTTCGTCGTCACCGTACTCCGCAACGGCTGCACCTTAAAACGGATAAAAATCTGCTGCACCTGGGCGATATCCTCACCCAGCCAGAAGAAAAATTCGGCCTGATTGCTGCCATCCAACCAATCCACAAAGTTTTCCGTCCACGTATTCGGTCCCGTCTGCTGATGGGCCTGACTCACCACCGCCTCGGCCATCTGCGCCACCACCACGCCCACATCGCTCTCCGGCTGGCGCTCCCCAGTCCCGACCACCAGCCCCGTCGTGCGCAGACCGCTAACGCCTACCTCAACCGTCGCCTCCAAAATGTTCAACGCCTGATCAATCTCAACCGCGGCCTGGCCGTCCACATAGCGCCGGGCCGTCACCTGCACAGTCTGCCCCGGCTTCAGCACCGCCTGCACCCCCACCAGCGCCACCCGGTAGGAACTTTGCGGATAGGCCCGGCTGCGCAACCATTGAAAACCGGAACGCAACAACTGATTGGCCGCCGCCGTCACATCCGCCGCCGTGTTGCTGATCGGCGCGATATTCTTGAAAGCCAACGCCATCTCGCATGGCCCGTAAGCCGTCACGCTGGCGTTATCCTGCAGCATATTGGACGTCGAGTCGAGCAACGAAACGGAAATGTCCGTTGTGATATAATACAAAATACCGTCAATTGTCCGGTAGTAGGGTTTCGACCCGGCAAACGCCGTCCCGTCCGGCCACTCAGTCGTAGCCGACAAATCGAGCCGGGTGTCCGCCTCCCCAGCCCCGTATAGAAAAACCCGGTTGACAATATCCTGGCTATCCTCGACCCACTCGATATCCATAATTTGGGCCATCTCCGCCCGACCCTCCACCGCCACAGGGCTGGGCGCGCCATAAACGGCATGAATCCCCGAATCCGTCCAACTGTTGACCCACTCCACCACCCGCCCCGTGCCCAGGCGGAAATGCTCGCCCGTCGCCTCCGCCACCCCAATCAGACCGGACAGAACACTGTCATTGCGAAAAGTCGCGTAAACATCCGTCGCCGTCACAGCCGCCCCACTCGCAATCAGCGACCCCGCCTCATCAGCCAAGCCCCACGCACTCCCCAATTTATCATTGATATACGTGTAAATCATATCGTAGGGGGCATCGTCCACCTGGTCAAAAGTTGGAAATCTTCCCGTGTCGTGTTTATCCAGCACCGCCCGCCGCAGTTCGCCCAACAGGTCCGGACCGCTCACCACCAACAGCGGCTGGCCGTCGTCGTTGATCCGCACAGAGATAGAGTCAATCGTCCCCGCCCCAATCTCCATTGCGGCCCCGTCGATGACCGCATAGCAGCGCGCCACCCGCCGCGCCGTAACAAGGCTTTTGCGTAGGTCCGTCGCGGGCATCTCAAAAGAAAACTCACCCGCCCGGTCCAACCGGCGCACCGAACGCCAGGAAAGCCCCGACGCTATCGGCCCGTCGCCCTGTCTTACCCCCGCCGCATTTTCAATATCAATCCAGAACCGCAATTTTGATTTACCCTTTTCGCCTTACGCCTGCCCTATCAAACCCACTGGTCGTACCAGGTCGCTTGAAACGTGCCCGCCCCGGTCAACGTCACCGTAAAAGTGTTACTCCCCGGCATCACCACCGACCAATAGTCGCTGGCGTGGCCCGCATTCAGCGTCAACCCACTATAGGCCGCCACCCCATTCTTGAGTACAGAAAACGCCCCGCAATCTATCGTCACCACCTGACCGCTTGTGACCGTCCCCGTCCACGTCCAATCAACGCCCGCCACCGAGTCCTGCAAGCGCAGAGTCTTCGTCCCCGTGCCGCTGGCCGTGAATGTGATCACCGCGTCATAGACCCGCGCCGCGCCCCCGCCCGTCAACGTCAGGCTGCCCGTGCTGGCTCGGCTGGCCGTGGCCTGGGCCGCCGCCTTCCAATAGCCCACCGCCTCATACTCGCTGGCAATCTCCGCGTGCAGGCTCTGATCAACATCCCGATCCCACTGGCAATTCAGCATCCGGGCATACTTCCACTGCAGCGCGCTGTCCGCCTCCCGCATCCGCCACAACTGCAACCGCTGCCCCAGCAACGCCATCAGCGCGTCCGCATTGCTCTGCACACTGGCGGAATAAATCCCCCGGTGGCTCACCCGGTGCGCGCCCAACGGCACGACGCCAGATGCAAACGCAAAATGCCAGCCGCCCGCCGTGCGAGTCACATCGCTCGGCACATCCGCGCCCAGCCCATCCACGCTATCCCCCACCGGCAATAACTGAGTCCCACCAAACCTGTGCAAATGATAGCTCATGCGAAAGCGACCCCCGCCTGACGCAGACCGGCCAAAACGCCCGCCTTCGCCTCGGCCTGATTGCTGGCGCTGATATTAATTGTCACATAATTCACCGTCGATCCGCCGCCACCGCCGCCACCGCCGCCACCGCCACCACCGCTGGCCGCAGCCAGAAGGGGGCCTGCCTCACCGGTCGAGGCCAGCATCGGGCTGACGAAAAACGACGCGCCACCCATCGCCGCCGCAAACCCCTCGGCAATCCCCAGCGCCATCGGCGCGCCCACCTCCTCAGCCATCACCGTGCTGGGCGAGTGGATACCCAAGAGGCCCTTGACCCCATCCAGCGCAGCTTGGGCCGCCCCTGCCGCCGCCCGCCCCAACAGCCAGGCCGCCCCCCTCACGCCGTCGACAATCCCATCAATAATCGATTTGCCCAGGGCTGGCCAGTCAATATCTCCAAAAATAGTTCTGACGCTATTCAGCCAAAAATCAATAGTATCAAAAATCGCCTCGAAAGTTCGTTTGGCGATTCCCTCTAATGTATCGCCAGCGCCCTCGAAATCACCGGTGATCAACTGCATGATCACCTTTACAATATCAAAAGCGTTTTTCAAATAGACATCAAAAATGTTGGCAATAACCGACATAAAATTCCGCACGACCGACATTATCTTTTCGCCGTTGGCCTGCCAAAAAGCCGCAATAGCCCCCACCACCGTCTCGACAGTTTTGCGCATCAACGGCAAATTTTCATTGATCCAATCCGTCACCCAGGCAAACGTTCCCTGCGCATCGTCCAACGCAGGCCCCAGCACCCCACTCAGCGCGCTCTTCACCCGATCCACCACCCCCTGCACAGTCGAGGCAATTGCGGGCCAATTGTCCGTAACCTGCGCCACCTTCTCCGCCATCCACACAAACCAGCCGCCCACCACCGGCAACGAACTCTGCGCCATCCCCAGCAGCCCGGCAAAAGCCGGGGCCGCCTTCTCCCCCACATCCAACAGCGTGGCGCTCCAAGTCGCCTTCAGCTTGTCCAGGCTGGCCGAAATGCCCCCATTCATCGTCTGGAAGGCCACATCCGTCGCCCCCGCGCTGGCATCCATCGCCGCCAAATTAACACTAAAGGCCGCCGTTCCCCCACCCGTCAGGGCCAGGGCCGCGCTCCCCGCCTCCACAGAGCCAAACAGATCATTGATACCCACGCCAGTGCTGGCCGCGTGCTGCTCCAATAATTGCAACGCCTGTTGAGTATTTCCCCCCTCGGCCACAAATTGTTTAAAACTCTTCCCCGAAATCTCCTCAAAAACTTTGGCCGTTTTGCTGCCCGCCTGCGATACCTCCACCAGCAACTGGCGCAACTGAGTCGTCGCCACACTCGTCGGAACACCCTGCGCCGTCATTGCCGCCAGCGCCGCCGTCACATCCCCAAAGTTCACCCCCAACGCCGCCGCCGTCGGATTCACGTTGAAGAGGCTGCGGCTCAACTCCTCAAAAGTCGTCTTGCCCAGCTTAACCGCGGTAAACATCAGATCGGACGCCTTTGTAGCGTCCATAATATCCGCACCGTACGCGTTGACCGTGGACGATATTCCGTCCACCGCCGTCTCCAAACTCGTCACCCCGCCCCGCGCCGCCTTCTGCGCCGTCTCCAAAAAAGAAAACACGTTATCCTTTGGCACACCCGCCGAAATCGCCTGATAGAGCGCGGGCACCGTCTCCGTCGGCAGCACCCCAAATTCCCTGGCAAACGCTTTCACGTCCCCCTGCATTTTGCCCATCGCCTCCGCGGACAATCCTGGCAGGAGTGTGAAGACCTCATTCATCGAATTTTGAAAACCGACGAACTCTTTTACCCCGGCCACACCTACCCCGACGATAGCCGCGCCCGCCGCGGCCAGCGCGCCCAGGGCCGCCTTGCCTGCGATCCCGACCAGCTTGCCGCCCCAACTCGACGTGGCCGAACTCGCCTGGTTCAACCCCTGCCGATATTTGGTTGTGTCAGTCGCCAGTTCGACGACCAATCGCTCCAATGTGGTAGCCATCTACACAATCCCCAACTAATAAATTTATTCGTCCGCTTTACTCGTTGCCGCCTGTGGTCGGCGGTCCTCACCGCCAAATGCAATATTCAGCATCTCCACAAAGGCCAACTGGTCATTCAAACTCTGCGCCGGTATTGACTCAAACTTGAGAAGGAAATCACTCACCGGATACGGTTTTCTGCGCTTTTTTGCATCCCGGTTTATGTTCGCCAGCATCGCCACAACCGACGCCGCCCGCCAATCAGCCCGCTCCTCGCCAAATGGCTCAATCCGACTATAGGCTATCCATTCCAAAAACTCGGCATAGGGCATCGTTGCCTTCAACACGCTGATCGGCTGCCCCAGCGCCAACGCCAACCTGTGCCAGAATTGACGCTCTGGCGACTCCTTTATTTTTTTTCCGTCTCTCCAACGTCCAACGACGAGAGCCGCCCGGTTATATCGGCCAAACGGTTGATCACCAGCGCATTTTTCCCCTGCAGCCCGTCAATGTCCGCGTCGCTGAAGACGCGTTGCCCGTCGCTGTCAACCACTGTCCGCGCCACAATCCAAGCCTTCAGCCCCGCCATCTGCCGGGCATCCTTGATCGTCCCCGTGGCAATGTCTATCATCGCCATCGAACGCATCTCGACCTCCTCACGTTCGAGCGCGGTGAATCCACGCACATACACCGTGCCGTCCCACTCCGGCACCACCACCAACTCCCGGCGCAAATCCTGCACTGTCAGAATCTGATTTCGACTCAGCATCTCAATTATCCCTTTCACCTTTCAGCCCCTCCCCCAGCATGGGGGGAGGTTGTGTGGGGGTTCTTACGCCAGCGTGGGCGCGCCCGTGATTTTCAGCGTAGTGCTGGCCGTCAGCCCATCCGCCACCGCCGCGCCCGGCTCGAAACTGGTCACAAACGCCGTGAACGCCCAGGCCGTGGCCGCCGTGTCACTAAAAACCAAGCTGAATGCACCGCTGGCGCGGGTCGTCAGCAAATGAAGCAGGCCGCCAGACGCATTCTTGTGCGTGGCCCCCGCCGGGTCAAACACAAGATCAAGCCCCACCTCCCCGCCATCCTTCAGCCCACCTACAAACTCCCGCCAGGCCGATGCGCTGCTGTGATTCGTCACATCAATCGTTTCGAGCGTCAACCCCGGCCCGGAGATGTTTGTCACCCCCGCAATTGTGACCGTTGCCAGTTTAAGTACCGACCCGTAGGCCGCAAAATTCGCCATCGTGTAATTCTCCCTGCTGGCACAGAGCCAGCTCTACAAAATGATCAACACATTGCCCGATCCGTCCACCAAATACGCACCGGTTTCGTCTACTAAAAAATCAAAATCACTTTCCAGTTTCGGCGCGCCCGTCCCCAACATCGTCACGCTCGCCGTCAACTTTTCCCCCACCGCCGCGCCCGGTTCAAAGCCCGTCACAAACGCGCGGAACGCCCACGTCGTACCGCCCGCGTCCGGAAATGTCATGCGAAAAATCTCATGCTCCCGGTTATCGAGCGCCGTCCATTGGCTGACATGGGTGACCCCAGCCGGGTCAAAAATCAACGTCATACTAATCTCACCGATGGCTTTTAGCCCGCCGATCACCTCCCGCCATCCCGATGCGCTGCTGTGGCTCGTCACGTCTGTCATTTCCAGCGCCAGGGCCGGGGCTTTTATGTCATCCACCTGGGCAATCGTCACGTAGCCGGAGGTCGTGTCAAACTGCGCCAAAATAGCACCGAACGCCGCATTGTTAGCCATTAGATATTACTCCAAATCATATAATCCAGTATCCGCCGATAATGCCCAGATTCCGCGTCGTTGTCCATCTGATCATTCCCGCTGAGTGCGCCGTCAATCCGCACCCCGGCCACCGTTCCCCGGTAATGATCAAGCGCCCCGTGCAGCGCCTGAACAACCGCCTGCGCACCCAGCGCCGTGCTGCCCCACACGTCGAATTGCATCCGCACCTGCCACAACCCCACCGCGCCATCGAATGTATGCACCGGCGCTGTGCTGATGCGCTGATAGCTGATCGCCGGCAACGTGCTGGCCTGGCTCAAAGGCGACGGCTCTACCCGCGTCCCCACCAGCGCCGCCAGCGTCACATCCCCGGTCAAAATATCAATCAAACTCTCCTCCAAACTCGCCATCAGCCCCTCGCCACCTGCAATACCAGCCGCCGAATCTCGCCCCGAAACCGCCTTACAACCTCGTCCTGATTCTCGTCCAGCGCTGGCCGCAGCCAGGGCCGGGCCGCCATCCGCCGTGTTCCCGTCTCTAGAAATCGACCGTAGAAATGTTTCGTCCCCACGACCACAGTCACGCCCGCCGTGTTCGCCTGCATCAATCGGCTGTGTATGTCATTGCGCAGCTCCTTCGTTCGCACAGATACCCGCGATTTGGCGCTCTCCACCACAGGCTCAGCCGCAAATTTCAACGCCTGCCCCAGTTCCCTCGGGCTGGCTTTTTCTGCCAATTTATCCAATTTGTCCTGCAAATTATCCAAACGCCGAATCACCGTTACAGTGCGCTTGCTCACGTCTGCACCTCTCGACATAGCGCCACAATTTCCCGCCGCCCCGTCCCATCCTGCACCGACTCCACCTCAAAAGTGCGAGATCGCACAGTCCAGACCAGCCGCTGCAACGGCGACAACACCCGCCAGCGCATCCGCACCCGTACCCGCGCCTCAGCCACCAGCGTCTCCTCCCCGTTGCGGGTCCGCTCATTGCCGCCCGGCTCGGCTTCCACCGCCGCCCACACCGTGGCCACCGTCGCCCAGCCCGCCACCCGCTGCCCCATCGCATCAATAGTCGGCGTGTTTGTCTGTATAGCCACCCGCTCCCGCAATTTCCCGATCTGCATCAATAAATCCGATCCAACAACGCCAGGCTCTCAAAAGCCAACGGTATCTGCTTGGGCATCGCACCGCTGGCGATCACACTCTCCCGGTTTTCGTACCAATGCCCCACCAGCAAAAGAATCGCCTGTTTGTACCGCTGAGGAATCGCCGCCACCGTCGCCCAGCCCGCCACAAATGTGATCGTGATCGAGCTGGCCCGGCGCAGCGTGGCCGACGGCCAATCCGCATCCTCGGCCAAATGTATCCGCCCCGGCGTGCGCAGCGTCTCCACAATATAATTGCCGCTGCCAAAAGTCACGCTGTTGCCATCGCTGTCAATATAGACAATGCTCGCCACCGACGCCAGCGGAGGGCGTGGCAACACAATATAGGGACGATTGGGCCAGCCATCCAACACCAATTTCCACGTCGTCGTGAAGAGGCTGCGCCCGTTTATCTCCTCAAATGCCTGTCGAGCCGCGCCCACCAACGCCGCGATCAGCGCGTCATCGTCCGCCACATCCACCCGCAAATGCGCCGCCGACTCCGCCGCTGTCACCGGCTCACTCGCCGGGGCCGTGCCCAAAATCAACTCGCCCATCATTCCGTCCGTTTCCGTTTCCGCTTCACAACCCCAGCCACCGGAGCCGTAGCCGTCTCCCGTTTGGGCAGACCTGCCGGCATCTCTCCTGCCGGCATCTCTCCAACCGCCACAGCCCAGCCGTCAGCCACAGCCGTCACTCCCTCCGCAGCGGGCACGTCACGAATAGCGCCCTGCGCCCACGTGCCCGCTGGCCCCGCCCCAATCGTCAACATTCGAATCTTCATTAGCTGGCCGCCAGGATTCCAGCGCCTTCCAGCGCTGCCAGAACCGCGTTCAACTTAGTCGCAACACTCCCGAAATCGGCCACAATTGTGGCCGCTTGCGCGGTTGTCATGTCAGTGCCAGTATCAACCCCCGTCAAAACCGCCGTAACGGTAAAATCGGCAATTGTGCTGGCCTGTGTTCCGCTGTTGGGTACAATCGCTCCACCCGTCTCGATTTTCACAGCGCCGCCCGATGCGACAATCATCGAATCCCCGCCCTGCTTCATATAAACTTTTGTCCCATACGTTGCATCTGCCATCGTAGTTCCTCTCGCTCATCAAACAGACAAACAGAGGGGTCGGGGAGCAGTCGCCCACACCCCAACCCCACCGAATCAATTAACTCTGCGGTGCAACCCGCGCCCCGGCCTGCACCCATACGGCAGACACAAAAGCATCTCCCGTATTGGCCGCCGGTGTCACAGTGGCCCGAATATACCGCTTCACACCGATATACCCCAATTTACGGGTTTCATTGTCGTCGGCAAACGTAAACGCAGCCAACGCCTCCGTGCCCAGCAGATTGGCATCCGCCACCGCGGTATTGTCAGAGAGGTCAGACGCAGCACCCTCTTCCAAAAGCACCGCAAACGTCGCATTCGCATCCGCCAACGAACCAGTGCAAAGCACAAATTCGTTGGCGCTGAAATTCGCCGTGTCCAAAATCACAGACACCCACGCCGTATCACCGGTCGTGGCCGCCGCCGGGCTAATAGCCCGGCTTACCAGAATGTTATTGTGCAGGTCCTTCATTTCTCATCTCTCCTCAATTAGCCCAGCGTCACGCGGGCAAATGCTTCGGCCAGCACAGGCATTCCGTCCGATTCCAACCGGGCAATGTACCCGATCTGATTCGCCTCAGCGTACAATTCCAACAGGGTCTGGATTGTGAAATCCATCGAATCCGCAATCCAGTAGTTAGAAAAGTCGCCAAAAATGCCCACGTACAAACCAGAGGTGAATGTGTTCGGCGCATACTCGCTGATGTACGCGGGCTGCCCCAACAGACGGTCAGGCTCCCCGGCCCGTGTCGATTCTCGCCACAGATACTGACCGTCGCCGTCCTTCAGCTTCGCAACCTGCGCCATACCATCCCGATGGAAAAGCCACTTACTAAGCGGCCAATAGGTGGCTTTGACGCTGTACTTGGCCGAAATCAACCCGTCAAACGTCATCGCCGTGGTTGTGTTCCCGGTGGCCACATCCCGCGCCGTGCTGATACCGTTGGCCGAAGCCGTAAAAACACCCAACGGTTGCGCGGCCCCGCTGCCGGTCATTGCAGCTTTCTCCCAGGTAATCCCGAATTTGTACGCCATCCGATCACGCACCAACGCCTCCGCGCTGGGCGCTTTGCGCACCAATGTGCGCGAGACCTTGATTCGTTTCGCCAGAGGATTAGGGCGTAGCTCCCGTTTTCCAAAACTCATCGTGAGGTCTTCATCCCCAGTTCCAAGCTCACTTGTCCACGACGCATCAGCCGGGTCAGCGTCCAGGGTGGGAATACCCAGACTGTCACCGCTGGTCACCGGCAACACAGTCGCCCACTGCCGGATGAATACAGCGTCATCCACCGCCTTGATCAGCCGATCCACAAACTGCATAGGCGCATACAGATAGCCGCCCGCCGGGTCACTGTCCGCCTGCAAAGCGCGCACATCGTCAGCATTCAGCCCCTGTGTTCCATAGCCCAAAACTTTACCGAATGCCGTCCGATACGCCACCGAAGAGCGCCGGGACATCCCAGCCGGAATACTGGTCATCTCATTCAGGTGGGCAAAACTCCGGCTCTCAAACTGAGTCCGCTTTTCGCCATTTTTCTTACCGGTCGGGTCATCGTCCCGGTGTTGCGCGCCAGACTGCCCCAGGTCACGCCCCAGGGTATCGCCCATCTCCCTGTCGAGATTCGCCTGGCGCTCTTCCCGATCAATCGCCTGGCGAAAACCATCTACCTCGACCATCAGGCCATCCCAACCGTTCTGCTCTTCCTGGCTCAGTTCGCGTTTCTCGTTTTCCGCGTTGTCCAGAATCGCACGGGCATCAGCCACGGCCTGGCCCCGCTTCTGTCGTAGTACCAAAATCCGTTCCATTGTTTCTATCTCCTCATTGCTCAGATCGTCACAGCCCCGCCAGCGTCAACCGCCGACGCATAAAGTCCAAATGCAGCGCCCGCTGCGTATCATTCGCTGATCCATCCGCGGCCCCGCGCAACGAATCAGGTATAGCCACCTGCGCCCCAAACTGGCTTCGCATCCCCACCTCCGTCTGTGGGTACGCCGGGAAAGTCACCGGCGATACCTCCCACAATTTCACCTTATTGAGCGTGCGGACAATCGTCCCGTCAGATTCCTCCGCCCAGCTATCCCCAAGTGGCGGCACAGAAAAGCCAAAGGACATCTCGGACACATCGCCTCTTTGTATCAACTCAATTGCGTCCCGACCGGCCTGTGTGTTCGGCGGATGTATTTCCACATTCAAACCGTGATTGTCTTCAGTCAAAATCAGAGTTCCCGACGATTTGCGGCCCAGCACCAGCGCAGGATCATGCTGCCACAGGGCACGCACATCGTCCCGGCCCAGAGATTCGGCGAACGCCCCCGGCGCGATCACCTCCCGAAACGAGTCCCAAATCACATTTGACCGGGCATTGAAAACCGCCGCATAACCCGAAATTTTCCGGCTTGCGCCTTCCCCCTCCGCCCGCAATTCAGCAATCTCAAAAGTCCGTCTTTCCAGTTCCATATCTCCCCCGTTTTCCTCTCCTACCCCGAAAATACCACACAATCGCAGCCCGAATGGGCCGGAGGATGAAACGTATTTCGACGAACCTTCAGAGGGGCATCAGCCCCTTCAGGCTGGTAATTTCCCGCTGACAGGAACGGTTCGCTAATTCCGACGATTTTACCCGCCAAGCCGTCGCAATACGGACAATCCTCAGTTCCGCCCGTTCTCCAAATCAGCTTTTGCACGGCATAGGCAATATAAGATCGCCGCGACAACGCGCCCAAAGCCTGCCACGCCTCACGCCGCCCCGCCTTCTCTGGCTGCTTCAGCTCCCAGCTTTGCGCCCGTTCGTCCATCGCATCAGCCGCGCCCGCCGTGTCCCCAGCGTACTCCTCAGCAATTTGGATTAATTGCCCCCGGCTACTCAGCGCCCAGCGCAACCCCATCCCCGTCGCATATTCATCCACAAAAGCCACCACGGTTTTGCGCCGATCCTCGTCCACGTTCTCGTCCAACTCCTCCGCCACCGCCGCCAACACCAGCAGCGCCATCGATTCCAGCGCCGGGCCAAAATTGCGCCCCACAAAATCCTGATGCTTTTCATAAAAATCTTCCATCCACAGCAAAAAGCCCGCCAGATCGCCGCCCTTGCGCAAAAACTTTTGTACAGCACGGGTCACATCCGCCACCTCCCGCCGCACAACCCGCCCGGCAATGTCCTGCAAAATCGGCATCTGCGAACTGCCCAGCGCCTGCCGTGCCGCCACCGCGTCCGCCAGCGACCGCCGCGTAACAGCCCGCTCCTCCACCGCAACCGCCAGCGCCCGATCAGCGGCCCGCCCGCCCGCCGGACTTGCCCCCACGGGTTTCCCAGACGACAACTGAGCCATATTCAGAGGGATCAGATAAATATCTCCGCCATCAATCGGGTTCATATTTTCCAAAGAACGAATATCATTGGCCGATAGCCAGCCATTTTGACGACCTATGCTATACGATTCATACCGGCTCTTCGTATCCCCTCTTAAGAGCCCATCCACCAAATGTTCCGCGTAATAGCGCTGCCGATCCTCGCCCACAAAGAGCGTCTGCTGAATCCGCTGCTCCCAGCGCACCAGCCACGGGCGAAGCGTATGAATCACATACTCAAGCGACTGATGTTCAATATTTGAAAAAGTAGCCCGATCCAAATCACCAATCATGTGAGGCTGCACCCGAAACATCCGGGCGATCTCGGAAACCTGAAATTTCCGAGTCTCCAGAAATTGAGCATTGTCAGGGGCCACGCCCACCTCCTGCGCCGTCATCCCCTCCTCCAGCACAGCCACCCGGTGGGCATTGCTCAGCCCCTCATGCCGATCCGCCCACGCCTTTTTTAGCCGTGTCTGCGCCTCCAAACTCAATTTGCCCGGATGATTCAAAATGATTCCAGGCCGCGCCCCATTGCCATAAAATCTACCGCCAAACTCCTCAGCGCCCAGCCCCAGCCCAATCGCCTGTCGTGCAATCGAGATCGGGTCATAGCCCATCAGACCATTTGGCCCCAACCCCCGCAAGTGCAAAACCAGCCTCGACGCCAACACCGTCGTGCCCCCATTCGGCAACGTATATTCATAGGCCAACTCCCGATTAATCCGAATCGGTTTTGTCTTGTCAGGACGCAGCGGCCAAATCGCTTTCACCTGCCCGCCATTCGTCCACTCAATTTCGGCATAGCCATTTCCGCGCAGCACCGTATGTCCCATCAGTGCCTCCCGCATTTCCATGCTGGTCATCTCCGGGTTTGGCGCATCGTGCAACAAATTGTACAGCGGCACATTCTGCGCCCGCCGCTTGCCCTGCTGCGTCCGTTCGTAGACGATCAGCGGCAACGACGCCGCGCCCTCCGCCAGCACACGCACACAGGCATAAACCGCCAGCATACCCAATGCACTATCATGGGTCACATCCACTCCGGATGTAGTGCCAACACCGCCCGACAGCATAGACAAAAACCCGTCGCCCGGATTCGATGGATGCGCTCGCTTATCAAATAATCGTGCAAAATATCCCATTTACCCGCCGCCTCTTGGCTTCCGGCCCTGCACTCGATCACCCAACACCCCCACCACCACCAGCAGCCCGCCCGCAAAAGCCATCAGCCCGACCCAGCCCGCGATCAGAAAGACCGCGGCCACCAGCAGCACCAACCCCAGGATCACCAGCCCGTCGTAACCGTCAATCACTCAGTCACCTTCCATTTCCCAAAAAACCCCTTACGCACCCAATACTAGCACCATTTTTCCCGCTTGTCTACCCCCTCCCTAGCAATTGTTTACATAAAGCCTCAGCGCCGTCCCGCTGATTCGATATTACGCATCGGTTGGGTGTGTGGTAGTATGGGTATGTGGTAGTATGGGTATGTGTGTGTATAAGTTGAGAGGGGGGGCTATTTTGCATATAAATTCTATTTCTTGTGGCCAGGGTGCGCCGTCGCTGTATTTGATTGTGATGGCGGGTCAGGGTCTATTCCCCGCTGACGTGGTTATCACAGCGGATACAGGCTGGGAGAACGATTGCCT
>Ga0209284_10004184_pt1 | contig 16599 bp, 14 predicted proteins | sample FRY03_FD_187211 | JGI IMG/M metagenome (GOLD analysis project Ga0209284, IMG submission 187211) | Freshwater microbial communities from Lake Fryxell liftoff mats and glacier meltwater in Antarctica - FRY-03 (SPAdes) (version 2) | ecosystem: Environmental > Aquatic > Freshwater > Ice > Glacier... | reverse complement strand
GCCCCGGCGTTGTCACCTTTTGAAGGTCCGAGATCAACTTTGGCACCAGCGTCCAACAGCAGATTGACCATCGTGAGCGCTGAATCGCCCTTTGAAACAGCCAGGTAGAGGGGTGAATGGCCGTTCTTGTCTTCCAGACTTAGCTCTGGATGCTGCTTCAGCAGCTGTTCGGCAGCGGCCCATTGGTCCTTGTCGATGGCCGCAAGAAGCGGAGTGTCGCCCGATTCGGGTTCGGCGGCATTGATGTCTGCGCCCTTCGCCAGGAGCTGTTTGATTTTTTCAGTATCGCCCGATCTTGCCGCAGCGATCATTTCCGCGACTCGTTTCTTTTCACCGCCAAATAGACCAAAAATCATATGCTTCTCTCTTCACGTAGGTTGACTGGTACCCAACGACTTACTTATTATTTGTTCCTGATTGTGCTGTCGAACGGTTTGTTTCCTGGCTCAAGACCTCCGAAAGCCGAAAGCGATTGAATATCGCTCAACAAAACAAAATTCAGTACGTTTTTCTTGTGCTCAGCCATAGTCCCGCCCAAACACAGCTTTGGAAATACCGATCCCAAATGCCAATGCACCGATCGTTCCCAAGATTCCGGGCCCACGGGGTTCGAGTGGTTCGCGTGGCTCGTATGTGGGGGGTGCCTCGGCCAAGGGTTCAACCTGGATATGCAGCTTCTTCGCCAATGCATCAAGCTTGGCCATCTCAGGCGGGCTGGTCATTTTGAGGACCACCGTCAACTCGGTGTCGGCAGTTCGGGTGATCCCGCGCTTCTCTAAAGCCGATGCCGGGTTGGTAATGGCTTGAACCAAGTCATCCAGCCACTTGCAGATTTCACGGATGCGATGGCGATACACGCCCAGAAGCAGCTTGCGCGCCTCGCTTGACTCATGCCCGTCATGTGACGATTTAACCTCGTGATAACCGTCGACAAACTCCGACAAAACCTGCTCAAGTCTGCCTGCTGCCCGATAGGCTTCTGCCATTCCGGCACTCTCATCCTGTATGAAATTGCCCATCGGATCGTCAAGCCAGCTCGACAAGTGGGTCAATGCTTGATCGATAAAGCCCATGTGTCGCAAAAGATCGTCAACGATCAAAAACTCGTGCCCTGACGGTTTGACTTTGCGTGCAATTGCTTGACGCAGGCTTTTCGCGACCGGTTCAAGTGCCTCACCAAGAAAGGTGACCCGCGATGGGAGTTTATAGACCACATCTTCGAAATTTGGCACGCTCGTGTCCATCATGGTGAAGATGCCCCGGCTTCAACGTTCGTAGACAGCAAGCGAGTCCCGCAGGCGCTCGCAAACCATCTGCCGCAGCGACGCCGGACTGAGAACTTCAATCTGAGACCCCTGGCGCAACACGTCCATCAACAACTCGGTTTCGTCAGAAAACGGCACCTTCAGTTCATAGCTGCCGTCGTCCTGCCATTTACCTTGTTGATCCGGGTGCCACTGTTCACGGCTGACCCACTGAGCAGCCTGCGCACTCACGCGCAGGGTGGCCCAGCGGCGCTGCTGACCGGCGTAGATGCCGTACCCCGCGTCCATTTCGGTCTCTACCTGGTGCATTGCGATGTCCTTGGCGCGGGTTTTAAGCAAGCTGGTCTGTTCGAACGCATCCAGCGCAAACCGAAGCAGTTTGTCGCGGGTGTGGCACCAGGCATCGACATACCATGTGCTGCGGTAGTGAACGAGGCGCTGCGGCGACACTTCGCGCTCGTTGACCTCCCCGCGCCCCCGGGTCAGGTAGCGCAGGTGCAGACGCTTGCGCTTGAGCAATGCCTCGCCCACCAGCTCGAAAAACTTGCTCTGCACCGGCCGCTTGGCCGGGCTGATGATCTTCACACGCTTGAGCAAGGCCCTTGCTTCCGCTTCGCTGGTACCCAGCATCTGGTGGATGCGCTCCAACAGCGGCTGCAAATGGCGGCTGATCACGCCATCTGAGTCAATGTCGTTGAACAGCTGGTATGCCATCAACAGGCTGTAGAGCTCGCGCTCACTGAACCACAATCCGGGAAGCTCGTGCTTCTGGCCTTGGTACTCGCTGCCGAACTTGTAGCCGTTCAGAAAGCGGTCGTACTCGATCGGTGCGCCAAGCTGGTCACGCAGGTAATCGAGGTCTCGCTTGAGTGTGGCCGGCGACACCTCAAGCTCATCCAGCAACGCCTGAAACGACACATGACCGCGGGTGCGGATGAGCATCTCTATCCTGTATACACGGGAAGTTTTGCTCATGGCGATCCGTTCGTGCTGGTGCAGCCGCTGCGGTAGCGGCACCCCACCTCGCACGACGGTCGCAGCGCCGAGGGCATCGGCACCCGGTTCCGACAGACCAAGGCGATTGACTACCCCAGGGTCGACAGCACCAGAACATGCCTGAATCGTTGCCATGGGGAATTTATGGTTAGCATAAAGCATAACTTGCCGGAATCTCTCCAAAACCCCAACGATAGAGCTCGGGAGGCTCAAATAGCGAGCTAGCGCTCAAATTTTTTCCAGAAAGGCAGCCGGGCCGTCGCACGGGTAGCTCGCTATTTGAGCTTTCAGCACCCTATCCTGAGCGACTTCAATGGGTGGTCAGGTACTGGCCCGCCGGATGGAGTGGTTCAGCGTTGACAATGGTTGGTTTGAAAATTGCCTACGACAGAGAAGTTCATGGAGACAATTAATGCGTTTTATCCACGTTGCTGATTTGCACATCGACAGCCCGTTGCGCGGACTGAGCCGCTACGAGGGAGCTCCGTTGGAGCGCTTGCGAGGCGCCACCCGCAGGGCCCTGGAACGCATGGTGGACCTGGCCATCGAAGAACTGGTTGACTTTGTCCTCATCGCCGGTGACCTTTATGACCGCGACTGGCAGGATTTCCATACCGGGCTGTTCGTGCGTGAGCAGATGGTTCGGCTTGGGCGCGCAAATATCCGTGTTTTCATTGTTCAAGGTAATCACGACGCACAAGGTGTGATCACGAAGCAGGTGCCCTGGCCTGAAAACGTCAAGGTATTCTCCAGCCGAACGGCCGAGACCGTTCGACTTGATGATATGGACGTTGCCATTCATGGTCACAGTTTTCCGGACCGTGAAGTGCCCGAAGACCTGGTGCCAGGTTATCCGGCGGCAGTACCTGGTTGCTTCAACATTGGCATGCTGCACACCAGTCTGACCGGTGTCGAGGGCCACGATACCTATGCCCCCACCACCCTGCCGGCGCTAAAAACCAAGGGCTACGACTACTGGGCGCTTGGGCATGTGCATGTCCGCCAGGTGATTTGCGAATCACCCCGTGTGATCTTCCCAGGCAATCTTCAGGGCCGTCATGCGCGCGAGACTGGACCCAAGGGTTGCGAGTTGGTGACGGTCGAGGACGGCAAACTGGATTCCCGCTTTGTTGCCCTTGATGTGGTGCGCTGGCATCAAATTCAGGCAGACCTGAAATCCGTCAGCAGACTGGACGAATTGCCACAACTACTTTCCCAGACCTTTCGTGCTGCTGTGGCCGGCTCTGGCGATGCGCTGCACGCGGTGCGCGTTCTTTTGACCGGTGAAACAGCGCTGCATGCCCTCGAAGCCGACCAACCCGGCACATTAGCTGCGGCAGTTCAGGCTGCAGCACAGGATGTGTCCGAGGCTGAAGTGTGGGTGGAGCAGGTCCGGCTGGATTTGCGCTCCCCCATTAACCGGGACCAACTCGCCCAGGATCCGGGGGCGCTCGGTGAACTGGTTCGCTGGGTGGACGAGCTGTCAACCGACGATGCTGCTCTGAAACAGTTTGGCCGCGACGCGCTGGCCGACGTGCTGGATCGCATACCGCCCGAGGTAATAGCCGCTTTCGCACTGGATGCCACAGCGGGCGACCTGCCCCGATTCGACGATGTGGCGTCAATGTTGGCGTTGATGAAGGATGCCGAAGCCACCTTGCTAGCCCGATTGAGTGCGGCGGAGGTGACCTCATGAAGCTGCGCCGCCTGTTCCTCAAGGCCTTTGGGCCGTTTACCGACGCAGAGCTCGACTTTTCCGGCGCCGCCAACCTGCACCTGATCTACGGCCCCAACGAGGCCGGAAAATCTTCGGCCCTGCGCGCCATGATCGATCTTCGCTATGGCATTCCAGCACGAAGTCGGGATGACTTCGTGCATGATTTCAAGCACATGCTGGTGGCGGCCTGCTTTGAAAATGCCGCCGGTGAACCGGTGGGATTGGCACGACGCAAGGGCAACCGGGACACACTGGCGCTGGCTGACACGTCCACAGGCCAGCCCTTGGCCGCAGGCACCGTCCCAGCTGATGTTTTTCTGGCACTCACAGGGGGAGTGGAACGCTCGCAGTTTGAAACCATGTACGGACTGAATTCCAGCCGCTTGCGCAGTGGCGGGCAATTGCTGATGGAGGGCGACGGTGAACTGGGCGCTGCATTGTTCGCCGCCAGTACCGGTTCAGCCAGTATCAAGCTGATGCTGGAAACGCTGCAGACCGACGCCAAAAAATACTACACACCACGCGGGCAGACCCCCGTGCTCAACGAAGCCGCCCGCCAATTGGAAGAAGCACGAGTGCGTTTCAAGCAGGCCGTGACCAAACCAGAACAGTGGAAAACCCTGCACCGGTCGCAAGAGGCCAATTCGAGCAATTTGGCTGACATCCGTAGGCGGCTTGCCCAAATGCACAGACGAGTGGCGGAGCTGGCCGAATTGCGCGCAGTGGAGCCGCTACTGCGCCAACTGGACCAGGCCGCCCAACAGTGGGCACAGACGCAGGCCTACATCGCGCTGCCAAGCGATCCGCCGGGCAAGTCAGATTCGGCGCAGCAACAGCAGGCCCAAGCTCAAGTCACTTTGGATGAAGTCAATGCGGCGTTGCTGGATGGCCGGCAGCAATTGCAGTGCATCCAGATTGAGCCGCAATTGCTGGCGCATGCCGCAGCTATAACAAGGCTGGAAGCTGACATTGGAAGCATCCGCCGCGCGCGCGATGCACGGTCGACACTTGAGACTTCCATAGGATCAGAGGCCCGGCAGTTGATGTTGCACGCCTCGCAGATGACGAACGGCGACCCCCGCATAAAGGTGCCAGACGACCTGTTTCGCCAATTGCCATCGGATGCGGATCGGGCTGAACTGGAGCGCACGTTGGACGCGTTCCAGGACAAGTCCCGAGAGTTGCAACAAGGCCAGACTCAGCTGCAAGGCCTGCGTGACAAGCTCGCCGAACTTGAGGCGGAGAAATTTGAGAGCCCTGCCCCCGAGTTGCAGCATGCCCTGTCACAAGCAATGGCACTGGCACAAGCACTGGGCGACGGCGACAAACGCCTGGGCGCCATGAAGCTCAGTCTTGACGCCGAACAGCGCAAGCTTGATCAGTCCCTAGCCGATCTGGCACTGCCGTCGGCGCAACAGCTGACGGCGTCGCGCTCACTGCCCATGGCGCAGATCGATGCCTACGAGCGTGAACGCTCCGACCTGCTCGAAAAATTGGCGCGTGACGCCGAAAAAACGCAGGACAAGGAAAACGATCTGGCGGAGCAGCAGCGCCGCCACAAGGGACTGGCCGCTACTGGTGAGCTTGTCACTGCAGATACCCTGAAGTTGGCCCGCACGGTGCGCGAGCAGGGGTGGCAGGAAATTCGCCGCGTCTTCGTCGATCCGGACACGGCGACGCCGACAGCCGAAGAAAAAGATGGTCTGCCCAAGGCCTTTGAACACTCCCAGCAGGACAGTGACCGCCAGGCCGATTTGCTGCGTGAAGGTGCCCAGCGAGCGGCCGAAGTTACGGAATGCGAGCAGCGTATTGAGCAGATGACGCAGGCCCTTGCCGTCCTCCAGTCATCCACCGACGCGAACAATACCGCGTTGGCTGCGCTGGACGATCGCTGGCAACAGACCCTACTTGGTCTGAACCTTCCCACTGGCACAGCCCCTGCTGTGCGCGAATGGCAGACCACGCGCAAGGCAGCGCTTGAACAGCACGAGCGATTGGTGCAGGCGCAGCAGAACCATGATCAACTGCAACAGCAAGCGGTCGAAGCCAGTGCCGCTTTGCACGCTGCTCTCTTGGCCATCGGACGCACGCCGCCCGGGAAAACACAGTCTTTGAACTCCCTACTCGCCTTGGGGGTCAAGGTGGACCGCGATCTGGTGGCAGCGAAAACGGCTGACGAGCGCCGCAGCGCAGATCTGCGCAAAGTTAGCAAGGACATCGAACGTCATCTCGCCTTAGAAAGCAAGCAAGTCGCCAAGCTGGCGGAGTATCGTGGCGAAATTTCCTTGCAGGGTCGACGCCTGTTCTTGAGTGGGGACGCCGCACCCGAGGCCTTCAAGGCCCAGATGGCCGAGATGCAGCGTTGGCGTGCCGAGTATGAGAGATACCAGGGCCATGAAGCTCAACTCAAACAGATGAATGCAGCGCTGGCTGCTGCTCAGGCGGATGCAGTCTCCCTGAGCCAGTTGCTGCAGGAGCCGGCAGGGGAACATCTCGAAGCTTGGATTGATGGTCTGTCGCAGCGCTTGGCCGATTCAAAGGAGGCAACGACCGTCAAGCTGGGACTTGAGCGCCAAGTAACGGATGAAACCCGCCGCCGCACGCAGTCGTTGTCAGCCCTGGAAACTGCTGAGAAAACCCTGGCGCACTTGATGGCACAGGCTGGTGTGCAAAGCGCTGACGATTTGCCAGATGCGGAGGAGCAGTCGCAGCAGAAGCGCGAAATCAACGCACGCCACCTTGACCTAGAACGGCAACTGTCGTCGACGTCACAAAAGGATGCCACGAGCCTACGTGCCGATCTGGAAAACCTGGACAGTGTGGCCCTGGACCTGGAGAAGCAGGACTGCAGCAGTGCGGTGGAGTTGCTACAGGCCGAAGAGCAAACCGCCATTGGGGCCGAGCACGAAAGCCGACTGGCGCTGGCTGCAGTGGATGCATCGGACCAAGCGGCACAGGCTCGTGAGGAAATGGAGTCAGCCATCGCCCGCTACCGCGCCGGGGTGCGACCCTGGGCCCAGCTCAAGCTGGCAGAGTCCTTGCTGGCCGAAGCCCTGCGGCGCTACCGGGAAAAAGCACAGGGGCCGGTGGTGGAGCTGGCGAGTGAGTATTTCCGGCTCATAACCGGTGGGCGATTTGCGCGGCTGATGGTGGACGCCACCGGCGACACACCCATGCTGTTGGCACAACCGACGCACGGCAGCAGTGTGGAAATTGCAGCTCTGAGCGAGGGTACTGCAGACCAACTCTACCTGGCATTGCGTCTGGCGGCATTGCAGGTGCAGCGCAAACCGGACCGCATGATGCCCCTGGTGCTCGACGATGTGTTCATCACCTCTGACGATGAACGCGCGGCCAATATGTTCCGCGCACTGGAGAAGTTTTCCGCACAGTCCCAGGTGCTGGTGTTCACGCATCACCAGCATTTGCTGGACATTGCAACTGACGTGGTGGCAGCAGCATCCGTGCATCTGCATCAACTCGGGTGATATAGCCGGCAAGTACTTTTTGAACCACGTCGGATCAAGCCTCGTACTTGACTGAATTGATATACGCTGCCCAAGGAAATGTATACCGATTCCCTGGTGAGTCGTAACGTCAGTGAACGTCAAGCATTCAGGTAGACGTAGACGCTGGCCCGAGAGATACCAAGCGTTTCGGCGATCTCAACTTTCGACACTCCATCAGTCGCCATCTGCTTCAACTTAGCAATCGCCGCCTTGTCCAGTGCTGGTTTTCTTCCCTTGTATAGCTTCTTGGCTTTGGCAATGGCGATGCCCTCTCGTTGCCGCTCCTTGATCAGTGCACGCTCAAATTGACTCACAGCGCCCAGCAATTGCAACATGAGAGTGGAGTACGCGGTTTTGTGCGCGTCAGCACCCGTCGCAGGGGGCTCGAAAGTCAGAGTTTCTTTGACAAACGTTACGCTGATGCCCTTGCTAGTGAGCCGCTCCACCACTTCTTGCAAGTCACGCAGTGAGCGCGAAAGCCGGTCCATGCTGTGTACATAGATATGGTCACCCTCGCGTACAAACTCGAACATGGCTTGAAGCTGGGGCCGATGGGTATCTTTGCCGCTGGCCTTATCGGCAAAGGTTTTATCCACGACCAAGCCTTCAAGTTGGCGTGCATCATTTTGGTCAACACTGGAAACGCGCACATAGCCAATACGCTTGCCGCTGCTGGTGGTCTTTGTTGCACTCATCACAAACTCCTTTTTCAAATAGTTGATTGTCCATTTGAAATTTAAGAGTTTTTCTGGATTGTGTCAATAAATAGAAATATGGAGTCTATTTTGACACTATTGGTACATCCCGCAACCGTCTATTTAGCGTGTACTCCAGATGGATTAATGGCTTTCGGACGGTGTTGGCAATGGACAAGCGCGCCTAGCGCTGCGTTGTGACTCTGTGTGAAGCTAATCCTCGCAGGCGCGTGCGCGACTAAGTACACCGTCTGCACAATTTTGCGCAGACGGTAGCGCCTCGCAGTCGCGTGCTGACTGAGTACGAAAATCGCCGGGTGATCCTGATTCTTTATTGGTGTTCCTTGCCACGTCAAACCGCCATCGGCGAGCCCCGGCGTTTGAATGTCGTCTGAGCTGGCTTGGTGATCGCGTGGCGCAGCGACATTTCTGCATAGCGGGTAGCTGCAAGCAGGTCATCATCTAACTTGACGACCTTTCCGTCTTTGCGGTGATACATCCGAAACTCCTCAAACCAGTCGGTCAGGTTGCTGAACACCTTGAAGCGCCCGGTCTGCATCCGGTCCAGCATCTCCATCAAGCCAGCCTCAACGCCATTGCCGCCCGTCCCTTCATCTCCCCCGTTGGCGGGCGCATGTGTGGCTTTGCCGTTCAGCATGTTCAGTCCTTGCGCCTTGTATTGCTCTTTGAGCGCCACGCCAGAGCCTTTGTCATGCTGCAAGCCGTCATGCGGCCAGGCCCATGGCAGCCATGCGCCCCAAGGCTTGACTGATGCGGCAAACAGTACCGGCGTTTGCTCCTTTTGTCGGTGCGCAGCCGTCACATACACGATGTCGTTGTCTCTGTCCCAGGCTAGACGCACCGCTGCGCTTGGATGGTTCCAGCCGAAGTCGATCCCGCAAATTTGCACCCAATGCGCCGGGATTGGCAATGGCTCGACCGTGATCGATTCTTCGGTCAGCGCAAAAATACGGCCACTTCCCATGGTTGGAATGCCCTTAGTTCTGGCCTCGCGCTCGTGCGCCGGGTAGCTTGCAATGATGGCAAGGCGCTGTTCTGGCGTGTAGTGCTCGGCATCGTCAATGGTCATCGTCGTGACGCTGGAGCCTGGCGTTTTTTCAATCACAAAACGCTTAACTGTGTTCGTCATGCCTTTGAGTGGCGTGAAGGTCATGTACACGATGCCGCCGGTTGCATTGGTGCGGGTCAGGCATTCGGTGTAGATTTCCTCGTCCGGCTCTTCGTCCAGCCAAACCATATCCAGCGTTTCGGCTTGGAACTTTTCCCGTCCCTGGTCGTAACTCTTGAAGCCCAGCAGGCTTTCACCGGCCTGGACATCGCCGCCGCCGCCGTGCCTGACCACCATCGTGTCGATGGCATCAGCCACGCCGCGCTTGAGCGACTTGTCTTTGATTGCGTCCAGCGGTATCGCGCCTGTGCCGATGGCGTTGATGCGGCCAGCCAGAACGCGCTGCACTGAGTCGCGGGTGACTTCACTCGTTACCCCAGCGGCCCAGCCTGCAACCGGCTTGTCCCAGACCTTGCCAGCCCACCACGCCGGGTAGCGCCCGGTCAGGTGCATGGCCGTCTCAAAGCCTGCGCTCCAGGTTTTACCAACCTGATTGGCCGCTATCAGCAAGCGTTCACGGAACGTCGCCCCGGCTGCGTGGAAATCCCGCTGCTTTGCGTAAGGCTTGTAAAGCTCCAGCTTGCGCTCTGCTACATGCCCTTTCAGGGCGGCGCGCAGTTTCTCAACATACACCGGGTTGTCAAGTTCAGTCAGCATTTTTAGCCTTTCCTTGGATGACTTGCATCTGTTCCAGCGCGTCCAGCATCTCCTGCGCCTTTTCGGCGGACATGTTGCCGATGGCCTGTTTGAACGGGTCGGTCACGTCTTCACGCTTCTCGACCAGTAGTCCATTGAGCTTGGCCCGAAGCTGAACAGCCGCCACCATCGCGCCGCCATTCTCCTTGGCCTTGGCTACCCGGAAGGAATCAGCAGCCTCCAGCATGGCTTCTTCAAGCCCGTATTGGAGCTTGGCGACGACTGGCGCGCGCAGCTCTTCAACCCTTGCTGTAACCTTGCTGTCTGCCATCAATCTTGAGGCTGCCTGCTGGATAGTTTCGTCCTTCATCTTCCCGGCGCTGAAAGCCTTACGGTAAGCGTCGGCCTGGGTCTTACCAGACACAATCGCCTGTGCAAATGCTTCCTGTTTTGATGTCAGGGTGGTGATGGCCGTTTTCCCGTGAGGTGCCCGATTTGGTTTTGCGGTCATGTCTGATTTCCTTCCTGATATTTCAGATTGAATTGGTGTTTTGGTAAGCAGTCCACAGCGCAGAGCCGGTGCCGCAGCGCAGACCATACTGAGCACCTCGGCCTGCGGCGATACACAGCTTGCAGTCGAAGTGGTGGGCGTGGTACTCAGCTGCCAACTCGCGCCAGTCTGCGGGGTTGATGGATGGCTCGGGGTCGTTCGCTGCAAACTGGGTGTTGCAGGTTTGCGCATGTTCCCCGTCATCATCGTTTTCAGGGGGAACAGAGGTAACAGGGGTACAACCCAATGAATACGCCATTCTTACTGTTACCCCAGCCGTTTTGTGTGGGGTAACAGGGGTAACAAAACCCCTGCTTTTGAGCTTTTCCATCAACGATTTCAGGCTCATGACGCTTCCCCATCGGTTTTTTCGGTGCGGACTGCGTACAGCTTCATCAGTCGGCCATCAATGCGCATCGACTTTGCCCGTTTGCCGTCAGAACCAGGCGCATCAATGACCCCGGCGTTCTGCAATGCGTCCAACGCCCGTTTGAAGTCAAATCCTTTGAGTGCCTCATGCATACCCGCCGACGTGAACAGGTAGATGCGCCCGCCGTCGGCGTTACGCCACCAGCCCGCCCGGTCTCGCACTAGGTGTGCGCGTTGGTCATTTGTGATGTCGGCGTCAGAGAACCGGCTGTCCCCGTGGCGCTCGATAAAGCTGATAACGCTCTCCACGATCTGCGCAGTCTCTGAGTTGGCCTTACCCATGCCTCGTGCAGCTTGCCACGCAGCAAAGCCCATAGCAGCCGCTTCAATCGCCGCGCCATACTGCCAGCCCGTAATGCCGTACTCGGTCGCCGTCTCACCTGCCAGCGCCAGTATGGCGAAACGCGTCGCCGCCCGGTTAACCTGCCCTTCGCCGTCCGCCACATGAAAATCGGGCAATGCTTTCATGGTTTCCAGCGCTTCGCAAAAATTGCCATCGTGGTCGCGTGTCAGTTTTTCAAGAAACGCCCGGCCTGCGTGTCCGAAGTGGATAGTGGCCTGTTTTTTGAGCGTATCGGCGAAGTCGGTACCGTTCACGCACTGGTGCAGGTTGTCCCATGCGCCGAAGATGCGCTGTACCGGTATATCAAGCAAGCGGACGGACTGCCCTGCGTTGATGCGCTGCCCGGCCTTCGTCATAATGGTCTCTATCGAAAATTCACCATTCGATAAAACGAAACACTTCCAGCGGACAACCGCCCGCGCGTTACCTGTGCGGCCTGCGCGTTGTTTTCCTGCGCCGTTGCCCAGCATATAAACGATTTCCCCCACTGCCTCCGGGGGGCACTCGTTGATCTCATCCAGCGCAAGCATGGAGTCATTGAACAGAGCTGCGGCACCTTCCAACCCGTTGCTCGTTGCCCTCCAACTTCGCTTGAAGTTTGGTCCGCCCCACACGCTGCACGCCGCCTCGGTTATGCTTGATTTTCCTGTGCTACTTGGCCCGATCAAGTGGATGCCGCCGCTCTCACCGTTACAGCGTGCCAGCAGTGGCCCAACGAAGGCCGCGCAAAGGCCCAATACCAACATTGGATTACCAACGGCCATAGCTGCCGTCCCCGCCTGCCAGCCTGCCAGTGTCCCGGCCATCGTGTACTCATCACTGCCGCGTGTGCCCGACTGATAAACCACGCCAGGTGCCATTGGGCCAATGACGGTATCTGGTAGAACGAACGCCTTGTAATCAGTGCCCGCCCAGCCGGTTTGTAGAGCGCATTGAACGCGCCGCGTTGGCGCTCGGTGCTGCAGGTACGATGCCAGCATCTCGCGTGAGTGCGGGTCAATCTCTACTCCCATTCTCAGTAGCTCGCCGCGTAAGTCCGAACAATCTCCCTTGAGTAACTCCATCGGCATAGACCAGGTCAGCAGCTTGCCCCGTGTGGTTTTGATGCGTAGCAGGCGGCCATAGTTGCCATCGCTCGCGTCAGTGGTCACTGCATCCAACCAGACAGGACTGCATATCCACTTTTGCGTCAATGTCGTCTCGGCATTCTTGCCCCGGCCCACTTTGGTGCCAAAGTGCCACACGCCAGCGCGGTACTTGAACCCGCCTTCTTCCGCGAATTCGCCGATAACCACGTACTGCGGACGCTCGGCCTCTTTTGGGACGATGGTCGGCTTTACCTTTTTCGTCGATGCTGTTACCCCTGTTACCCCAGGATTTTCCGGTGGGGTAACAGCAGAAGTGGCGTATTCATTGGCTTGTACCCCTGTTACCTCTGTTACCTCTGAATTATTCAATGTCAGCATACGAACCCCTTAATTTCAGAAAAACAGGCATTCACGGCATGGTGGCCCGCGATGACAGCCAGGTCGTTGAAGTCGGTCGCCTTGGCTGGTCTTCCTGCCGGGAACTGAGGCACCACAGCAAACCCGCCAACTGCCAGCGCAGCCTCACGCGCTGCCGTCAATCCGGGGTTGCCCGCCGTCATGTGGTCATCGTCAGCAGCCACGATCAGCGTCAGCTCGGGATACTTGCGGTGCAGGGAAATGGCCACTGCCTTGACGTTGCCAGCCGTGAAGCAAATAGCCACCGCATCGCCTGTGGCCTGACGAATGCTTGCGCCGGTGGCGAAGCCTTCGCAGATGATCAGAACGCCGTCAGGCTTGCCGATGGCGTGATAGCAGCCAGTCACCTGCCCACCCCAATGAAACCGTTTATCACCGTCCACCGTGATGGTTTGCAGGCTGTGCAAAGTGCGAGACGTGTCGCGCATTGGGATCAGCAGCTTGTCAGCTAAAACCCTTGCGCCATAGGCTTGAATACCTTTGCGTGTCAGGTAAGCGTGAACCAGTGCCGGTGCGGCCTGCGTCCACATGGCTGTGGCTGATATGCGGGCGTTGTGGTGCTTGAGTTCCTTGTCTGCATCACGTTGCGCTTGCATGGCGTTTATGCGCAGCTTGTGATCGTCGCGCTCTTGCTGGGTCATGTCGGCGGTACTCATTGCGCACCATGTCTGGGTGAAGCCCTCACGCCAGCATCCAAATGATCCCGCTGGTACGCCGTCTGGGTGCAGCACATACCAGCCGGCTTCGTCACGCGGTTTGCCGTTGGAGCTGAATCTGTGGATCTTGCCGTCGTCAATGATTTCGTCCGGTGGGGTCAGTCCAGCCGCTGCAATGGCGGTGCTAAATTGCTCGCTTGGATCACGCATGAGTCGCCTCAATTGACGGGTGAATGTTTGCCACTCTTTGAAGTCTTTGCAGTAGCGGGGCATGCCGGATGGGCATACCGTGAAGTCGCCGCGCTGTCTTGTGTGGACTACATGACCTGCCAGCGCCTGCCGTGCTATCTGGTTTGCAAGTGCTTTACCTTGATTGCCTGTCGTGGCAAAATCGCGGATGTTGGAAGTGTGTTTTTGAAAGGGTACGGGGTCGCATCCGTGCCCTTTTTCGTTGGTGTGTGTCATCGCGTCAAACCGTTGCCAGTTCTTTACGCTTCGCGTGAAGGCGGTTCACCAGCTCGCGGATTTCGGTTTCTGTTTTTCCGGCAATGCGCGCCGCGTTGATCGCATAAACTTCGGTATCCGGCCACGCCACGGAGCGTTGTCCGATTTTGACGCCCTTAGGGAAAAGCCCGTCACGGATGCCGTTGTAGACCGACGCATGGCTCCGGTATCCGGTGCTGGATTTAACCGCCGGCATTCTCAAAAGATTGATCATTTTCCACCCCTAAACAGCCTTGGCTGTCGTTGCAATGGATTAATCGTGCCATCCTTGCCACGTCTTTTTTCTGCAACAAGACCAGTTTTTTGCAGGCTATCGCCGCTGGTCAATTTCCCATTGAACGCGAGCGCTCAGGTTTTGCGGCGTCCAATGATGGACGTCGGACAGCCCGTCAGGGATAACGGGTTTTCGGGGATCAGCCTAGGACTGGCGAAACTGTTACGCCGCCTCTAACACTGGCGCGGCCATGCGCTTGATGCGTTTTCTATCCTTTGCGCTCTGGCGTGCCGTCCATAGATCACGTTGCGCTTGCAAGGCCAGCCAGTACCCCGGCGTGGTGCCCAGTGCTTCGGATAGACGCAAATCCATATCAGCAGACACGGCGGCGTGGCCATGCAGCACGCGGGACAGCATCACGCGGCTGATGCCGATGTGCTCCGCAAAGGCGGTCACGGTCATGCTCAGGTCGTCAAGCCAGCCGCTTAGCAGCTCGCCGGGATGCGCGGGGTTGTGCATGTTCATGATGTGCCTCTCAGTGGTAATCCAAATAATCCAACAGTTCTACATCCGCACCCACAAACCGAAATGTCAGCCGCCAATTCGCTTGCACGGTCACGGCGTGAAACCCGGCACGGTTGCCCGATAGCCCATGCAGCCGCCAGGACGGTCGCATCAGGTCTTGCGGCCTGCTGGCCACGTTCAAGGCCGTCAGCAGCTCACGCAACCGCTTGGCATGAATAGGTTGAATACCCGCCATGCCGCCCGTCTTGAAAAGCGTTTCCAGCCCTTTGTGCGTGAATGACAGAATCATAATCTGTAAATCAATGATTTACAAGCAGTCGCACCTAATCATGCGGCCTTGAACTGGATCACGTCAGCACCAGCGACCAGCTTGTCCAGGTAGTCGGCCCATTGCTGCATCATCCCCGCCCGTTGTTTCAGGTACTGCGTGCGGTTATAGCTGGTGCCGTTGGCATCCTTCACCGCATGGGCCAATTGCGCCTCAATCACCAGCGGGTCAACGTCCAGCACCTCAGCCAGTATGGTACGCGCCGTGGCTCTGAAACCATGCACGCTCTGCACCGTCGGCCCGTAACCCAGCGTGGCCAGCGCCGCCCGCAAGGTGTTGTCACTGATAGGCCGGTCGTGGCTGCGTTCACCGGGAAAGAGTAGCGTACCGCTGCCGGTCAACGGTTGCAGCTTGCGCAGAATCTCCACCGCTTGCGTGGGTAATGGGACAAGATGGGGAATACCGTTTTCCTTGCCCGCTTTCTTGCGCTTCATTCGCATCGCCGGAATAGTCCACAGCGCCGCGTCCAGATCAATTTCAGCCCATGCCGCCGCGCGTAGTTCGCCAGGACGTTGAAACAGCATGGGTGCAAGCTGTAACGCTGCCCGCACTATCGGCCCGCCTTGATAGCCCCGGATCACGCGGATCAACGCGCCCAATTCAACCGGCTTTGTAATCGCTGCAAAGTGTTTGCCGTGGTGTGGCGTCAACGCACCTGCAATGTCGCCTGTAATGTCCCGGGGCGCCCGTGCCGTTGCCACCGCATAACGCCAGACTGACCGCGCCGTGGTCAATACCCTGTGTGCCACGTCCAGCGCGCCGCGTTCCTCGACCTTGCGAACAGCGGCTAGCAGTTCTATTGCCTCGATTTCACCAATGCGCCGGGTTGCAAAGTGTGGGAATAAATCTTTTTCAAGGTTGCGCTTTTCGCGGATCGCGTAATGCTCGCTCCACCGGGTTTTGTGTTTCTCGAACCATTCCAGCGCGGTTTCCTTGAAAGTGTCTGCACCCAGCGCCGCTTCTTTTAGCTTGGCTATTTTGCGGGCTTGCACGGGATCGCGCCCGTCTGCCTTTTGCATCTTCGCAGCGTCACGGGCCTTGCGCGCCGCTGTCAGTGACACATCGGGATAGCTGCCCAGCGCCAGGCGTGATTCCTTTCCATCGGTGTAGGTTTTCCAGAACCAGCGCCGGGAACCTGCCGGGCTTACTTCGAGGTACAAACCGGACGCATCGGTGAAGCGTGCGCGCTTCTTGTCTAGTGGGCAGGTGGCGTTACGGCATTTGGCATCGGTCAGCATGGTGTATCTCCAGTACGGGACGGGGAACGAGAGCCGGGGAACACTGTTTGAGAGGTAAACCGGGGAACAATCCCCAGTTTTGAGCATTTACCCCGGTTTGTTCCCCGGTATGTTCCCCGGTTTTGCCGTGGCTGTCAATATCTTGCTTTGTACGTCATTGCAACGTAAGAAGCTAATTTACCAATGAAAAAGGCCTCTGAGTATCGCTACTTAGAGGCCTTTGTACTGTCTACTGGTCGGTGTGAAAGGATTCGAACCTTCGACCCCTTGCACCCCATGCAAGTGCGCTACCAGGCTGCGCCACACACCGAAGCTTTAAATTATAGCGTGCGCAGAAAGAGCGTCAGTGCGTAGCAGCCA
>Ga0209284_10004178_pt1 | contig 16616 bp, 14 predicted proteins | sample FRY03_FD_187211 | JGI IMG/M metagenome (GOLD analysis project Ga0209284, IMG submission 187211) | Freshwater microbial communities from Lake Fryxell liftoff mats and glacier meltwater in Antarctica - FRY-03 (SPAdes) (version 2) | ecosystem: Environmental > Aquatic > Freshwater > Ice > Glacier... | reverse complement strand
AGTTGGCTACCGTGTGAAATCCAAACAAGGCACACAGTTTCGCATTTGGGCAACTCGTGTGTTAAAGGAATATTTGCTGAAAGGCTATGCCATCAATAACAGGATGAACCGTTTGGAAGATAATTTAAAAACCCTAAAAAACAAAGTTGACCAAATAGACTTACAAATCCATACACACCTCATTCCCACCCAAGGGGTTTTCTTCGATGGACAAATTTTTGATGCCTACGAATTAGCTTCCAAAATTATTTGCTCCGCAAGAATGAGCATTATTTTGGTTGACAATTATATAGATGAAAACACCTTAACGCATTTATCAAAAAAAGGAGAAAAAGTAAAGGTGCAACTATTCACTAAATCGATTAGTAAACTAATAACCTTAGATGTAAAAAAGGCAAACGAACAATACGGCAACTTTGAAGTTAAGGAATTCACCAAAAGCCACGACCGTTTTTTGATTATTGACCAGAAAGAGCTTTATCATTTAGGTGCATCGCTCAAAGATTTGGGCAAAAAATGGTTTGCCTTCTCACGTATGGATAGCCTGGTAAACCAAGTATTGGATCAACTTAAAACCGTAAAATAATGATATCCGAAATAAAACAATTTATTGAAAGTCGTGATGCATTGGCAAAACAAGCCTTGGTACAATATCAACCCATTGTGGAGCAATTTATAAACGAGAATTGCCAGGACAGTAACCGGATATCTTACAATTTAGATTTTATGCTCGACTTTTGTTTTGATGCTCAAATGCTTTTGCTCTACCGCAAACTTTGCAGGCATTTGTATGACATTGATCCATTGGCTGCTGCTGATTATATAAATGCTTACAGAGAAATGTTTGATGAGGAAGGAAAGCAGTTTGGGAATAATAAAAAGAATGTATCATGAAAAACGAAATTCATATTGAGTTGGAAGGATTGAATGAAGAAGCTGTTGCGTTGGCGAATACTATTGTTGGAAATTTTAAAACGGTGGTGATATGAAATGGGAGTCGGTTGAAATAGGACAACTTGGAGAAGTGATTACAGGTAATACTCCACCAAGGAAAAATCCTGAATTGTATGGTAACTTTATTCCTTTCATCAAGCCTACCGATATGGAAATTGATAGAAGATACACTACAAATCCAGAGGAATGTTATTCAGAATTAGGGTTTGAGAAGTACCACAAATCATTAATACCAAAAGGGGCTACCTGTGTTGTGACTATTGGAAGTATTGGCAAAAAAATGACTCAAGCAAATACTGATTGTTTTATTAATCAGGCGGTAAATGCAATAATTCCTAATAAAAATTACGACCAAGATTTCGTTTTTTACTTATTAAGAAACAACCTTGATAAAGTAAAAGGATTGGATTCTGGCACTTCATCTGGAAGAGAGAATGTTTCTAAGTCTGCATTTTCAAGTATTCAGGTAAAAGTAGTCAAGCATCTCCCCACCCAACACAAAATCGCCTCCATTTTATCGGCTTATGATAATTTGATAGAGAATAATTTAAAGCGGATAAAGTTGTTGGAGGAGAAGGCGAATTTGAGGTATAAGGGGATTGTAAGGAGTGAGAAGATGAAAGAATTTACAATTGAAGAATTGGCAAATGTTGTGATGGGTCAAAGTCCAACTTCTGACACATATACTGTGGAGAAAGAAGATAACTTACCTTTTCATCAAGGCGTAACAAATTTCACACATTACTTTATTGAAAATAAAACATATTGTAAAGCACCAATAAAAATTGCAGAGGTTGGCGACATTTTGTTTTCTGTCAGGGCGCCAGTTGGTCGAATTAATTTTACAAATGAAAAAATTTGTATCGGTCGTGGTCTGTGTGCATTCAGAAGTAAAAAAGGATTTCAAAATTATTTCTATCATCAGCTAAAAGAATTCTTTTTTAGAGAAGATGTAATTGGTAATGGTGCAATTTTCAATGCAGTTACAAAAGTAGAATTGATGAATGTCAGATTGAGAACACCAAGTGAAAAAGCTCAAAGAGAATTTGAATCGGAAGCCGAACACATTTACAATTTGATTTTAAACTTATCAAAACAAAATACCAAACTCCGGGAGGCACGGGATATATTATTACCTAAATTGATGAATGGACAAATAGAAGTGTAAACTATGGAAAGAAACTATTGGATAATATCACCTAATGTTCACAACGATACCACCGAGCAACGTTGGAAGGAGATTATTGCCGAGAGAAGAAACGCATACATTGGTTTTGGTCCAGATGATTCGACAGGAGTTACTTTCCACAATCAAATAAAAGAGGGTGATGTTATAATAATAGCACAAGGAGCAAACAGAAACAAAAGAAGTTATTTGGCAGGCATTGTCAACAGCCCAGCCATAGCAGGTGAAGAAGTAGGCACTCCAGGCTATGCACAACGCAGGATACTTAAACACGCAATAAACGAACAAGAACTTGTTGCCTTACAGCTCGATTTCAATGGTTGTGCCTATGGTGACGCAGATAGAATACCTGCCCTTTACAAACTTAAACCTTGGGAGAACACCAACGACCAGAGAATAGCTACTACAATATTGTCAGCCATCAATCAAAAAAGAATAGATGAACTTATGGAAAACATAAAACTTTCAGCCGAAAGACAAACCCAAATAAAAGCCCTTTGGGAAAAGTATAAATCGGAAACTAAACAGGAAGATAAAGACTTCAACAATAAGGAAATTGAAATCTTGCTTCTCCAATGGAAGCAATACAAGGAAAAAATCACAAACGATACATTGAGTTTAGACGATTACACTAATACACTTGGCAATGTCTCGGCAACTATGCCTGGTGGTTATTTGTGCAATTTTTTAGAACGAACCACCCGAACCGTTTTGGGTTCTTCTAAACCAGGGACGGCTTTCAATTTTGAAGTAAAATTAAACAACGACAGCGCCACCTATTACATCTTAAAACAGAACAAACAAAATGCTTCAAGAGCAGAAGCAGAAAGTCATTTTAACGATAACATTAAGGGCTTATTAAAAAGCATAGTATCTGAAACTGACCCCTTAGCAAAAATCAAATTGGTAGAAGAAGCCAATTACAGTGCTAAGCAGATATTGATGAAAATGACGGTGTTAGACAACCTAAGCGATTTTCTGTATATCTACTCTACGCAATGGCTCGAGGAATTATATAACGATTTTATTGATGGAGATGCGGAAGGGATTTTTACAAAGAACTATCAGGTTTGTTTGGTGGCAAAAAAACTACTGGAAGTAAACGAGCAAGACAAAGGCGAACTCATTTTGCTTTCTCGCTTTTTGTGGCGGTATGTAAATGCAAAAACCATTGCCGATGCAGACAACCCGAATGTAATAATGTATGGTCCTCCCGGTACAGGTAAAACTTATTCTGTGGTCAATAGCCTCGATTTTGTAAGTCAGGGCGATAGTTCCCGTTACGAATTATTACAGTTTCATCCATCATTTACCTATGAGGACTTTATTGAAGGCATAAAACCCAAAGGCGTTTCTAAAGACGGAAACATTCGTTTTGAATTGGTGAACGGAGCTTTCAAAAACTTCTGTATCAAAGCCAAAAACAATCCCGGTAAGGCATTCTATTTTGTAGTAGATGAAATCAACCGTGCCAATCTTTCATCTGTATTTGGCGAAACCTTATCGCTATTAGAAAAAGATTATCGCCATGATGGCAAAAGCAATAAAAACCTGATAAAAACACAATATTCCGCTTTGATAGAAGATTTAATCAGAGAAGATGATAAATACAAATCGTTGGCATATATCATTGATAATGGAGAAGTGAAATTTGGCGTGCCTGCAAATGTCTTTTTCATTGGTATGATGAACGATGTGGACAAGAGCATAGATGCTTTTGATTTGGCACTTCGAAGAAGGTTCAAATGGATAAGAAAAGACTGTGACTATGAGGTAGTGGAAGAAGAAACCCGCTTTAAACGGAAAGAAGATTTTAGCAACATCGGTCATTACATAAAAGCCTGCGAAAAATTGAATAATTATATTGCTAATGATTTGGGCTTGGGCAAATCGTATGAGTTTGGTCATTCATTTTTTATGAAGATGAGTGATATAGCCAAACGCAAAGAAATTACACAGCATAATTTGGAAGTACTTTTCAATTTGTACCTACGACCAACATTGAAAGAATATCTGAGAGCAGTATTTGCCGAAAGTGAATTAGACAATAAACTGATTGAGGCATTGAATAAATTTAAAGAAACATTGAAATAAAATGAGAATAAGCGTACCTGTCAATCATAATTTTTATGAAGAAGCTCCCATCCGTGAAGCGGCTTTGGGCGAAGCTTTTGCTGTAAAAAAGGCAGGCATTAAACATTTGCAGCAACTTTTTTCATCGGTTTATGAATTGAAACTTGGAGCGGAACAACTTAAACAAATCCGAATTTTCAACTTCAAACGCAGACGTTTTTTTGAACCGGACAAAGAACGATTAATTCTGAAATTGTATTCAAAAGAAAAACTGGAACAAGAGAAAGAATACATCGTGCAAACTGGATTGTATGCAGGAGTCTTGTTTTATAAAGGCTGCAAAATAAACATCACCACGAAATATGGCGATGCATTTTTGAAACGCATGCTCAATTTTGTAGCAGATATTTATGTTGACAACGAACAAGTAAAAGCTAAAAAGACGAAACGGAAAATCAGTTTTTATTTATTATCGCTTATTTGTTTATTCAATCACTCGAAAAGGCAGCTGTATTAGGTTTGCCGCAGCAATACCAAAAACATCAGGAAAGAAGCCACAAAGTAAGAGGTAGTATTGATTTTAACGACTTCATAAAACGAGATATTCCATTTCAGGGGAAACTAACCAGCACTTTCAGAGAGCGAATGTATGTGCAGGAAATTGTGGATGTGCTTTACCTCGCTTTGAGGAAGTTAGAAAGAGTATTTGGCAAGGAAATACACAGTCGTTTACTTGGACTGAGCCAGTTATTAAAACAACAATATTCTGGCAGGTTTGCCAGCTACGAAACCATTCAGAAAGCAAAGGCACATCAAACCATCAACAATCCAATGTATAGCGGTTTCAAAAAGGTTTTGGAATATGCCGAAATCATTTTGTTGGATAAAGACTTGATGCCAGACAATGATAAACAACAAATGGCAACAACAGGATACTTGTTTGATATTGCTGAATTGTATGAATTATATCTTGAAAAATTATTAAGCAGGAACTTCCCGGATTGGGTAGTTAGTGGTCAGGAAGAACTACGCATATATCAACAGCAGTTCTTTAAACGACCTATGTTTCCTGATTTGGTAATGAAGCACAGATTAAGCGGAAAAGTGGTTGTATTTGATGCCAAATTCAAAAAGATGGAAATGCAGAAAAACGATGTGGACATTACTGACTTGCATCAAATACATTCCTATTCCGGATATTACAAAAACGATTTAAAAGCAAGTGGATTGATTTATCCGCTTTCTAAAGAAATCAATACAGATAAAGCTCATTCAAAATCCATTTATGGCAATGATGTGAATGAAGTCAAATTCATAATTGATGGCATTTATGTTTCAGAAAATCATTCGATGCAAGAATTAATAAAAAATGAAGAAGCCTTTGTGTGGAGACTTTCTTCAATAATCAACAAAGAATAACTATGACTTGGGAATATTCAGAAGATAATTTAATAGAACAAACAGCGATTGATTTATTTTTCAATCAGCTAGGCTGGGATACGCTATTGGCTTACAACAAAGAAAGCTATGGCGAAGGCAGCACATTGGGCAGATTGAACAAAAAAGAAGTGGTGATTAAGCGGATATTTTTTGAAAAGATCAAAGCGTTTAATCCCGGTCTTCCACAAAAAGCGTATGAGGAAGCCTATGAAAAACTCATAGAAGAAAGTATTACCAAGTCATTGGCTGAAATCAATTTTGAGAAACATCAATTACTTAGGAACGGTATTCCTGTTGACTTCATCAACGAAAAAGGCGAGCAAGTAAAAAATAAAACACTCAAAGTTTTTGATTTTGATAATGCAGATGAGAATAACTTTTTAGCTGTTCGTCAGTTATGGCTGCAAGGCAAAAGCAACCGTGAACGCAGGCCTGATATTATCGGTTTTGTAAATGGTATTCCTTTACTGTTCATTGAACTAAAAGCAGCTCATCGGAAATTAGAAAACGCTTACAACGATAATTTCACCGACTACAAAGACGTAATTCCAAAACTATTTTATTACAATGCCTTTGTTTTATTGAGCAATGGTATTGAAAGCCGTATTGGTAGCGTTACAGGCAAGTATCAGCACTTTCACGAATGGAAACGTATTACAGAAGAAGACGAAGGCATAGTTGCTTTAGATAGAATCATTGTTGGTGTTTGTGAAAAGAAACGCTTTTTAGATTTATTCGAAAACTTCATTCTGTTTGACAATTCCTTGGGGAAAGTCGTAAAACTCATTGCCCGAAATCATCAGTTTATTGGCGTTAATAAAGCTATTGAAAACATACAACACAAAGAGCAACTTTATAAACTCGGTAAAATTAGTTTAGAAGAAAAACAAAAATTGGGTGTGTTTTGGCATACACAAGGAAGTGGAAAATCTTATTCAATGGTTTTCTTCTGCCAAAAGATTCATCACAAGTTTACAGGTAGTTATACTTTTTTAATTGTTACCGACCGCAACGAATTAGATACGCAGATTTATGGCACATTTAGCGGAATTGGAGCCGTACCACAAGTAAAATCAGGCTCAAAGGATTCAATGAAAGCCAACAGCGGAAAGCATTTGAAAGAGTTGTTGAGTTCGGAGCATCGCTATTTGTTTTCGCTCATCCACAAATTCAATTTTGAGGAAGAGATAACTAAACGAGATAATATTATTGTTATTTCAGATGAAGCTCACCGAACACAAGGCGGAAATTTAGCAATGAATTTGCGTAATGCTTTGCCTAATGCTTCTTTTATTGGCTTCACTGGCACACCACTTTTTAAAGACGATGAAATTACAAAGCGAATTTTTGGAGATTATGTTTCCCGATATGATTTTAAACGAAGTGTTGATGATGGTGCAACCGTTCCGCTTTATTACGAAAACAGAGGCGAATATTTAGGATTGAAAAATCCTATTATCAATGAACAGATAAGAGCAGTAATAGATGCAGAAAGTGAAGATTTGGACAGCGACCAAAGAGGTAGGGTTGAACAACTTTTTGCAAGAGAATATCCGATACTTACTGCTAAGAAAAGATTAGATGCTATTGCCAAGGATGCGGTTTGGCATTTCTGTAATAGAGGCTACAAAGGCAAAGGAATGTTTATCGCTTTGGATAAACTGACAGCAGTTAGAATGTATGATTTAATTACGCATCACTGGAAACTGACCATCGAACAATTAGAAAAAGAAGTTTCCAAAGGAAAATATGGTGACCAAGAAGTTTTGGAAAAAAGCCGTGAACTTCAATGGATAAAAGAAACTGAAATTTGCGTAGTGGTAAGTTCGGAACAAAATGAAATTCAAAAATTTCAGAAATGGGATTTAGATATTGAACCGCACCGTGAAAAAATAAATAATCAAGACCTTGAAACAAGATTTAAAGATGAAGATGATCCTTTCCGTTTTGTTATTGTTTGTGCAATGTGGATTACTGGCTTTGATGTGCCAACACTTTCAACTTTGTATTTAGACAAGCCCTTGAAATCACATACATTAATGCAAGCCATTGCAAGAGCAAACAGAATAAGCGAAGGCAAAAACAACGGATTAATTGTTGACTATATTGAAACATACACTGCATTACTGGATGCTTTGGCAATTTATGGTGATGGAGATAAGAAAGGAAACAATAACGAAGATGAGAAAGTAAATGCCCCTTTAGAGCCAAATATTGAATTGGTAAAATTGTTAGAAGAAACCATAGTGGCAACAGAAACATTTTTGCAAGACGAAGTCAATTTTGATTTGCAGGAATTAATCAAGGCAAGTGGTTTACTGAAATTAGCAGCAATGGAAAAAGCTGTAAATGCTGTTTATACCAATGATGAAACCAAACGCAAATTTCAAATTTTAGCAAGAGAAGTTTTTAAGAAATACAAAGCTCTTCAACCACATAAGCTATTAAATGTATACCGTTCGAGAAAAGATGCAATTGATGTGATATACACCGCCATTGAAGACAATATTGAAAGTGCTGATGTTGCTGAAATAATGAAGAAGATCCAAAACGTTGTTGATGAATCCATAGAAAATATGGTTGCAGAACCAACAAACGACAACAGTAAACTCATTGATCTAAGCGGGCTAAATTTTGAATTGTTGGAGCAATACTTTATGAAAACAAAAAATAAAAATGCGGTAGTTCAATCATTGAAAGACAAAATTGAAAAACAACTCAAACAAATGGTTGAACGTAATCCATTGACAGTTGACTATTACAAGCGTTATCAGGAAATCATAGAAGCATATAATCTTGGGAAAGATGAAGCCGTAATAAAAGAAACATTCAGACAGCTAATTGAATTGGTAAACTCGTATTCAGAAGAAGAAGCCGACACCAAACGAGAAGGACTAACAGACGAGCAAAAGGCAATCTTCGACATTTTAAGACACGGCAAAAAACTGGAAGAAAAAGAAAAGAATGAGATAAAGAAAATATCAGTTGAATTACTTGAAGAACTTAAGCAAGACAAATTAAAGGTTGACCAATGGGCAGACAAATCAGTAACAGCAGCAGCAGTTTTTAATACTGTGAGCAAGACACTTTTTGAAACCTTGCCCTATCCGACATATCAAACAGACGACATTGATTTAAAAACGAACTTAGTATATGAACATTTAAAACATCAATATTTCGGAGGAGGAATGAGTATTTACGGACAATATTAGCCAACGCATTTTGCAAGCACATTGCCAAAGCCACACAAGCCCAAGCACAGACCAAAGCTTTGTCAAAGAGCTTGCAAAGCCAACGAAGGACAAAATTGTTTTGAAAAAATTTTCACCGCTTCAAAAAAAATAAAACACCGGATACACAAGCTAGACAAAAAAGCACTCGACAAATGACAGAAACGAACGACATAAAAATGGCTGCAACCTGCGACAGACAATAACGCCAGCTGCTAATCGACTAAAAGTCCCTACCGAGTTTCCTCGATAGGCTGCCCTCTCACACCACCGTGCGTAAGGGTCTCGTATACGGCAGTTTTCCGCATGGGGCGGAACAGGCTATGATGTAAAAGAAGACTCCATAAAATCTTGTTCAGGGAGCGTCTTTATGTAGTAGTCGAGCATGGATTCATATCCTCGTTTGGCCAGTCGTTCACTTCCCTCCTATGCACTTCGTGTTCCTCAAGCGCAGACAAGCCATCATAGAGCACAACTACGGCACCATAAAGCGCCAATGGAATTTTCATTTCATCCTCACAAAAAAATACAAACACCGGCCAACTTCGGATGTAGGTTTCATGTTTATAGCATACAATCTGAAAAGAATCCTGAATATTATGGGTTGGGAGGAGTTTGGGATTACATGAAAGCGCTTGCAAGGGACTTCAAACGGGCTGTTTTAAGCTTGATACACGCTTTTGAAATTATTACTTCGGGTTTCTTAAGTTCTCAGCGGAATGTATTATTTTGCAATGGCTTGCGTTAGGGTTCCGGATATTTGAATAAATTAGGGGAAAAAGAGGGTTTTTAGACGGACTGACGTTACCAGCAAATTTAGACAGACACCGTAACCCAACGATAGCAAGACAAAAGACAGAAAAAAAATACATCTATGGCAGAACTAAAATGGAAAGAAGCAATTGTAAAAGTTTTTGAAGACGAGAAAAAAGCACTTCACTATACAGACATTGCAGAACTAATTGCCGAAAGGGGTTACAGAAAATCGTTAGGAGCGACCCCTCAGGACACTGTGAGTGCAAACATGACAACGGACATTAACACCAATAAGGAAAAGTCCATTTTCGCTAAGGTTGACAAAGGAATTTATATCCTAAGAAAGTTTCTTGACGATAGTTCGCAACTTGTGACAGAAGAAATAGAAGACGAATTAATCGTTACAGAAAAAACAAAAAAGGAACGTTATAAAATCATAAATGCATTTGGTATTTATTGGAACAGAAATCTTGTTCATTGGAAAACGACACCTGACTTATTAGGCATTCAACAAATAGGTGCATCAGAAGTTAATTTCAAAGACCAAATCGGCATTTATCTTCTTCACGACAGCAGAGAAACAATTTACGTAGGACAAGCAATTGAGCAAACACTTGGACAACGCTTAAAGAACCACACTACAGATCGACTTGGTGGGCGTTGGGACAGATTTTCGTGGTTTGGTTTTTATCCAGTTAATGAAAACGGCAAACTATTAACGGACATCAAACTCGACAACATAACCGTTCAAAATTTGGGCGACATTTTAGAAGCTATACTCATTGAAAGTATTGAACCGAGGCAAAATAGAAAGCAGGGTAATTTATTTTTCGGACTAGAATATTTACAACAAGAAGCACCTGAAATTAAGAAGCGACTGAAAGAACAAATTATTAGAGAACTGACCGACAAACTATGAGAAAATCTGCCATCAACTTTCGTTTGTCGATTAATGAAAATAAATGAAAATAAAAGGTCTTTCAATAATTGCTTTAATCTGTGTCGGACTTTTAGTTTGGGTCAATTTTATTGACTTGAAATTTGACGAATTAGTAAAAGGAACAGGAGAAAAGTTTGAATACTTCACCGAAACAATTTCCTTATCTTATTTGGCAGCTTACATCTTTTACTTCGTTAACATATATTTGGTCGACAAAAATGAGAGAAGGACAATTCTACCTTTCATTTCGAGAAGTGTAATTAGCATAATAGTAAACAATCATTCAATACTTAACTGCTTAAAGACCGACCCAAAACTCTCACTCGACTATTACCCTGCTAAGGATGAATATAAAGAACTTCTTAAAAAGGTAAATCCAAAAGAGAAAACACCATACTACTACAAAAATGAAAACTGGATTTATCTATTTAGAAACAGACAAGAAAGCACACGTGATATGATTAACAGAATATTCTTATCTGGCAAACACGTTGACGAAGAATTAAGAAGAATTTTACTTGAAATAAATTATTCACTTTACCTAAAAGATGAATATGCTTTTAATTCAGAAGAATTTGATAAAAAGAGCCTTGAAGATTACCACTTGGTTTTTTCTAATTACTTTGACTTAATCCGAGACTTGAAAAATTACTATGACAAGAATTTAAAATCATATTATCTTACAACTTTACCGAAATCACTAAGACGATGAGAAGAAAATCTGCTGGTAACAGCACCTACAAAAAATTGGCGGTTCAGTGCTCCGCAGACACATTTGTGGTTATTCAAACATTAGTTTTCCGCATCAAGTTTTGTGGTAAAAATCCCGCCCTTCGGGTAGCCGCAAACCGTCAGACTGTCTAAAAACTTCCCTCTATTGTTAATTATTAAATCCATGTCTTCCGCGCCTTACTTTGTATCTTTAAATCATGAGATTCATTCAAGGAAAAAGCAGAGAACAATTGATGTTTCTTCCGGCCTCTTTGGACGATAACATTTCCACAAATAACGCAACTAGGAGCATTGATCTCTTTGTAAACAGCTTAAACCTGGAAGAATTCGGGTTTAAGATTTAATGACTCACGCCTGCCGCCTGTTCAGAATCCTTAGTATTGCAAGATTGGAGGAGTTTGGGAAGTATATGAAAGAGTTTGCAAACGTCTTAAAATCGCTAATTTTAGTCCAATTAACCGCGTTTAAATTCTCAGTATTGACATTTTTCACCGGAATACCATATTTCACAATAGCCTAGGTCAGGGAACCGGATATTTGAATAAATTAGGGATTGAAGGGGTTCTCAGACAGACTGCTGTAATTGGAAACCCTTTAAAAGACTCATGTAGAATGTGAATTATCATAAAAATCCATATTCATGACGAAAAAATCTAATCATAAGGAAAAAATCATTAAAATTGTGTACTCATAAAACTATATACAATGATGAAATATATTTTTCTTACTTTTTTTGTGTTCTTGATCACAAGTTCACTTAAAGCTCAAAAAGTCAATGAAAAAGTTGAAATTGAATCGAGCGGAGTATGGTATCCTGGCAAAGTCTTAGAAATAAATGATGAAGATGGACTATACTTTGTTTCTTATGACGGATGGGGAGAGATTTCCAATGAATGGGTTACATTAGATCGTCTAAAATATACGAAAGCCACTGGTAAGTATAAAGTCGGTGATCGCGTCGAAGTTGAATATGGAATGGTTCCAGAAGGTGCAACAATTTTAGAAGTTGGTGAAAATAAATATCATATCCAATACGATAATAAGGCTTTCGGTCAAAAGTGGGTAATCGAAAGTCAAATTAAAAAACTATAACAATACTTTTGACAAAGAAGTTAAGGCATGCGCTTATCGAGTAGCCTACCCTACCGGATTTCTCCGCAAGGCTGCGCCGATTACATTTGTAATGAGCTTATTAAAGTACCCCCGTACTTACGGTTCTCTTATACGGCGGTTGCTCATCTAAAGGAAATACCCCCTTCTTCCTAGATCCGAGCAAGCATAAAATCTTGTTCTTAACGTGTCCTATGTTGTAGTTTACACATAGTGCTTTTGAGAACACTTTCAAACAACCTTCGCAGAATCCTTCATACTGTGTTCTTGACAGTGTTTGGGATTATCTGAAAAAGCTCACTAGTGTCTTAAAACAGTTGATTTTAGTCCAATTAACCGCGTTCAAATTCTCAGCATTGACATTTTTCAGCGGAATGTATTATTTTGCACCTGCACTCGTGAGGGTTCCGGATATTTGAATAAATTAGGGGGAAAGAGGGTTTTTAGACAGACTGCCGTTATGGGTTATTTTAGGACGACAGAGCAACTTGACAATTTTGACTTTAAAAAATGAAATATTAATATGACAACGACACTCACAAAAGCAGACCTGACTGAAAAAGTCGGAAAAAAATTCTTCCTTGCTGACGACTACACGCTTGCAGCAAAACTGAATTACGATAATGGTATTCCAGAGTTTGACACATACCTTGACGGAAAGACATTGAAAGAAATCAATGCAGTAATTCACTTGACAAAGTATCCGAAAGGACTTGTAATTAAAATTGCTAAAAACTTTTCTTCGTTCCCATTTGGACTTGCTTACTCCGAAATTAAACGGACTTTGCTATCTGAAAAAACGGAAAAATCAAATCTCGTCTTTGAGACAGTTGATAAGGGGAAAATTACTTTTTCTTTTACGACAGCAAACATTTCAGAAGTTAAACAATTCTTAGATGACATTCATCTAAAATACGATTACGAAAAAACTAAATCGGAAACAATTAAGAAAGAAACAAAGCCCGTTAGCAATACGAAACACGGTGTTCCTGCTTTACTTTCATTTTTCGTTCCTGGACTTGGACAACTAATAAAAGGACACTTCCTAAAGGCAATAGCAATTTGGGGTTCTGGAATTTTAATTGCGTTTTTGTTTTTCGGTTCACTATATAGCGGACAAGTAGGACTATCAAATTTTATCTATTTAATTCCATTTGCTGTTTGGTTATGGAATGTATATGACGCTTACAATGCAAACGAAAATTGGCAGACATCAGGCAATGAAACTGAATAACTTTATGCGGACAGACACGACCGACGGACTTGAAACGAAAAGAAAAACAACCGATAACCGAGTAGACGGCCCTACCGAGTACCTCGATAGGCTGCGCCACTCAGACCAACGTAAGTGCGGGACTCATATACGGCGGTTTTCCGCATGGGGCGGAACAGGCTATGATGTAAAAGAAGAGCCCATAAAATCTTGTTCAGGCTGAGTCTTTATGCTTCAGTCGAGCATGGATTCATATCCTCCTTTGGCCAGTCGTTCACTTCCCTCCTATGTACTTCGTGTTACTCAAGCGCAGACAAGCCATCATAGAGCACAACTACGGCACCATAAAACGCCAATGGAATTTATTACTTCACAATCGGAACAAACATAAATACCTTTACCCATAAAGTCATTGTTTCCAAATAATCTCTGATAATGAAAATTACATTTTTTTTAATCTGTATTGTTGCTTACTTTAAAGGGCATTCGCAATCAACTATTGGTTTAGTTGATTATCAAGCAAATAATACGGATGGGTATGTACTATTTTCTCCGATGTCGTCAACGGAAACTTATTTGATTGATAAATGTGGCCAAAAAGTTCATGAATGGAATACTAACGCATACAGACCAGGACTTTCCTCCTATTTATTAGAAGATGGTTCTCTTCTTAGAACAGGAATTTTAGATAATGATAATTTCAATGAAGGCGGTAGTGGTGGAATAATTGAACGCTTCAATTGGAATGGTAATTTAACTTGGAGTTATACAATTTCTAATAGCGACAATTGTCAGCATCATGACATCAAATATTTACCAAATGGCAATATTTTGGTAATAGTTTGGGATAGATATACTAATGCTGAAGCAATAGCCAATGGAAAAAACACCACTTATACCAATTCCCATTTGTGGAGTGAAAAAATTATGGAATTGCAACCTTTTGGGAATAATGGAGCAAATGTAGTTTGGGAGTGGAAATTATGGGATCATCTTGTGCAAGAATTTGATAATACAAAGCCAAATTTTGGAGTAGTAACAGACCATCCTGAATTAGTTAATATTAATTACTTCCCTGGACTAGCTAATAACATTGATTGGATACATCTAAATTCAATAGATTATAATCCAGCCCTCGATCAAATACTATTGAGTTCACATACCTTAAATGAAGTTTGGATAATTGACCATAGCACATCAACGGCTGAAGCTGCAACTCATATAGGAGGTAATTCAGGCAAAGGCGGAGACTTGATGTACCGCTGGGGAAATCCTCAAGCTTACCAAAGAGGAACGCCATTAACAAAAAAATTCTACGGACAACATCATGTCACTTGGATTCCCGTTGGATACCCCAATGCTGGAAAGATTTTAATTTTTAATAATGGTCTTAACAGAGCCGGAACTTATTCATCCATTGACATGATTGAAACACCCATAGATTTTTCAAACCAATATCCTATAGCACCTGCAACTGCCTTTTTACCAGCAAGTTTGTTTTGGACCTATACTGCAAGTATTCCTGCAGATTTTTATAGCAGTAACATATCTGGAGTATATCCATTGAGCAATAGTTCATTTATGATCACCAGTGGAGCGTCTGGAACATTTTTTGAAATTAATTCAGCAAATGAAACAGTTTGGAAATACATTAATCCAATTGACCAAACGGGAATATTAACTCAGGGAATGACGCCCTTGAATAATTCCGTTTTTCGGTGTAATTACTATCCCTCATCCTATCTAGGTTTCATTGGCCAAACCTTAAATCCTCTTGGAGAAATAGAATTAAATCCCACAGTACCATCTCTTTGCAGCAATGTGCTAAGCACTCCGCAAATCACAAACGAAGAAAATATAATCGTGGTTTTCCCTAATCCGTCAAGTGGCATTTTAAACATAGTAAGCGAAAATAATATTGACGATTTGAAAATTACAGATATATTCGGCAAAGAAATCTACCACTTAACACCAAATGATCAAAATGTTGTTCTGCAACTAAAAAGTAAAGGTGTATATTTCGTTACCATCCTATCCAGCAAAAAGATGACCACAAAAAAAGTAATTGTGAACAACTACTAATGACCAATTTCAAAAAAAATAATGAGCAACTCAAACACACTTTTAGCGATACTAGGAAATTTAATTGAGCAAAATTTAGTTGAGATCCCATTTTCAGAAGATCCATCTGCATTCTTAATTGACTTTCTTAAAAAAAATACTGATACACTGCTATCCGAAAAAGAACTAGAAGCTTATAAAAAAGACTTCAATAACGCAGAACATAATTCCGATGACTTTTGGCATTATATATCAAATGATTTCTTTGATTTTAATCGCGTAAATAACAACATAAAAGAGTATCTACTCCAATTTAAGACACAAATTAAGCAGGTAGAAGCTCTTAAAAAGCTAAGTTTTAACAGCAATAATCCAACTTACTATTTAATTATACCCAATTGGGATGGCGAAACACCTGAAGATTTTTCAATTGAAAACTGGGATGGCATTGAATTATGCAAAAACCTTGAAGAAGTGATTATTGAAGGTCATTTTGTAAATAAAAAAACCTCCTATTTACCCTTTGCGAATCTAATTGAATTGAAATCATTTAGCTTATCAAACGGCAAACTCAACGATTTAGAAAAATTATTGAAATTACCCAAACTAAAAAGTATAATACTTTCCAATACTACCATTCCATCAGACAAAAAAACAAAGGTAGCCATCGAGAACTACCTTGGAAACGGGAACTCTTTGATTTTTGACAATTATACAATCAAAGATATATCAGTATTTCAAAAATTAAAAGATTTAAATAAATACATCGCAGCAAGAGAATATGATAATGCCCTGCCAATATTGAATCTATTATTGGAAACTGAAAGCGATTCTCTCGTAAAAATGAAATTGCTATCTCAAAAACATAATCTTTACACCTATAAGAGAAACACAGATCAGACTCCTGAAATTTTTAATGAG